>ERZ780220.8-NODE-8-length-90646-cov-3.06726_pt1 | contig 90646 bp, 89 predicted proteins | sample MGYA00511085_ERZ780220 | MGnify/ENA primary metagenome ERZ780220 (study PRJEB29588, sample SAMEA2155373) | human gut metagenome | biome: human gut; feature: human-associated habitat; material: faeces | place: Denmark | collected 2008/2010 ...
CCATTGACCTTTACAATAATATGGAAGTTTAGATTGTTTAATATTATTAAAATCAGTACCATTTTTAATATCAAGTATTCCACTATAAGTAGAATCACTATAAATTATAACTTCATCACCTGAATAAATACTATCAACATCAGAATCTTCGTATATACATTTATTAATAGCTTCTTTATAAAGACTATAATTTATAGATTCAAGTACTTTGATTGTTGAATAATTTGCATTAAATATAATATCTATATATGATAGATTATTATTATAACTAGGTATAAAAGAACAATCGGTATTTTTTAGTTTATCATACGTATTTACATTCTTATCAAATACATATAGATTAGTTTTATCTTTATTATTATCAAACAAATATGTTTCATTATATGTATTATAAGATTTTGTAAATGTATAATCATGACAAGATATTAATGTTGACGTATTAAGATTATAACTTACTGTTAGATTCAATATTGTATTATAATCATCTTTATAATATATACAAATAAGAATACGTTTATCTTGAGTATAAGCAAATCTAATTGTTTCAACATTAAGTTTTTTGATAAAAATATCTAGTTCATCAGATAAAGCTTTAATATCATTATCATATCTAAGAATAGTCTTATTGTTCTTATCAAACCAAATATAACCAGCTTTACAAAGAATACTTTCTTCAATATTATCTAGTCCTCCATAACCGTATTTATCAGGGAAACAATCTTCGTAACTATTATCAAATACATCAATCTTTTTAAGCTTAATATCTGCTGTAAGATTGTTTTTATTATCAAACCTAAAAAGACTATATTTAGTATGAACTAATAGCAATGTTCCAACACCTATAATATTTACTATTTCTCCTTTATTTTCAAATATATTTTTATATGAATCAACATCAAATAATCTAAATGCATTAGTATTATTTTCATCACTTATTTGATGACTTCTATAAATAGTTTGAGGAAAATAACTTTTATAAGTATCTTTTACAAAGTTAGTAAATGTTTTAATAGGACTAGAAGTATAACATGCTGGAAGAGTTAGAAAATCTTTTAGCTTTTGAGGAGATAATATATTATTAGTATAACTACCTAAATAATCACTACTACCATTCTTAGTAAAAGTTATTGCAGCAGTTTCAAAATCTTGTTTTATAACAAAATCATCAATAGGTATATCACTATAAACATAATCTTGAATTATAGATACACCATAATTGACTTCTGTATCTTCTATATTACAAACAGTTTCAGATGTTGCAATAAACATTACAGGTTTGTCAAATATAATAGATTTCTCTTTATTATAATAACCTGGAAGATATTTATTATCGTTATATTCATCTTTAGTATATATATTAGGAGTTAATCTATATAGTGTTTTAAATTTAATGTTGTTATAATTATCACTATTAATAATTCCATATTTTATATATGGATTATCTTTAGCTTCAACACCTTCCAAAATAACATAATTTTGACCTAATTTGTTATAAACATATTTAGCAATTTTAGGAGAATCAGTATATATAATATTTTGATTATATATAATATTTGAATTAGTACCTGTAACTTTATTATTATATTTTACAATTATAATATGTTCAACATTCTTAATAGGTTTCTCATAAGTTATAAAATATCCTTTATAAGAATCAGGTATATTATTACAAACAATATTTAAAGCTTTTATTTTATTATCAATATTATCATCAAAATTATTATCTATAGGATAACCTAAAGTTGCAGTACCATCTTTTCTAATAAAGTGAATAAAAGTTTTATATTTTTGTTTAGGAATAAGTGTTTTGTTAATTGTAGTAACATCTATACTAGAAGCTTCATCTATAGTAATATTTTTTAAAACTATTTTACCTACACTATAAATATTTGTCATAGGTAGATGATGTGCTGTATCAGAAGAATTAAGAGAAATATCACTAGAATTTTCGTTAATTGCATATATAGTATTATAATAAGTTTTATCTACATGTACTTTCCAAGGAGCGTTTAATTGTGAATTATCTCTTGATAATCTAATATTTCTTTTACTATATACTAAACCTAGTCTTGTTTGACCCCATCCACCATTATAACCTTGAGTAAACAATGTTTCAACTTTATAATGACCATTATTAATGTCACTTTCAGATTCAGATTCATTAGCTTTTAAATCTAAATCTATTTTTTTATAAGATAGTCTATCAATATTAGATTTCATAGCCCGACGACTATCTACTAAAGTAATTTGACCTGTAGTTGATATATAAATGTTTATAGTTTCTTTTCCTTTATTTGTATTTAGTTCTACTAAATCTTCAATAGAATAATTATTTCCATCATCTGGACCATGAACAGTATTATAATCTCTACCATCTCTACCATATAATTTTGGTGGAACTAATCTATGATTACCAAGTTTTTGTGTTATCAAATCATCACATTCATTACCTGGAAAAGAAGAATTATGAATAGGAGCTATAGCATTATTAAAAGTATCACCTATATACATGCTATAAGTATACTCTATATAATTTTGTTCTTTAACTACACCATTGTCATCTAAAACAGGGTCTCCATCTTCAACAACAACACAAGAAGATATAGGTTCGTAAGCACCACTTTTACCATTCTGAATATATAAGTTTTCTGCTATATATTTCCAAAAATTATTTACTTCACTATATACATCTGTAGAAGTTTCATCACATACTTTATAATAACCATTATATTTACCTGATGTAACAGGAACAATTTTTACTTCTTTCTTTATATTTTTTATATTAGTAGAAGATAATTGAAAATACATATTTATAATAGCATAATTATAATTTTTGCTATCAGTATTTTTATCATATTTATCTTTTACAAATTCTTTATTTGAAGATTTCAAAGTAGCATATCCAGCAACAGACATGTCAGAAACATCATGTTCTTGATAATTAGCAATATAAAGTCTATTGTTATAATTACATAATGCTTTAACATTGAAAAAGTTTATAGGATTACGAATTAAATCATCTACAGAAACTTCTTCAATAAAATCATTATTATAAATATTAAAAGTGTTAGTTTTACTTTCAAGATTATTTGTATCAAGAATAATTCTTCCAACAACTTTATCTTCTATTTTTTCAACACATCCTATTTGATAATCTTTATATAATATATCATCATCTGTAATATTTACAGTAATGTTTATATTTTTATTAGTATGTCCTATTTTATTAACATTAAATTTATCAAAATTTATAGTATCAGCTTGTTTGATACTATTTTGAATTTTATAATTATGTGTTATAATTTCATGTTCAAGTTTTGATATAATATGAATATCGTCAGTTATTTGAAACCAATCAGTATAATCATGATTACTTATTTTAAATCTTATAAAAAATGTATATACACCACTTATAAGATTACCTGTTTCATCAATGTTATAATCTGTTGTAAAACTTGGTATGTCTGGAGCTATATTATAATTACTAATATTATTATCATCAATAATCCAACTTTGTAAAGGATATTTATAATAACTATTAGCAATACCATCAACAAATTGAGATATAGCTAAACAAGTTTTACTATTACTCATATAAGTATAAGTGCCAATAAAGCTTGTATTAGGTATATATTTCCAATTATTATCACCTTTTATTTTATAAGCTTTATCGTCTTTACTTTTAAGTTCATATATATTATTATTGTCACAAAAAATATAAAGTTTGTCAGATGTAGGAATTATTCCAACAATATTATGAGAATCATCATCTATAGTATTATCTGCATTATACCATTCAGTAATAGCAGGTTTTAATCCATCTTCAGCTTTAATAAATTCACCTGTATCATTAACTATAATATTTCTAGCATTTAAAATACTATTAGGCTTACAATCTTTATATCTATGATTAATATTAAATTCAGGAATTATATTCATATCTTAAATGTTTCTAGGATTAAAAGTAAAGTTATAAAAGAAATTATTCCATTCACTTTGAACATTTTTATTTAATTCATTACGAACAGATGCAGCAGCTTTTGGACGAAGAGTATTCCATTGAATCCAAGGATTAGTCACAGGATTATTACTTTTCAAATCATATACTTGATGCTTACTTCCACGACTAAGATATTTAAAAAGAATATACCATGATAAAGCTTCAAGAAGAAGACCGTTGTCATAAATATATGGAACTTCACAATCATAGTATTCGTCATAGTATGTAGCAACTTCATAAGATACTACAACAATATAATCAGTATCAAAGTTCAATTCTATATTATTACCATCTAGAATATAATTATGACTACTATTACCGTTTACTATAGAAGCAACTTCCATATAATTAACTCCTGTTTTATTGATACTGTCAATAACAGCAATCTCAGATTCTGTAGCACGTCTATTACTATCAGAACCTGAGTTACAATGACAACTAGAAGAATCTAGTTCAGGAATTTCACAACCATATTTATCATAAACTCTAATTTCTTTTGCATTATTAATATCACAAGGAAATTGAGCTATCTTATCACTAACTTCCAACTGTCTTTTCTTCTTAACAGAAGGAAGAATCTTCATTTGACTTAGAGCATCAATAGTCCAAGCAGCTACTCTAGGAATCCAATCACTTTCACTTATATTAAAGTCATTGTCTACTTTTGCTACTAGGCGTTCTATGCTTAACTGATTCTTGATTTTCATTTCTAATAAATTTAGTATAAAGAAGTTTATCGGCTTCAAGACAAAGACTAAGCTTAGTCTTGAGGTCTATATTAAGTTTATAAATCTCATTAACGTCACCTCCAGTTTGTTTAAGAAGTTGTTCATTAGTTATACCTGCATATTGAGCTGGTCTATAATTAACCTTTTTAAATTTCAATATATAAGCGTTTGGAAGAGTACAATCTAATAAAGGAAGTTCATATATAGCTTCAGGTTTACGGAATATTCTATAATCAACACCATTATAAGGAAGTCCATTAGCTTTAGCCCATTCTTCTTCAGCTTTGTTCCAAAGATGAACTCCTTGTTCAATAAGTCTCTTCTTATTAGCTTTAGTCTTAGCATAATCTAGAACATTACTTTCTCTTTGTCTATAAAGATTACGATTAAAACATATCCAACCAATACGATTATCATAAACATAACCATAACCTTGAAGAAGATACTCTTGAACTTTAGTATAGAAAGTTTTAATTATATGAAGATATTGCTTATGATTAAGTTTAAGACACTTTTGATAACTAACTTTACATCTATCAATTTCAGCAATTCTTTTCTTTGCTTTAAAGTAATTAATAATCTCTAGCAGTTTAGCTCTAGTTTCATTATCAATATTCTCGTCTCTATATAGTATTCCAAGTGTTGTTAATATTCTACCATTAATATATCTATCTTCAACAAACTCAGGATAATCTGCAAGATTAGTCTTAAACTCTGAAAGCCATTCAACAAATTTATCTCTCTTACCTTTACATTCAGCTTCAAGTTTATCTTTCTCAACAAACATAGTTTGAAGAGCCATTTTAAATGCAAACTGCATACTATTAAAATATTGCTTGGTACTTATAGGTTTTTCCATTGTTTAAAATTTAATATTGTTTGGAACTTCATCTGTTTGACGAACTTGATTTAAAAGGTCTCTCTTATATATAATCTCTTTAATTTGACCAACCATATCTTCAGATAAAATCCATTCATTATCATCTAAAGCTACATCTAATTCATTAACATCACCATTCTCAAGAATTATTTGATTAGGATGTTCAAAAGCTGATTCAATAACTATAGCTCCTAGCGTTAGAGCTTTATTATTAGATGCTGGATATATATAAATATAATCATTAATATAATCATAACTGATAGCTCCACACATACCAGGAAGACTACCTCTAAATCTAGCAACAGTTTCTTTTATAAATGGAATTTCTCTATTAGTTTTATAACCAACTGTACTAACTCTATCAAATGGAAGATTATTTGTAAGCCTAACAGGTCTTTGAACTTTTTGTTTTGTACGTTTAATTTTATCAACACTTACTCCATCTGGAAGTTCAATATCTCCATCGTTAACACTAATAAGACTAACTCTATATCGTTGAGTTAGTCCTTTATCAATATAATTGTGATTCTCATAACTACGTCTAATAACTTCAGCTCTAGTATGAATAATTAAAGATTTTATATTATTACGTAAAGCTTGATTATTAGGTTGACCTAGACTATGAGCAAACTCACTAACAAGTTGTGCAATACTAGCCATTATATAATTAGTTTAAATATTAATACTATCAAAATTAGCTCCCCCGTAGAAGGAATGTATGACATGTTACCTTACTATACCTTACTTGCGAACATCAACATTGTCTACATGAGGAGAATTAAATACATAATAATCATTATTATATCTAGCAACAGTAAATATTTTATTTTTAACAGACCTATTCTACCATTTTTTTTTAAATTATACTTATGTTTATCTACTAACCTGACTATAACTTTGATTACTGTCTTCAGTTTAATCCTACAACAACGATAAACCATATAATCAAAAGTTCTTCAAAAAGAACTTTACTTATTATCTATATTATTATCATTATTGTTATCATAAACATTAAACATATTACATATTCAATCACTTGCAAATATAGACTTTTATGACATTAAATCAAAATTATAATACTCTAATAGACATGCCTGTGTGCGCACACAAATCTCTTAATTTCCATGCTGTTATTAGTTAATCAGCTAACATATAACAAGTTATCAGGCAAGCCGATATGCAGTCGAAATTATTATAAACAAAAACTCCTAGCAATAGCAGAACTATTACTAGGAGAAACAATTTATATAAACCAACTAAAAGAAGCTTATTGAGCAGTATTAGCTTCCATATAACTTTTAGCTTTCAAATCAGCAAGAATACTAAATCAAACTAATCATTAAACACCACGTTAGGGTATTCTTTACAAAAGTTCTTAATCTTTTTCATAAGTTATAAATTTTAATTTTCTGCTTCTATAGTTTGGAGCATATCAAGAATTGTAACGAAATAATCTTGACCCTCTTGCTCATAACCCATTTTATTAGGATACACACAGTTTGTATGAACAAACTCCTGAACATCTATGATATTTGACATTTTCTGTGTTGAATTAGGGAATCCATAATATCTATCTATACAATAGCAACCTTCACCTATAACAACTTTACCAATGTACTCTGGAGTATTCTCATAGTAGTCGATATAACTCTTACGTTGAGCAAGTACATTATTATAGTAGACAATCTTACGGTTTGCATAAGGATATGCCATCCATCCACCACCCATAGTATTTGCACCAAGATGTGGTAATTCAAGAATAACCTTACAATTAGGATTATCTTCAAGGAAAGCATCTACAAGAGGTTTTATAGATGATGGACCTGGTGCACCTATCAAAACACAATCGTTAATACTAAGAGCTATAACTGCAACATCTATATATCCACTAATATTATTCTTACTACGATAATTAGAAACATCAAGTTTGTGTGTTTCACTATTCCAGAAAGAGCTTGAAGAGCCAGTCCAGTTATTAACTGTCGTGCCAGATTTACCTTCATGTTTAATGGTAACATCATCAATGGTAGACGTCTTACTTCCAACAAATGTAGGTTGAACACCTCCAAGCCATACAAATCTATCATAGATTGTCTTGAGAATATATGACCCATCAATATTACTATCACCTATGATTACTATATTATGATTAGATGTAAGACCTGTCTTTGGAATAACCTTAATTGTCTTCACACATTTATCAATAAGTTTAAGTTTGTAATCGTAAGAACGTAACGCCATCGTATGACTACCAACTTTTGCTGTAGTAACTTGATTTGCTGGTATAGACCAACATCTATCATAATTCATATCTTTGTTACCAAAGTCTGGTACATCTACAGTACAAGCAACCGATGATGGGGAACGAAGACCGTCATCCTTGCCTTTAATAAGATTGTCGTAATATATAACCTTTTGTTGTCCTACAATACATCGGAATGTAGATGGAACGATAAAAGTATTATTACTAATAGACTCTTCTATATAGTCAAAGCGAGCATTGTCATTGTTTATGTATACATCAATATCATCTATAATAGTAGTGTCGCTAAATCCGTTACTTGAAAAGAATGAAATATAAACATATTTCGTACCTTCTGGCGCAACCCCTTGCATTACCTTTGTGTTAGTATCCGCTCTTTTGTATAGCAATACATTATCGTGTGATACAAATGCCAAAATATAATTGGTATTGCTTTGATTATGAATATTACAATAAATAATATCTCCAGCACTACATTCTGCAAGAATGTTTACCTCAAAAGAATTTGCTGTAACTGTCAAATTCGGCAGCACATCCCCAACTTTTCCATTTCGTATGGCAGCTATACCACCCTTTGCAAGTCGGTTGCTTATTTCAGTTCCAATTATATTTCTTTTCTCATACTTTTGAATATAAGAATCTTGTCTTTGACCAGTACCATGTATAGTAAACGATGTAAAGTTGACAATTAGTTTTGTACCATTGGCTGGTATTTTAATATAGTCTTGGAAGTTGCTAGGGGATGTTAGGCATATATCTACGATAGTATCATTATCGTCTAAAATAACATATCTTATGTTTATGCCAGGAGCGAAAATTATTCCTTTATTTAGATGCACTCTATATATCTCACCTTCTTTTACAGATAGATTAATGTATCTTAATGCAGAATAAGGCTTTGATTTTATAGCTACCTGCTGATTAGTAAAGTATGAGAGTTCAGAAGTGCTATCTTTTGGAGTGAGTGTAAAGTATAGTCCATTCATTGCAGATGTCTGATAATTAAGGTCATACCACATGCCACCTTCAAGATTGTAACTACCTATCTTTTTATATATACCAAAAGGTGCGTTGTTCGCTATATAGAATATAAACACTACCTGATTCGCTCCTTCTGGGGTAACAATTTTTTGTAAGAATGTTGTGCCAATATTTCTAAAATAGCATTCTTTAACTGTATTTGTGGTAGTATCTATAAATGTGGCAATATTATAATAATCGTTTGAATTGCCAAATACATAAAACTCCTCGCCTTCTTGAGTATCAAGAATAAGGTGCTTATAATTATTATCCGAAGCTGAATAATCACCATTGAAAGTAGCACCTGAACCTTTATTTTTTAAAGATGGAATTTTACCATTACTGAACTCATAATTGTCTGTAATATAAATATATGAGGATTCCATCTTGGCAGTTATTTCTTCAATCTTACCACCAAGTTCCTTACCCATTTGTGCTGATAATGCTTTTTCAGCACCACCATCAGTAAGGTTGTTCACAAGTTCAAAAGGGTATGCGACAGAAGAACCTGTGTTACCTTGTGGACCTTGTGGACCTTGTGGACCTTGTGGACCAGATGCACCCGTCTCTCCACGTTCTCCCTTTTCTCCGTTCTCTCCTTGTTCCCCTTTAGGTCCGCGAAACTCACCAACATCTTTCCACTTTCCATCCTTTACATCTCCCCCTGTAGCCACGAATACATAAAGATGTGTACCAACAACATAACCTATATTTTTTTCAGATGCTGGAGGTGTCGAAGGAATGTCATCAACACTCTCTGCGTACTTGAAACCACCAAGTGCGCCACCATTAGCTTTATCAACAGTTTCAGTATTAGAATCTAAATCACTGAAAGCTTTATAAATAGTATTACGTTTAGCATTACTTATAGCAATACTACTAATAGCTTTTCTAAGGTCATTTTTGTTAATCATACAAGTTTAATTTAATAGTTTATCAATTTGTTTATAATCCCAACCTAGTTTATTAGCAATAGGTTTAAATATCCAACTCCAACTAACAGGTGCTAATATAGCAGAATTAACTAGAACTTTAATATCAGTTCCAAGAAAATAATAAATAGCAGCTATAACTATTATAGAATATAGTAGAACTATTCTTTTAATAGGAACAACTATATTACCACCTACAATTTTAATCATAAAGTTTATTATAAGATAAGTCATAATGTTTACTATAACACAATAAGTAAAGTCAAATTGACTTATCAAAGCATTAATTATATTATTTATAACATCCATAGTTTTATTAAGTTTATATTAATAATAGTTCCAATAGTAATAATAATACTATATCGGACAATATCTTCAATTTCAAATTTATCTAGTCCATAATGTTTCCATTGATAATATTCTCTAGCAATCATTATAACTTCAGCTATAACTCCAATTATAATAGAAGTTATAAGCCAACCTCCAATACCAATATAATCTCTAGTGTTAAGTTTAAATAAATTCATAAGATTAATATTAAGTTTATTATAAATAAAAATAGTAGTATCACAAGTATGATTTCATGTAATACTACTATTCTAATTAACTACTAACCTATAAAACATTTTAAGCATTTCTGAGAGCATTTTATTTGTTTACCTTTACTCTTTACCATACGACAAATTTAAAGCTTTCAGAGCTAACCTATGAGCCTCATAGAGGTTAAATTTCGATGATTTCAGGCAACCATAATAAACTTACTACTCTTAGAAAATCACTTAAATTTGTACCAATTAATAGGAACTCCTTTACGACAAGTATCAGCATACCAACGATTAAATGCTATACCATCATAACCATCAACATCATCAAGAACATCTTTTATATATTGAGCAAGATAATTTTCATTAGGAACACTCTTACCTAGATAATCAGCTTTACACATATTAGCTACAAATACTTTATCATAAAGTATATCATTATCTAGATGTATATTATATGCTTTAAGAATATTATCAACCTGCTCTTCTGTATAAGGAGTAATTTTACCATTATTATCTTCCATTTGACTAACAGCAAAATCACAAAGATGTTTATTAAAATGACGACCATTATATTTAAGATATTCAATCATATCTTCAGGAAGTTCATCATAAATATCAAGACTATCTTTATACATAACACAATTAATTTAATGATTAATACTAGCACCCCCGTAGAAGATGTTAGATGTAGATAAGCTACTAGTAGCATTAGCTTCATAACATTCTTCTACGGGGGTGTTGGTTTATCTATAACGTCCTATTCTTCTAGGCTCTCTATCATCATAATCATCACGACGGCTTCTATAATCCCTATCATCATAATCATAATCTCTCATTCTATCTCTGGAAGTATCTTCTCTAGCTTCACTAGCAGCTATACATTCTTCAAGTTCTTCCATATACTCTTTTATTCTTCTAAGTTTATCTCTCATTTGAGATATACTTTTATGTCCTGTCTGTACCATAATCATCATATTAGTTTAGTTTATTATTGTTACTTACTATATCAAGTATCTTATCTAGTTTAGATTCAACACCTGATACCTTATCTTTAAGTGAAGCTATTTCTTCATCCCTAGCTTTATCTTTAGCATAATTAGTATCAATAGATTTAAGAATATTTTCAGCTTGTTCAGCTTCATCTTTAATATCTTCAATATGTTCTAAAGTATAATTAGCTTTATGAAGTATAGATTCAACTTCTGCTTGAATTTGTTGTTTAGTCTCAGCAATTATAGTTTTACCACCTTTATATGTAACTATAGAACTATTGCTAGGTATGTTATTAAAGTCAGTTGTTACATCACCAACTTTAACTTTGATGTTCATAACCATTTGATTAGTTCCATCTGTAGCAAACTGAGGAATTGTAGTACCAACAACTTCTCCAATACTATATTTAAGTTTATCAGTCTTATCTAGAATATAAACAAGACTACCTTGATTTAAAGCTGAAAACATTATATTATAAGTTGAAGTTTATTATTCTGTTTATCAAATACTACTATATGCAAACCTTCAGTAAGAGCAGTTAAAGCAGCTCCACTAGAATTAAGTAGAGGAAGTGTGATATTATTCACCATAATTTCAAAGCCAGTTGCAGTAGTTGTAGCAGCATTGAAATTAATTACCATTATACCTGCAATGCCCATAGCTCTGAAAGTATGATTTGGCATACTAAAAACAGCATTAGCAGTTGCACTGCCAGCAGTCGTTTGAGTAGCTGCTACAAGTGGTATACCTCCACGATTACCAATGTATTCATTATATGTTGCCATAATTTTACCTCCTATTTAATTCCAAAATCCATTTAAACCATTACCATAAGTTCCACAACCATAATAGCCCATTTGAGCAGCTACACAATTAGGAATAGCAACAAAAGGTTGATAAGGTGTAGTAACTGTGCTAGGTTGAGCGCATTTAATTTCGTTAACTTCTTTCTGAATACCAGCCAAAGCTCCACTTAAAGGATTAACAGCAGCAGCTATCTGTTGACCAAATACAGCAGTTTGATGTTCAGTAGTAAGCTGAGTTTGAAGAGCATTAATCTTATCCTGCATTGCAGATTTCTCAGAAGCATCAAGTTTAGCTATAACTCTATCTCCTACTGCATCAACAGCTTTTTCTAGATTACAAGTTTGGTCTCTAAGAGCATAACCAACATCAGCAAACCCTCTTGTAACAGCACTACCAACACCATTTACAGATTCTTTAATAGTATCTGTTTGCTGCATAGTTAATATTTGGTTCTGATGATTACCATCACTTATAGCAGTTTTAAGATTGCAGCAACATGTTGCAAGCTGACTAGAAAGAGTCATTGTATTCTGAGTACCTGCATTAATAAGAGCACCTGTTGAAGAATCAATCTTACAACCAACTTGAGTTACAGCAGTATTAACTTGATTAATAGCAGTCTGAATCGTATTAGTAGATGTATTGAACATAGAAGCAAGAGATTGAATTGCATTACCATTATTATTAATTGCTTGCATAAGCAAATCTCTACCATCATTGTTATTAACAAGATTAGCAAGTGGACCTAGACCACTACATCCGTTACCATTTCCACCAAAATTACCAAACAGACCACCATTACGCATAAGAGGATAAAGGAAGAACAGAAAGATAACCCAAATCCAATTACCATTACCAAAGCCACCACCATTATTCATAAGAGCCATAAGTGTAGCTAAATCACTAGTTGAAGAGTTTCCTTTAGAATTATTATCAGGAAACATAAAAACTTTAGAATCGTCCATAAGTCTTAATTTAATTTAGTTAATAATGTTACTTGTACTTGCTAGCATTAGTACATTGCAAATATAAGAAGGTGGATTTATAGCTACAAAAAATGGATAATCAAGTTATCACTTAATTATCCATTCAATATTATGTTTATTATGAGCAAACTTATAAATGTAATTGTTTATTATTTATTAATTAAATACATATAGGTTCAACATCTTTATTAGGCAAAGTAGCTTGTGCTGTAGCAAGTCTATAAACTCTAGATATAGATAAATAATTATAAGCTAGTTTTCTAAGATGTCTTATAGAAGCAACATTTCTACTTAAAATTTGAGCTATAGTAGTAATACTAAAACCTGCATGTAACATTTGTTCAACAACCATAGCCCTAGCCATTACTATGTTTTCTTCACGAGATTTACCAAGAATATCGTCTCTACTTATACTTAGAGTTCCATTAGGAAGTTCAATAGCACAACATTTAACAACATTGTCTATGACCCTATATATTTCTTTCTCTTTATCATTCATAATATCACTAGTTTAAATTGATTAATAATCTATTCTTAAGTACTAACTTCTTTGAGAGTTGAACCATTCCAACGATAAAGTTTATCTGTAGACTTATCTACAAATATTTTACCTTCAAGTGGAACATACCTATCATCTGCATAATTATCTCTACCAATCCAATTTATATAATATTTATTTGTACTTGAACCAGAATTAACAAGGAGAGCAAATTTATTTGCAGAAGAAACATATACTACAGCACCTTCTCTATTATAAGATTCTTGTAAAATATTAGCTGTTTGCACAATATTAGCAAACTCTACAACATCATCAAGATAACTAGGTAATTGAGAAGATTTAATCTTACCATCATAGCCAAGAGTAACTGCATGACTTTCAAGATTTGTAATCTTAGTTTCAAGTTCATTAATCTTTCTACTTAAAATACTTATTATAGATTGTATTATAGGATTAACAAAAGGATCCCAATCAGTCCAAGTACCTTTAGGACTAGCAAGATTATATGAATTTATATTATAACTTCTATAACATTTATATATTTTATCATCAGTATGAGCATTAAAATCAAATTGTTTAGTATTGGCATTATAAAGACAATGAGTTGTCAATATTTGTGTTACAACATGTGACATGTCATCGCCAATTATTTCAAGTATACCAATAATTACGTTAACGCTACCATTAGTTGTATTTTTAGGTTTAGTTACAGCATATATTAGAGGCTTACCTTCATAAATATCTTCTAAGTTCTTAATATTATCTATATTGTCAAAACTTATAGAAGTAATACCTTTAGCTAAAAATTGTGTCTTCAGTTTACCTATAAGATATTGAAGACCAGTACTATCCAAAAACTTACTTTGCGGCATTATGCTATGTAGTTTCGTTAAACATGTTATCTATTTCTTCGTTAGTAATAGTATCTATAGTAATATCATCACCATTAACACTAACTTTAAATGGAGACATTTTATCTCCAATTTTTTCAAATAATTGTGTTACTACTTTCATATCAACTATTTTTAATATAAACTCTATGTTGCTTATACTCTTCAAGCCATTCTTTATATTTCTCATAAGTAGACTTGTTAGCAGTAAATTCTACATTATTATTTATAATTGTACCATTTACTTTTATAGCACCATCAGGAGTTATAGTATATTGAAAACTTGTATCATTAATATTCTTATCTATCAAGTCAATTTGCTTATCAACATATTCTTTAAACAATGTTGCTCTAGCAAAATCTTCTGAAGCATAAGATGCACAAGCAGATTGAAAAACATTCCAACAATTAAAAACTATACTACCGTCACCTTTACAAGAAAAAGAACAATCATCTAAAATATGTTTACCAAAGTCAGCAACAAACACTAGAAGTTTGCGATAAGTTGGAATCCAACTAACTGGAATAGTAAGGTAACAAACATCAGAATCTATAACATGATTTTCTTCATGTTCACCAATAGTATAAACTTCATTATAATTTGTATCTATATTATCCATATCATCAAATATTAAATGTTATATTACTGATATTGTTTATATGATTATCATCTAGCATTACAACATTATCATAACAATGTTTAAGCATCTGTATAATACTAAGTTTAATAACCTTACTTCTATTCACAACATATCCTTTTTCTTCAAGAGCGTTTATAGTCTTAACTATATGTTCTTCTTTATCACATAAGGAGTTAACAGATTTCGTTATTTCAATATTATTAATCATAAGAACATCTTATTAATTAAATACTTTGTTACTAACATAAACAGAATGTTCACCGAATATTATACTAAGTTTATTACCTATTTGTCCAATACGAACAACAGGTTCTTGACCATTATATACAATATTCAAACATTCTTTTGTTAAATCATCTATCCATTCTTCTTTTAATTTAGTAGAAATATTAATTGAATCAATTTCATAGGCTGAAAGAATATTATAAAGTCTATAGTATTCAGTACTAATAAGTTTAAACAAATTCTCTTTAATGAGGTCTTTGTTCTTATCTACATTATTGTGTATTATAACATCAGTACAATGTCTTTCTATAGCAACTCTAAAACTATCAAATGCTATCTCTATAACATTTTTAAGTTTAGCTCTTTCTTTACTATCAGCATCTTGAAAAGTTTTATCTAAAACTTGATTAAGCTTAACTACATTCTCGCTAACTTGTTGAATAGCTTGAGCCATTTGAACAATAGGCTTATTTCTATCCTTAGCTTTAAAAAGGTCAACAAGTCTAATTATCAAAGTATAAGCAATAAACACTCCACTAGAAATTAGAACTGTAACATAAGATGAATCTTTAACTGCTTCTCCAACTATTTGATTAACTGTTTGAAGTTCATCCATATCATTATAATTAAAATACTAGCTCCCCCGTAGAAGAGGTTGCTAGTATTTGATTATATATTATTGAAGCCCGAAAGCAGTTTTAATAGCTTGAGGATCATCAGTTAGAACAGCTATATGAACAAGTTGATTAACTGTCTCTGTATTAAGCTGACGACCATACTTTCTATCATTAGAGAAACGGAGAGTAATAATCGTATATTTACCTTCAGGAACATTCATTGGATAGCCTGGATAAATACTAACACCATCAGCATAAGTATTATCAAATCCACGGTTCTGAGAACACATAGAAGCAAGCTGACGAACATAAGCTGCATCATATGTAGAAGCTACTGCACGAGTATTCTCTACAGTAGCAATACTATAAAGATCATCACCTGCACTAACTTTCCACTCTGTATAATCACCAGCTTTAGCACTTATTATCAGTACTCCAGAAGAGTATGCAACAGTAAGACCAAATTGAGCTTCATCAAACTTTTGAGTAAGTTGTTTCTTCAACTCATTACCAAGCATATCTTGTGTATTAATATTATCGCTACCTTTTACAGTAACAGTCCAATTATTACGCTCATTAAAGTGCGTACCAAGCTTAGTAAGAACTACTGTGAAATCTAGTCCGTTAGATACTAGTTCATCAGGAGGAAGATTAACTTTTCCTACAAATGTTGCAGGAGCATATTTACCTTTTTGTTCAGCTGAAGAACTAACTTTGAGGTGAGATACATCTACAGGAATTGTAATAGCATTTGAATCTTTACGACCAAGTGCTAGAACAAAATCCTTATCTCCAATAGTAGAAATATACTTACCGTCATTCGGAGTATAAATACCAAGCTGACCATCAGCAGGAGCTGAAGTAGCTAAAGTAGGATTTGTAACTATAAGTAATTGTTTCATATTATTAAAAAGTTTAAATAAATTATTGTTATTGAGCAGCCTGAGAAACATCACCTTGACGATAATTATTTCTCATAGCTTCTTGTTGTTGAGCACGTTCTTGAGCTTGTGCAGATAATAGACTACCACTAATACTAGCGTGATACAAATCTACAGCACGCTTAACAATATCTCCATGAAGATATTCAGGCAAGTTACAATTAACATTAAAACTTCCAACATCTTCAGCATATTTGACTGTAGCAGGTTTAGCTATATAAGATACTCGAAGATTAGAAGGTATTACTCCATTAGGAATATTACTTTGATTATTCTTCTTCCTATCTATATATATCTTTATCCTAATATGTCCTTCCTCCCTATTAACTATATGAGCTATAGGACTTCTAAAAGATGGAGCTAGAATAAAATCATTTAAAGCATCTGCAACATAAATATCATCTATAATTCTAACAGGAAACCAATCAGTTTTAATCTTTGTACTTCCAACACTACGACTTGTATAATAATTGATGTTGAAATCACAAATATACATATAATCAGAAGGAATTGCAGTCTGCTCTACTTGAGGTTTATGATTACAAGTAATATCAAACTCAAATCCAGTAGTCATAATGGTTTGTATAGAATTTACTCCACTATTAAGAGTAAATTCGTTTCCATTATATTTGTATATTTGTACTTCAGCATTTTTATATAAAGTACTAAGAGCGTTTATTTGTCCAATCTTAGAATTATCAGTAATAACTCTATCGTTAGTACTAGCTATATTTCTCTTGATAATTTCATTAACTGTATCAGTAATAGCTGTATTCAACAACAAGTCTATTTCTTCAGGCAGAATAGCACGAACATTCTGCATGCCCATTTGTTGACCTAATTGCCTGAACATTATGTGCATATCTGCTATATTCATAACTCAAACTATTTAGATTAACTTTAATTTATTCTCATACATAACTTTAACTGCATTGTTATTTGGATTGTTGAAATAAGCAACAGCTTCATTAAGATTTGCTCCAATAAATCCACCATCAGCAGTAGTTATTTGTTGGTTATAAGTAGAACGAATAAGTTCACCACGTACTATCAAAGTTTCAATAAACGCTTTAAGAACTACATTCTTGTCATTAACAAACTTATTAAACTTATCAGGATTAAGATTAGCATAATCCATAAGTTCTGTAGTCTGTCTAATCTTATCTTTGTTAAGAGCAGCAGCAATATTCTGATTAGAAGCTTTACATACTGCAAGATAAACAGCTTGGAATCTAGATGGTGAAGAATCAAGTTCAACTATATTACGTAGGGCAATCTTACGCTCCTCAACAAGCTTCTTTTTACGAGCTTCTTCTCTAGCCAAATCTTTAATATAGAATCTAAGATTTTGATTACCATTAATAAATATAGGGTCTTTAGCAACTTCACTATAAAGAATACAATGACGATACAAAATATACTCTTCAAGATTTACAGGATAACCATATTTGTATTTAGTACTTTCAAGTATATCAAGTTCTTTATCACGTTTAACAGCTCCTTTATAAAGTTCATCCAAGTTGTTTTTAGGAATACGATTATAAGCTGCAAGTATCTTGTCTTCTTTCTCTTTAATAACAAGATAATCAGACTTGTGATAATAAACAAAACTTGTATCAAGTTTAGCATCGCCGCCTGTAATTGTAAACTGAATATTACTTAGATAAGATTTTACTCTACTTACAAAATCGTTATGAGTAGCACTAATACCTAGAAGACTTGGAAAATATGCTTCAATTTCACCCTTATGACCCATAAGAGTTCTAGTAGAACGAACAGAACTTCCTATTGTAGCTTTAACTGGACCAAGACTAGCCATATTAACTCTACGATAGTTAGAATAATTACTAACAAGAGAAACAATTATAGTTCTATTATCAGTATATTCTTCACTTAAATCTTCTTCAAAAAACTCTTCAGCAGGAGTTTCCGTAGGAGTTTCTACAGTATTCTCAGTAGGAGTTTCTACAGAATCATTAGGTTCTTTAATCTCTTTTTCTTCTACTTTGCTTTTTCCTGAATTACTTTTGTCTTCAGGTTTACTCTGAGGTTTATTAAGACCTCCTCCATTAAATGTTGGATTAAATTCAGTCATATCTCTATTATTATCAGTTCAAATTAAAGTACACACTTGAGTTGGAACATCTTAGTAGTCTTATCTACTTGCAGACCGTATGAGTTCTTAACCTCATAACGTGAAGCATCAACATCAGTTGAAAGAACGTTAGTTGGGAATCCACCCCATGAAGCAGGAATTGGAGTAAGACCTTTATATACACCAGCGTTATAAATCTGACCCTTTTGACGAACCTTACGAACATTACGACGACCGTCATAAGTAGACATATCAATAAGGAATGCTTGGTGAGATGTAATAGGAAGACCAGTACGAGGATGAATCATACCATTAGACTTAGCGTTCTCAGCAAATGTTCCCTTATCAAGAAGTGGAAGATGCTTCATAGTAATTACGTGACCATCAACAGTTTTATATTGACGGAAGTATTTACCATAAGAAAGACCATCACCTGAAGTCTCAATCATCTTGTCACCAAGAGGAGTTACAAATCCCTCAGAACGAGCATCATTACGAATAGCACGGTCAAAGTCTTGCATAAATCCTTTACCAGAACAAAGAATAACTTCCATAGAACCAGTATCAGTATCCTTATCAAGAACATCACCTACAGTACGCTCAATCTTATTAAGAGTAAGCTCTTCGCCATAAGTATCATAGTTACTCTCACGGCAAATCTCTTCCATACCTGCTGTATGAGGAATTGGTTGTCCATTATCAGGGTCAACAAGAGTAATTTCGCCATTCACAGTCTTATTATATTGAGCAAACCAAAGACGTTCCTCGTCCATAATACGACATTGAATGTCAAATTGACGCATTTCCTCATTAATCCAAAGGTTAGTAGTACCACCACCTTTAGTCTTAAACTCATAAGTAACTACAGTGTTACTAATATTACCAGCAATCTCTTTAGAGTAACGGTGGAACTCAAGTTGAGAAGTCATCTTACCAGGTCCCATAACATTACTACGATTACCCTTAGAATAACTCTGAGGAATAGTAGGAGCAGTCAAAGACCAATAAGCACCAACTTTCAAATTGTCAGCAGAAACATAAGCATTTGGATTAGGAGTTGTAAGACGAAGACGATAAAGATAACCACCATTTGGTCCTTCACCAAGATCTTTCATAATACGAACTTGAGTAATACCATCAGGAGCAATCAAACCATATTGCTCAATAAACCAATGAGTCTTAAACTCAACATCAAACATTACACCACCTTGTCCAACATTACCTGTTGCAGCACAAGCAAGAACTTGGTCATTAAACTTCATACGACCCATAGTCTTCCATGTCCAATCAACAGTATCAATATCTACTACACCAGCTGAACCTTGACCTTCAGTAAGGAATGTCAAAGGAAATCTATCATCATCCATACCATAAGTATAGGTGAGAGTAGAGTTAATCTCAGCAGGTTTAGTAAGCATTAGATGAGCAATAGTCTCCTCATTAGAGTAACCTCTATCATCATAATTACCACGTTGTACTTCTCTAAGTTTATACATAATAACTTTAATTTAATTAATAATTAGTTTACATTAATCAAATACTAAATCGTTAGCATTGAACTTATTATTAGTTGGCTTTGTTATACGTACAGTTCCATTAGTACTTTGTTGCTTGGTTTTAAGTTTAAGGACTTTAACTTGATTTTCCTTAATAGCCATATCAACAATATCTTTATAAGTACCACCTGTAAACAGAAGCCAATTATTAATCATATTCATTTCCACTTGCTTCTCAAATGGAAGTTTGTCAAACAACATTTCAGCAGCAGAATTATAAGTAATACCTTCGTTATCAGTAACAGGTCTAGAAACAAAGTCATAAAAATCATCTAGATTAACTGTTACCTTTTGACCATTAACTTCTTTGACAAAAGTTTCAGGAAGAGAATACTGACCAATAGTTCTACCTTTAATCAAATTATTTACATAGTTGTAATATTGATTAGCTCTTTCAATTTCAGCTTCTTCTTGAGCTTTAGCTTGTTGAGCTATTTGTTCACGAAGTTGTTTATCTTTCTCTTGAAGAGCTTCAAGACAAGACTTAGCTTCATCATAAAGAGCACCACTATCTTTAAGATATTTAATATAATTCTCATTAACAGACTTATTACCAAACTCTTGAGCTGCCATAAGAATTATATTCTGTTGCTGAATTTCATTATCTTTATCAAGTTCAACTCCACTTCTATCAGGGATTTCGCCAAAACCTTTAGCGTCGCCATGAATAGTAATATAATCAATAAATGACTTAACTAGAGGATTATCATTATAAATTCTAGTATAAGCAGCTTGCTCAGCTTCAGCATAAGAATTAGCAATTGCATCACTAACATAAGCTTTTATTCCATTAACATCATCTGTATATTCAATAGGATTACCATCTTCTCCTGTTATCTCAAGACCAATAGCTTTCTGAATATTAGCAAGGTTAATTTCTGTATCATCACCCTCTTCAACTTCAAGAGATTTAATCCAATCTTGAACATCAGCAGCGGCTTTAAATACATTGTTGTTTGCATCAACCAAGTCACCATTTTCAGCAACAGTATAAACTTGACCATCAAACTCAACTTGAGAACCAACTTCTAGCTCCCCCGTAGAAGAAGTTTGATTGCCATTAGCTCCTTGCTGTTGACCTTGTTGACCTTGGTTGCCATTATCACCACCATTGTTATTATTGTCTGGCTGATTAGCTGGAGGATTAGTTGGAGGAGTTGTTGGCTGATTGTTGTTATTCTGACCATTAATATCAGCAGCTCCATTAGTACCTCCGTTAATATCGGGAGCGTTCATTGGATTCTTATCATTTGGTGCAGCTTGACCACCATTATTAGTAGGTTGCTGATTCGTACCATCAAAATCTATCTCCATAATTAATTAATTTTTTAGTTAAACAATAATTTTAATATTTATGTTAAGTGCAAAGTTATACACATTATTTATATATACAATAACTGTTTTGTTTTCAGTTGCAATATTATAAGTTAAATAAGTATTTGTACTAGTATCAATATTAATTAATACTCTCAAATTAATACAAGTAGCTTTATCAGTTAATTATCAAATTAATTTGCTGACAGTAGTCTTATCCGAATATAAATATCTCCGTAGACCAACTTCTTTTTAGCTCTATGCCGTTCAATATATTCAGATGATAGATTATTCAACTTTGATATTTGATACGCTTAAATCATGTTTTCAAAATATTAGTTTTCGTACCATAAATACAAAATAATCCCCAACTGTAGTTTCACAACTAAGTTGGGGAATAAACAAATCTTTAACAATATTATAGCAACTATGGTTTATTTATCATATCTATTTTTATTAGTCTTAGCTATCTTTAAATCATTCTTCATTTGCTCACGTTTAAGTTGTCTATCAGCAGCAGCATTATATGTATCAAGAGCTAAACGTTGACGTTCAAGACCAAGTTTAGATTGTTCAATCTGTTGTTTGATTTGGTCTCTACTTCTTTCAAGATTCATTCTAGCTTCATTATCATTAGTTGGAGTACTATCTGTTAAAGCTGCCATATCAACATCAATATATTTAGATTGAAGTTCATATTGAGCTTTGAGCATTTCAGTCTTTCTATCTTCCTCACCTTTAGCTTGAATCTCACGAATCTTATTTTGAACTTCTTCTTCTTTAATTTGAAGCTCCATTTGTTTCATTTGTTCTTCATGCTGTTGTTTAATAGCAGTAAACTTATTAATAGCATCTTTTATCTTAGAAACATTATCACCTGTTATAGCAGCCATAGCCATATCAAGGTCACCATTTTGTGCAGCACTAAATGCCCATTGGCGAAGTTGTTGAAGTTTATCTATTTCTTTACTATCATTACGAACAGTAGTCGCAAAATCAGAAGAAATAAAAGAATTGACGTCAACTGAAACAAATCTTTGTTTACCTGTTTCATCTAAATATGAAGTATTAAGTCCATCTATAAATGCAAGTTTAGCATAATCCAAATCTCTATTATAATCTATTCTACGATAATCATCAAATGTTTGAGTTATAATAACAGAACCCATTGAAGATTGAGAAATAGCTTGTTGAGTAGTATTAGCTCCAGCTGATTGAGTAATTTGACCATAACGTTGAGCATTCATGTCAACCATTTCCCTAGCTTCAAGTTTAATACTTTCCATAAGATTAGTAAGCTCTGTAATATATTGACCCATATTAGCATTAAGCAAACGAACTTGTTGCATCTTAACACCACTTACATCTTCTTCATCATCAACAGGTAGAGTTCCTGTAGCTTCTAGTCTATAAAGAGCATCTTCAGGATTAGCTAGAAGAGATTTAGGATACATAAGTACGAGCATCTTATTTTTAGCTATTACCATTTCACGATGATAACTAATTATATTACGAAGTATTTGGAAAGGAGTAATTGTTTCTATAATACTAAATTTACCCATAAATGGTAGAACTTCCATAATACCATTATAAGGAAGCTTTCCATTACGATTGAAAGCTATAGGTCTAGCTTTAATTGGATAAACAGCATTATACCTATTACCAATTCTATATCCTTCATAAACTTGAATCTCATATTCCCATTCAATATCTATGTCTCCTGCTTCAGGATTAAGTTGATAATCTTCTTCAACAACTCTTTGTGTTTGGAAACCTATCTCATTAACATAAGTAAGAATACCTCTTCTAGCCCAACCTTTCCATACAACATGCCATACTTCATAAAGTTGAGTATTAGCATCATAAGGACTTAGATTATTATTCTTAAAGAACTCTCTTTCTTCTTTACTAAACTTATCACATATATCAGCATAATAACCTTTATAATTATCATACTTTAGAAGTCTAGTAGATTGAGGAGTATCTACAGATTTATCATAATATTCTTCTAGAAAAGCTCTATCTTTATCACTCAAATCTTTGTCAAACATTTCAAGTATTTGATTGTAAGACATCATAATCTTTCTAGCAAACATATCATGGTCTTCAACAAAGAATTTATTGTTTGGAATAGGATAAGCTTCAACTACAGGAACAGCTTCTTTAACAATCTTATTACCTCTAATTTCACTATAACTATAACATTCACCTAAAGCACAGAAATTAAAGAAGTTTGTAAGATATATTTGATTATCTTCTGTAATAGCTCTTACATAATCAAGAACATCTTGACCTTGTTTAGATTGTTCATCAATATAATCTTGATTAAACTTCTCCATAAACTCCTTCTCGTCAGGCATAGCATCTTGTGGATTAACTTGTTCAGGAGGAGTACCATTTTGAGCAGCTTGTTGTTGAAGCTGTTGAAGTCTTTTCTGAAACTCTTGTTGAAAAGCTAGTTGAGCTTGTTGTCCAACAGCTTGTTTAAGTTTCATATCATGATTAATTACAACTTCAGGACTACAACTACCAACACTAAATTGATGAACACCTTTGAAATATTCACTAATATAACGTCTTACAATATCAGACATTATATCTAGATTCCTCATAACAGCAGGAAAACGTTTATACTTTTCCTTAGTAGCATTATAAGGATTAAGAGTTTTACGATAAAACTCATCTGGAATATTACCATGAAGGATGTTAAGTTTTGTCTCAACATCCGTTCTATCATTCATACTCAAACCTAGACTAATAATATAATCAATAGAATTAGCATACCATTCAGGTTTAGCCTTAGTAGCAGCATCTACTTTCTGTCTAGGAAATTGAAAAGTAAATTTACTTCCGTACATATTTATATCTTATTTAAAATAATATCTAGGAGCAAAAGGCTTAAAACCTATACCTCCAGTAAAATTAAATGGGTCATATTTTGTATTAATTCCTTCTCTTGCATCATTAACTAAATCTCTAAGGTTTCCTAAATAACCAACACCATCTGCATAAGTATCAGGACGAATTGTTACATTTCTAAATTTAAGTTTCTTAGGAAGAACATTCATTTTACCTAGTCCTCCAACAATATCAGTTGCGATACTAATTAAATTGTTTGTAGGATTTTCACCATTAACTACATCATTTGCTGCTTGCAAACCATTAGTTAACAAAGAAGCACCTAAAACATAAGGATTTCCAGGAATAATCATACCTGCTGTATTAGCAACAGCATCAATACCCAATAGAGTAGGATACCAAGCATTATAAACTTTTTCTTTTTGTTCTTTTCTAGCAGTTTGAACATCTTTAGAAAACTGTTTACCAAGTGCTGCTTTTTGACCATCTACAATACCGTTTAAAACTTCTTGGTCTTTGTGATATTGTTCAGCGTGTTTAGCATTTGTTTCATATCTTTTTTGTAGACGAGCTTTAGCCCTAATTTTACTAGCATTTCTCATAACAGCAGTTTGTCTTGCAACTTTTTCATTATGCGCTATTCTAGCAAAATCATCAACAGTTTTGGCGTGTTTTTTTGATGGAGCTGGAACAACTCTATCTCTATAATAAACTTTACCGTTTATAATAACACCTCTAGGATTTCTAGTAGCATAAGGGTCGTTGTTTTCATTATCTAGTATATACATATCAAAACAAATCTCTATTATAAAAGTTATCACTAGTTTCAAGAATTTTCTTCCTAGCACTAAGTTCTTTAGCAGCTTGCACATCACTTTGTTTCCATTGAAGTGCATGAATAATCATTTCTGAAACACGGTCAAAGTTACCAACACTATTCCATTTTTTCAACTCTAGAATAGTTTGATAATCATAAATAGTATGAAAAAATAGTTTAGGTTTACCATGTTCATCTTTGCCAACTTCACTATAAAGCATTTCTTTAAGCATACGAAGTCCTTCAAGAACTTTAGTAGAACCTGCTCCACTTCCACCGCCCATATTAACACCATAACTAGCACTAACATGAGCTTTAAGACTAGTATCCCATATTTCTACAGGGTCTTTCATCAAATATTTAAGAGCTTTCCATTTAGTAAAATTACTAACAGTTTCACCACGATTGACCTCAACACCAGTAGTTCCAATACAATTATAATATCTAGCTAGAAGATAACATATTTTATCAGCTTCTTCAAGTTTCTCAGGACGACCATAATATGCGCAAACTAAAGCTGTTTTAAAGTTATTATAAGGAGAAGGGTTCATCCAAACTTTAATACTATTGTGAGAATGTTTATTAGTAATAGCTGCTTTCTCTTTGTTAACACCAACAGGGTCATAACTAATACTATAAAGTCCAGGAGGTGTACCAAAAGTAAGTTGACCTTTAGAATCTTTGTATTGTATCTTCATTGGATTAAACCATTTACGAATACAACCATGAGGATGTTCATTACCACGTCTAGGAACACCTTCAATCCAATCATAAAAATCTACATTATGTCTACCACCTTCTTTTTCTATTCTAGCATTAGTTTTAAATTCAACTCCACCTTTGTTGTCTTCATACAACATTCCATCAACATAAAACTTATAAGCATTATCAACTCTAAGCTTCTCTTCCCATTCCATAAGTTCTTCACTACTAAATAGATTCTCAGTAGCAGAACTAAATGATTCAGAAGGCATAAGAGCATACTGACCTAGATAGTTAATATAATCAGCAAAAGTTTTAGCTTTCTCTTTTTTAATTCTACGTTCACGAAGAGCAATACGAATACCAACTTCAATGTCTGAATTACCATCAGCATCCATAGCTACTTTATCACCAAGTCTACCTTGAAGACCCCAACAATAAGCTTTAAAATAACCACAAACTTCATTTCTCATGTCTTTATCCCAAACATTTTCAAAAGGCATAAAGTTAAAAGATTGAGGACTATAAAAGTTTTGTTCAAAGATTTGCATATTACCATTAGTAGCAGTACCCCAAGCACATAAGTTACCTGTTGTATAACTACCAGTTCTCATAGCAGGCTCAGTAACATTCATAAATTCATCAAAGTTATCCATTGTAGAAACCTCTTCAACTTTAACTTTGACAGCATCTTTACCAATAGCACAATCAGGATTGTTCATCGCTGAAACACTAAACAAAGCACTATTCCAAGATTTAGGAGATACTACACCATTAGGAAGTTTATAACCTAATACAAAGTTTTCATTATTAAGAGAAAGAATACCACGCTTAAAGAAAGTTTCATTCTCATAGAAACGAAGATTAGCAATAGTAAAATCAGTAAGACCACCTTTAGCAGTAAGAAACTTCTTATCAACAGCCACATGAATACAAACCTTATTAGGAGAAAGATTTATTTCATTAGCACTATCAGCAGCCATAATATAACTAAAACCTCCACGTCTAGTTTTATCTATAAGAAGATGAAATCCATTAAGTATGGCAAATTCCATACAAGCAAAAGTCCAAAATTGAGCATCAATAAATTTAGGAAAATCATAATGTTTTTTAGCAACACTAGCTTTATCACTATAGCTAATACTAGATTCATCTAGCTGTTCCATATTAATATAATTAAGATAATTATACATAGAACCACTAATATGAAGATTTTCTAATTTACCATTACGAAGCAAACAAGGAGCATCAAAACCATGTTTTCTTCTATATTCTTCTCTCTTACGAAGTTGTCTATGAGGAATACTATCTTCCTTAAAGAAAGTATATTTATTATTAGTTCTATGAAAATCAGCCATTTCTGTAAGTTTGTGAGTATCTACAAACTTATCATTAATATTAATATCCATAAGAAATCCTCCACTATCTCCAATCATAAACAGATTATTAGGGTCGTTATAGCCTACATCTCTAGCTCTTTTGTAATGACTTTTATCCTCAAGAATATAATTAAGAAAAGGATATTCTCTAATAAATTTATTATCTATTTCATCTTGTTCCATATCTATAATATACTTATAATAAACAAAATGATAGATGCTGCACCAGCAACACCTATCATATTCCTTTGTTTAGTAACTTTCTTAACTTTAGTTTTAAGTTTACCTATAGTTTTATCATTATCAGCTATAACGCAACTATCATTATGAACTATATTTCTAAGAATCTTATTAGCTTCTTTTTCATATTTAAGTTCCACTAGTTTACTATTTACTATACGTAAATCATCAATAGAAACATTAACTGAGTCTTGATTAACTAGCTCCCCCGTAGAAGAAATGTATGGATTATTCCCTGATAAGTCTATAGAACAACTTAACAGTACTATCATTATCAAGTGCTTTAACTTCAATAATTTCCGCATCTTTAATACTATCTAATTTATTAAGTTTATTTTTATACTCTTTATTGACTATCTTAATACTATCAATAATATGTTCGTTATTATCAATTCTTTCATTATATGAAACACAAGTATTAATACAATATCCTATTAACAGTGCAAATATCAATGCCGTTATAAGAGGTATAATTCTTTTAATAATACCGTTTATATCATCCATTACATATCCTCCTCGTTAATCAAAGTATAAGTAAATGATTTACAACCTGTATAAGCAATTTGTTTCTTAGCTACAGCTACAAGTATTACAAGATTACTAGCACTAGCTACAACTTGACAACCTGCACTCCAATTATTAATAATTGTAGATTCAAGACCTGCTTTATGAATATTAATTCCAAATACACCTTCATCTATAGAAATCGGATTATAATCGTATGTTTCATCATGATTATTATCTCTATAAACTTTAACAGGTTTTCTCTGAACTAAAGCTTCATACTTACCTTTATGTTTACCTAGTTGATAACAACCTCTATATTGACCAGGAACAAGTATAGCACAACCTTTAACATTAGATGGATTTTTAAGTTCTGTTATACCAGGATCTGTAGTAGCAGGAAAAACATATCTTATAGTTTTATTAAGTTCATCATTATAAATTAAAACTATAGCATCATCAAATGTATTTGTGCATTTATTACCTTTAGCCCTAACACCTATAATATTAAGGTTATACTTACCTTTTGTAAAATAAGCATAACCTTTACTTTCTAAAAGTGTTTTGAAATCATATTTCTTACATTTATTAATTAATTCTTTATTCATAACAATTTAAAATAAACTAAGTTGATTATTAACTTTATTACTATTACTATCCAAAAAAGTTTTTCTATCTCTTAATATAGCATCTACTTCATTACGAAGATAATTAATATGATACCAATTTATAGTTTCTTCACCATTTTCATCTATAGGATATTGATTATTTTTATCTCTATAAGGCATACCATATTGATTCTTAACAAAAGGACTTCCAATATGACATAGACCTAAACCTACACAAGGAATATCTAGAATAAGCTCAACCATTCTAGCATAAGTAGAAAGTTGCATAGTGTAATGCATACCATTACAATTATCCAAATGAGAAAGAGGAGGTAGCATTTTTTCATCTTTAACAATATATTGATTAGTTAGCTGAGCAGGATTTGTAGACTTATCTTTCTTAAAATATCCAGCTTCAAATTGAAGACCATTTCTATTAGTTTTCCAATCTAGAATTACAAATCTATCCTCTTTAATACATAATATATCTATAGTTCCACTAATTAAATAATCAATAAGAAAAGCACCAATTTCAGAATAAATAGTATAACCTTTATTTATATAGAAATCAAATACGTCATAAATCTTTTCATACTTATTATTAGTAGCTTCTTTAAACTTATCTAAATCTAAAGGTCTAGGAATTAGATTAGGAATATCTGCAACTGTTATACAACGACCACTTTCAACTTGATTAAGATATTGTATAGCATTTTTAAACATACTATTTTCTTTAATAGCATCTTCTATACCATTATGAGTTGCAGTTCCCCTAGAACAAGCTTCATCTGTTATAGCTTGCCATTGTCTTTCAAGTTCTTTAGAACTAATACCTAACTCTCTAGACTTCTTTCTAAGCCAATACTTTTTATCAAATTTAGGTGTATAATTATCGTGTATCATAGTAGTAACACTAATATAACTATTACCTAAACTATCAGTATATTTATGAGTAGGTTCATCAAAATAAAGATAATTACTATTATATCTAGAATCCATAACTTATCAATAATTACTAGCATCCATTGAACTCAATACAGCATTACCACCTCTAGCAACTTCAGTTTCTTTTTCATACATAAGATTCTGTTTAGCTTCTTCTAGTCTTTTAATTATACTAGGAAGTTCACTTGCTTTCTTATTAACATTGTCAACCATTCCTAGAATGTTTGGTAAATCATCAAGAGTAAGACCTGATTGAAGTTTTTCATTAAGAATAGTATTAATAGCATCAACTGATAGATTTATATTATGAATACCTTTTTGAATATTCTCAACAACTTTACCAGCTTCAGTTATATTTTGATAATAATATCTTTTAATTATCTTTTGAACAAGTTCATCAGGAATATAATCATCTTTAAGACCTGCTTGCTGAATAGCCATTTTTAGAGATTCAGCATCACTAAGTCCACTTTGTTTAGCAGGAGATTTAGGATCTCCAAGATAATAAATAACTATACACTCTTTGATATAATTAGACTTATCTTTAGTCTTATCTCTAGTGTATAACTGCTTAATATCTTTATCCATTAATTGACGAATAGTTGGAGCAACAGGCATACCAGTATCATCAATTACTAACATCTTATCTATTATTAAATCAGCACTAATCATACAGGTTCAATAGTTTCTTCAATACAAGTAAAAGTTCTAAAGAAATACATCATAAGACGTGCATAGGATTCACCATAGTTTTCAACATAATAATTATAAAGCTTTCTATTATCTGTAATAGACATTGAAACTAAATAATTATAGTGTCTAAGATACTTATTCTCAATAAGATTGTCAATAACAAGCTTCTTACGAAACATAACATATTCTTGTTTGCTCATAGTTTTCTCAGCTTGTCTAACAACGTCAATATTATCTATAATGGCTTTTTTATTCTCATTATATCTAATAGTACCAATAAAAGGTAGACTTGTCCATCTACCTTCTTTGATAAAATTAGAAGCATCTAGCTCTAGTTGTTTAATTAAATCTAGAGCTATTTCCTTATCTATAATATTATCATCAATAGCTTCAAGAACATCTTCTTTTCTAACTATTGTAACATCATATCCTCTAGGAAATTTTCTAGTATTTTTATCACTTGACATACTATAAGGATTAAGATATTATTTATCTAGCTCCCCCGTAGAAGAGGTATTGATAAACACAAGGTTACTATTACCTTTACCTTTTAGTTTATCGTTAACTTTAACTCTACATCCATGAATATAACTATTAGGAACTACTTTGAAACTAATAAAACAAGCTTTATCTTGAATCAAAATACTATCTTTATAAATAGTAGGATTCTCGTTAACAAGAGCAAGGAAATAATTAATATCCAAAACATTATTTTCTCCAGCTACAGTTTGACTAATAGCTATATCACTACCTGTCATAATAAGTTTATCTCCAAGATGAAGACCTGCTACAAACTCTTTAGCATTAGTGTCTGCTGCTGTTTTAATAAACAAAGGAATACACATACTAGTTCCATTATTCTTCTTTTTAGCATTTGAAATAATAACAGAAGGATTTTCTTTACAAACAAGAGCAATTAAAGAATAATTAGGAGCTACTTGAATAGAATTAGTTTGTTCAACTAAATACTCAAGAGGAATCTCACTAAGTTTAGTAGGAAGATTGTATTCCAACTCTACATTCTTACCTGTAACATCTTTACTAAGTTTAAATTTAATCATAAAGTATAATTTATTTAATTTTTAAAATAAGACTACTATTGAAACTAAAGGTCAACTTATAGTCCGTTATTATGATACAAATATAGATATTTACTTAATTGTATCAAAATCCATTAAGTTAATTTAACTTAATGTGAAAATAATCATATAAATTTCATTTTATCAAGCATATATAATAAAGGTATAAATATAATAAGGTATATTTGCATCAGGAGCGGTACGGAGGTATATAGCGATATAGTAATAACAAGTAATCAAATAGATGAAAGTTTCTCTAGTCTTCTATATTAAGAATGGAGTGTTGTAGATGTTCGGTAGCCGAAAGCGAGAACAGGTCAACAAATACCTTTAATATCTACTCTAGATACTGCTAGTGATTCTCTACAATTAATAGTAACCAAACTATTGTGTGGACAGTCTTGCACTAGTGGGAAGAAAGTACCAAGGAGAACTCCTCCCTTAACATATAGGAGAACTCCGAAGATATATTATATGACTTTTAAAGTTAATACCTATCAGTCTTATAATAATCTAATGACTTGTTATGCTTATAATTGTAATAATGATATTATTAATACAACTTCATAACTTTCATCAACTTGTTGATTTATACTATACGTAGTGCTGCTCTTAAAAGAAGTTGTTATTATAATATATAATTTATGTGTTATGACCATATAAATTGAAAGATGCTACGAGTTGTGAAACTAGTAGCATTTTTTATTGCCCTAAAGTTAACAATACTATACATAATAAATATAATAGCTCCCCCGTAGAAGGAATATGTGATGTATAACCTCTTGCTAATTATAATTAGTTATACTAGTCAAAGAGTGAATTATATCATAATCTCTTCTACGGGGGAGCTATTTTTATTATCAGTGAAGATGATGAAGAAGCGTCAGCTTCTGAAACATCTGAACGGAATACTAATCGTCAAACATCTAGTTCTACTAGCAATAATAGCTATAATCATAATAATATAATTGCAGTTAGATGATAATTTAATAATGAAATTATGATTTTAGATTATAATGATAGTAGAGTTAAAACTAAAACTAGAATTTGAGATAAAGATAAAGATCAAATTTATATTTATAATAATGATTATTATAGTTATGACGGTTGTTATAGTAATTATAGTAGTAATAATAGTAAAAATAGAGATGATAGGGATAATGATAGAGAAAATTTAAATGTTAGAATAATAATTATAATAAGGATAAATGTAATAATGAATAGGAATTTATATAGTTTGTGATTGTTATAAGGATAAAAGTGAAAGTAAAGGTAATAATAAATTAAACTTTATAGGTGTGAGTGGGGGTAATGATATTAATAATGGTAATAATAGTAAAATAATGAATACAGAAGTTTGTGAATATAATAAAGTAAGTAAAATTAAAGGTGTGAATAAATAAATATAAATAAATGAGGTTATAAGTGTGAGTAGGGGTGTTAAATATTATGCAGCTGATTATAAAGATAATAGTAACAATATAAATATAGTAAAGGATAAAGGAAATAATGATGATGTTTGTATAAATAAAGACGATGATAATGAAAATGAAAATGATGATAATAATAAAATGAGAAAAAGACATTTTATAGGTGTGAGTAGGGGTTAATGCTAGTAATAGAAATATATGATGAAATGATAATATTAAAGATTAAAGTAAATGTAATAAAGATAGAGATAATATAATGATAATAACTATAAAAGTAATAACGTTATTAATAGTAGTAAATTGATAAATCGGAGTTTATAGATGTGAGTAGGGGTGTTGATAAATATAATAATGATATTAATAAGTATAATATAGAATGTAATAGTAATAATAATAGAGTAAAAGAGAAAAGAGAAAAGAGAATAGAGGATGTGGAATATTGTATATTAAGCGTTTATAGGTGTAAGTAGGGGTGTATGTACTGCAGCCCCTGGCTCTCAAAGTAAGAGTTGAACCACCCCCGCACCTGACAACAATAAAAAACCAACTTCTCACATCAATAAAAAACCAAGTTTTGGCAGAAAAGGTTTCTGCCTTTGAATAATAACCATTAAAGTATATAATCATGGAAAAGAAAGTAGTAAACCTGAGTGTTAAGTTAGCAAGTGTGTTCAACGACAAGGAAGATAGACTGAAGTTCGGCTTCAAGTTTAACGAGAAGTTTGAAGCTCGCAAGCTTGATAAGGAGACAGGCGAGTTTGTCATCAAAGATGACAACGAACTCTCCTTTACCAAGAAGCAGTTCAACTTTGCCTTGCAGGACAACTTCGTTATCACTGTGATGTCGAAGCAGATAAACTATGCAGCTCTTGAACCAATCGAAATGATTGCCATGTTCAAGGGTGTCGAGCTTACTGTTGAACGTACTCGCCTTGAAGAAGGTGATACATACGTTGACATCAACGGTGAAGAACAGACTGCTGATGATAGCATGTTCTTGACCGAACTTAAAGACATTAAGTTCGGTGAAAAGAACATGGCTGCTATCAAGCGAGTAATCATCAAGCAAGCTGAAGCTGACGGCAAGTCTATTGACGCAGACATGCTCGACTTAATCCTCTAATTAGCTTTGCTATTCGTGCCAACCATCATCATGATGGTTGGCGTGATTAGCATTATCTTTCAACCATTTAAAAACAAATTGATTATGAAAAAGCTAGCGAAAACCTTACTTACACTATCATGTGTGTTGTCAACAACATTGTTTGTGATGATGTTTGTCTTCAACGATATTATCGTTGAACAAGTCGGTATTCCGACATCAATGTCATTCACGTCTATGTTCGCAATCGTGTCGGTAGGCACAATGTTGATGCGTGCTTTGCATGACTAACACAACGTTGACTGTGACAAAGTAATCTTTGTCATAGTCAACATCATGATAGTCTAGTCAAGACAACAACTAAACAAGCAGTTGACAACAATAAAAAAACAAGTCTTGACACCAATAAAAAAACAAGGTTCGGTAATGGCTTACTAAAACTGTTGTAAGACTTGTATAAGAGTTTTATAAGAGTTTTAATATTGCAGCTATTGAAGCTGTTGTAAGTCTTGTTACTGATGGTTCATCTTGACCATCTAAAACATTTAGAGATATACCTTAAATTCATCAAGGTATTAAAATATGTGATGATATAACTAATTTAAATAATGGAGGACATTATTATGAAAATCCTAGAAAGAAAGAAAGTAGAATTACAATTCGTTGATGTTAAAGTAAGTCTTAAAGTTAATCTTTCTGCTCTTAGTACAGACATATTGTTTGATACTTTAGCTGATGCTGACAAAGTATATGATGTATTAAGTAATCAGGAAGTCTTTGATGGTTGCTATAACATTGTTAATAAAGTAACTTCTAAGACAATAAGAATTATAGGCGAAATCTTCGTTAAGTATTTACATGACAATACACTTGTTGTTGAAGTTTATAAAGATTGGAGGATGTTGTAATGAGAGTTGAGTTTGGTAAATGTGTATCATTTATATTTAGAGATGTTGAAGTCTTTGATATTATCAAAGATGAAAAAGAAAATCTTACATTTGTATTTACTAATGAAGATGATGCTAAAGTAGTAGAAGAAGAAATAAATAGTAAGTGTGAAGGAGCATATGTTGCAAATAGAACTGAAGTAGCTCTATCAACTAACATTAACCCTCACAATACACGGTATTATCGTGAACCTAAAGTTCTTACTTTTAATCTTCGTCTACTATAATTACTCTTATCTCTCCTGATAATCTCGTTATCATCGGGAGAGATAATACTCTCAACATATTACATTATGTAACAACAATAACAAAGAAACATATACTCTTAACTATAAAATTGGAGGACATTATCATGTATATGATTAAAAGAACGAAAACTGAGTTCAACTTTACTAATGTTGAAGCAAGAATAAAACATGTTGATGCAAACACTACTGATATATATTTTATTAGTGCTGTTAATGCAAGACAACTGTTTAATCTTTTGAAAGATGGTGAAGGTTTTGATGGTTATAATGACGTTTGTGCAAAAGATACTCACACTATATCTATTATTGGTGAAGTAGATGTTCATTATAATAAAGACATTAAAGTTCTTACTATCGTATCTTTTAGTTAAACTACTAATATCTCCTGATAATCTTGTTGTAATCAGGAGATATTATTAAAATAATAGTATTAATAATAAATATTCTTATGAAAGACAATATATCAACCTCAAAGTTTATCCAGAGTGTATTAATGATGGTAGTATCAGCTTGTGCTGCTGTAATTGTTATACTTACCATAATTAATTTGGATTACTTTTGTGAAATGACTGATAGTTACTTTATACCATTTATTATTATAATAGGTTTTAGTGCTATTAGTGGGATTTCATTTTATGTGTTTTATAAACTTTGGTACTCAATGTTTATAAAGTAATTTGTTCTATTATACTATAACTCCTAATGATAGTATTTAAGCTATCGTTAGGAGTATAATTTATCATAAACTTAATAACAATTTTAAAACTTTTAATTATGGAAACTCAGAAAGTATTGAGCCAGCTGAAGGCAGTAAAAGAAAACGAGAATGTAAAAGATTTAACAGTCAGAAATATCAACACTAAAGATATGTCCACATGGACTAGAGTTAGTGTAACTCTTGATAAGCCTGTTAAAGCTTATGTTGCAGATGAAGAAACAGGAGAGTACATTATTGGTAGTAGTAATGTTATATACGTTAGTACCTTCTCTCTAATTGCAGCAATGAGAGAGAATCCTGACCTTGCTTTTGCAGGTAATCATCTTATTGAGCATCCTACAGCTATTGGAGTTGTATTTAGTGGTGCTAAGATTGATGTTATCCTTGAAAAAGTTGCTGAAGGACAAGAATATAAGAATCCTTTTAGCGATAATGCTGCTGAAACTATCATTGAGCATGATAATTATTTTGCTCATATTCATAACATAAGACTCTCTGAAAGAGGTCTTAAAATGATAGATAGAATAGCAGATAAGATGCTTGGATTTGAATAATAACGTCATTGTGCTAATAGTACTAATATTAATATTGGTGCTATTAGCACTTTAGTAAAACATGTATAACAAATAAACATTATAAAGATTATGATGTATTTCTTTAAAAGTTCTCATAAGGCTGAGACTAAATCTCAAATAAGTGTTCTTAGCAACAACTTTGAACGAGCTTTGATAAGAGTTAATCAATATTTTAATGATAAAGGATTTATTGGTAAACCTATACAAATTAGTTTTATTATTGGTATGCTTATGTGTATAAGTAGTATTAATTCTTTTGCTGCTAAGAGTGACACTCTTGCAGTAAATAATAGTCTTATAACTAAGGTTATAAGACATAAAACTACTACTAGTAAAGGTAAACCTGTAGTTAAATACTATTTTGTCTATAACGGTAATTTAGTATCTACAACAAAGACTGTTGTAGACAAATATGAGCTTGCAAAAGCTTATGGTGTAAGAATTGCTCTTATCATCATCAAAAACAGAAGAATTGCTTTGAACTAATTCATATAATAGTTATCTTTGTTCATGTTAAACTAATAAATATTATAATATGAATGAAGATAACTTTATAGATGAATTTACTCTCGATGAAATAGAGGTTGATAATGATTGTATATCTGATGATATAGATGATTATGACCTTTATGGTGAAAGAATGGTTGGTGATAAGGAATCAGATACCAATATAGAATTTGAATAATTAATAATAAAAGACTTATTATGAGTAAAAATAATCCCACTAAAGCTGAGAAGTGTAGAAGCACTAAACTCAGCAAATGTGATGTTTCAACATTAGTTGGCATCATACTTAGAAAAGATGCTAATGAAAAGAATTTAAATGATAAACTTAAATCAGTTAGTAATGAGAATAACATTCTGTATCAAACTGTAGCTGATTTGACTGGTAAAGTTAGTTCTCTTGAGGGAGAACTTAAAACATTTAATTCTATATTTGCTACTAATAAACAAATATTAGAAGAAACTAAAAAAGACAATAAAAGACTTACAGAACATGTAAGTGAAATGGCTTTCCAATATAGTAAAGCTAAACATAAAGCTATGTATATGTATATTATAGGTGTTATACTTATTAATGTAATATGGATATATTTTAGTGTTTAATTTTCTTATTATTTTAATTGTTTTTATTTGTGCCACTATTGCTTGTGAAAGTAGTAGTGGTTTTATTTATAAAATAATTAAAGAAGATAATTATGAAGAAGAATATAATTTTAATAATAATGTCGGTTGTATTAGTATGTGCTGGAATAACTATTTATTTTCAGCATAAAACAATAAACAAACAACATAGTACTATAAATGATTTCAGAGCATATTATAATGCTGTTGAAGATTTATTAGATGTAATTGACAACGATGTAAATATCACAGATACATATATGTGCGGTGATGTAGGTTATAACTATTATAAATCTGTTATTAAAATAACAGATTGTAATAGAGTTAAAACAGCTAATTATAAACCTATAAACAAATAATATTATGGAGAATAAAGTTTGTGATGAACTTCTTAATGTTTTTATTAATGATGAACATCAACTTCCTAATCCTCCTGATGTTGTAGAACTTCCTGATGATGTTGTAAAAGACATTTGGGAAGACAATGAAGCTGACTATTGGGTATCACACAATAAGGAAAACCCAGTATAACAACAATACTTCTTCTCTGTGGGCTTCAAATCAATTTGACGATAGATTTATCAGATAAGAGATTTGAAGCCTTTATTTTGAATTTTCAAAAAATTAAATAAACAATGTATATCTTCTAGCAAGTGTAGTTTATACTACGGCTTATGGTGCGAAACCAGCTAGAAGAACTAAAGTAGTAAGAGATAATACACATAACCTCTTCTACGGGGGAGTTAGTACTGCCCTTAATCATAAGTGTACTAATGTAACTAATATTATTAATAATTTAAATTTACTGTAAAATGGCAAAGAAACATGATGAAAGTAAGGATTTGATTAGAGTATCTAGAGTTTGTGGTATTGATTATAGCGACAAACTCATAAGAGTTCGTGACAAATCTAAAATTGGTATTAAAACATGGGGAAGAATTGATTTTCTTGTTCATTATTGTGGCTGGCATTGTATATATGATAGAACAGCTGCAATAATTGACGGCTCTGAAGAAGCAAATAAGAGTTATAGAGAAATTAAGAAAGAGAATAAACAACGTAAATTAACCAATAAGCATGATGGAAATAAGAGGTCTAAAGTTGAAGCTCAAGATTAAACCTAAAGCTAAACCTAGACCTAAACGTTTAAATAGTAAGACTAGCACCCCCGTAGAAGAATGTTATAAGCGTGTATCTTTACTTGTTATTGGTACTGTTGTTTATAAAGATAATTCTTATTATGCTCATATATCTAAAGATGATTTAGATGGTAGATTATATCCTAATTCTACCATACCTATTGAGATCAAAGATTATGAAATTCCTTTTACTGATGATAGTTATAATCTCAGATATAGAAATGTTATATTTAAACGTGATAATGAACTTATATGTCGTATATTAAGTTTGTTTACTGCTTCTATTAATAGTTCTTATTCTGACAAATATGTACCTTTTAGTCCTAAATGGTATATAATTGGAAATATTGTCGGTAATGGTACTAAACTTAAATTTGAATTTAAACGTTTAGGTAATAGAATAGATATTACTGGAAGAATCAAAAAAGATAATATAAATGATTATGAAGAATGACAACAATAAGATTAAATGAAGCTAGTAAAGCTAATCTTAGAGATAGTTCTCAAATTACTAATTTTACAGATGACCAACGTAAAGCTTATTTTGAACTTATAAGTTTTATTAATGAGCCTTATAATCCTAATGATTGGAAACGTGCTCTTGTTGGTCCTGGAGGTGTTGGTAAGACTTATCTTGTAAGAACTATTATTAAGAATTGTAATATTTCTTATTCTATGATAGGGGTTTCTGCTCCTACACATAAAGCTTGTAGAGTTCTTAGAACTTCTCTAGGTTTAGATGTTAATTGTAAAGTAAATACTCTTCAATCAGATTTAGGTCTTAGACTTAATTTTGATGTTGAAAAGTTTGACATCAACAATCCACCATTTGACCCTAAGAGTAAACCTAAAATAGATGAATATCAACTTTATATAGTTGATGAAGCATCTATGATTAATAAAGGTTTACTTACATATCTTGAACGTAAACTTAAAGAGAATAGAATTAAGCTTATTCTAATCGGTGATGACCATCAGCTCGCACCAGTTAATGAAAAGTTTAGTCCTGCTTTTAAAGGCATTAAAGTTCATAGACTTACTCAAATTGTAAGACAAGAGGAAGATAATCCTCTTATACCATTGCTTGATATGCTTAGAAAAGATATAGATAATAAATCTTATGATTTTCTTAATTATATAAGTAAAGTTAAAGAAGGATTTGATGAAACTAACACTAAAGGTTTTAGAGTTTTAGACTGTCGTGATTTTAACGAAGAAGTTATAACTCAATTTTCAGACCCTCAAATAACTACTAATACTGATAGTGTTCGTATTCTAGCTTACACTAATATGTGTGTTTCTAGTTGGAATAAGTTTATTCGTGAAATTATAATTAAAGATGGTGAAAAATCAATTATAACTAATAATGATTTGATAACATCTTATACAACTATAGTTGATGAATTTAACTCTATTATAATTAGAAATAGTGAAGATTATATTATAAACGATATAGTTAACTACAATCATCCTACTTATAAAATTAAAGGTTTTATGATTAAATTTCAAGCCATTCATGGTGGTGAAATAGCTAAACCTTTATTTGTACTTGACCACACTGATGGATTTAGTGTGCAAATGTATATGAAATTAAGTAATAGTCTTATAGAACATGCTAAATCTGCTAGAAGAAATATGAGAGCTGCTGCATGGAGAGAATATTATAAGTTTAAAGAAGGTTGTCTTCTTGCAACAAATATTGTTCGTATTAATGGAGAAGTTCTTTATTCTAGAGATTTAGATTATGGTTTTGCCCAAACTGTTCATAAGTCTCAAGGCAGTACTTATGATAATGTTATGATTGATGTTAATGACATAGTTTATGATAAGAATGGTAGACCTTATACAGATGTTGTTGAAACAAATAAACGTTTGTATGTAGCTTTGTCAAGAGCAAAATACAAAGCATTTCTCAAATTTGGATAAGCGTAGACCCACATTCCTTTAGCTCTGACGGCTTGAATGTCTATAGCTGATTAATATATCAGCAAACACATTCAAGCTCGTCAGATTGAATTTTCAAATAATTAAATAACTATTAATATTAAAGATATGTGTCAAGAAGAAGTAAAACATGAAGTTGCTGAAACTAAAAAGTGTTCTGTTTGCGGCGAAGTATTACCAATAGATATGTTTACAAGACATGGTAGAGGTAGAGAAAATGTTTGTATTACATGTAAACGTAAACAAAGTGGTCAATCTGAAGCTTTAGCCCGATTTACTCCTAGAGAGCTGATTGAAGAGCTTAAAGCTAGAGGTTATAAAGGTAAACTTACATATACTGTTGTTAAAACTCTAAATATTTAAGTTATGGGTAAAAATAGAAATAAACATAGAAATTTACTTCCTAATATTTATAGACTTAGGATTGAGGATGTTATGTATATTGTTGATGATAAACATATAAAATGTATTATTAAATATGTCAATCCTATAACACTCAATTTACAAACTTCTATTGGTGTTGCTAATTGTAATCCTAATGATACATTTGATGTATCTGTTGGTAAACATTTAGCTGAAAGTAGAGCTAAATATAATATGTATAGAGGATATAAAAAATATATAGATGTTCTATTAAGCAATGTGTTCACTAAATATGATAAACTTCTTGAAAGAGAAAGTAAGCACATTCAAGATATTATAAATGAATTGTAATAAATGTCCTCTTAGAATGTTCAATAATAAGTGTTATAATCTACAACCTACAGGTAATCCTCTTTATGGAAATGCTATTGTAGTTCCTAATGTAGATTATAACGCTTATAAGAATAAAGGAATGAGTTTTAGTAAGTATGTAGAAGTGATTAAAGATATAATCTCTTCTACGGGGGAGCTAGATGACTATTATGTTATTCCTCTTATACGTTGCAGACTTGCTAAAGAATGTCCTGTAAATAGTGAAATATTAACTAATTGTTCTGCTTATTTTGCTAGAGAAATAGTAAAATATAAACTTAGACATGTAATGCTTCTTGGTGATGCTGCTAAGTTTTGGCTTAACATAGATAATATAAGTTCTTATACAGATTCTGTTATATGTGATTCTAAAACTAGAACTATATATAATGTTTCTTACTCTCCTTTTGTTAAATACATAGATGATAATAAGTTTGAAGATTTCAAATCTCATCTAATTAAATGGTATAATAGTATTAAAACAGGTATTTATGATTATGATATTATTAATATATGATTCGTAGTTGGGCTTATGATGTAGAGATATTTCCTAATCTATTTAGTGTTACTTTTGTTAATCTTCAACATTACCTTAAAGTATTTGCTGATTGTGGAACTAATGCTCTAACAGATAAATATAAAGTAAGTGAAATTAAAGATAAACTTGAAACAGTTGAAAGTAGAATATTTTATATAAGTGATACTGATGATTCTCAACTTCTTAAACTAGTTTCTTTTATAAATGACATGGAAGCTAGATTTGATGATAATGGTAATCCTATTAGATATGACTTATTTGGATATAATAATCAAGCTTATGATGATATGATGATTAAAGCTTTTCTTATGAACTTTAATCGTTATGATTCTTCTGCATCTCTCATAAAGTATCTTTATGAATTAAGTAAAAAACTTATTTCTATGCAAGATGATAAATCTGCATTATGGGCTGATAAAGAACTTGATTATATACGTAAGTATAGACTTCCGTATGCTACTGTAGATTTGTTTAAAGTTTATGCTTTAAATAGTGCTGGAGTAAATATAGATAAAGATGGTAATAGAAACAAATTTGGTAAAAGTCTAAAGATGGTTTCTATTAACCTTAAATGGCATGAACTATTAGATTTTACATTACCTCCTATTAATGAAGAAGAAGCTGAATTTTATAGGAAGAATCCTAATTATAGAGGATTTAGTATTGAACAACTTAATGCTTTATATACTAATGACTTTGATAGATATGTTCTTCCTAAATATGTTGAGCCTATGCTTCATTATAATAAGAATGATGTTTATATAGTATGTGAAATAGCAAGACAAAAACCTGAAGAAATAAAACTTCGATATAGTCTTGGTCATGCTTTTAATCTTAATCTATTGTGTAGTGCTAGAAGTAATATAGCTGATAAACTTTTATATAAGTTCTATTCTGAAATGAGTGGACTTAAAGTTGAAGCTTTTAAGAAACTTAGAACTGAACGTACTCGTCTTAGTTTTAATAAAATTATATTTCCTCATATATGCTTTAAAACAAAGCAACTTCAAGATATTCTTGCAGATATGAAACAAATATATATTTATCATACTAATAAAGATGCGTTTTGTAAAGAGTTTACTTTTTATGGTACTACTTATACTTTAGCAACTGGTGGACTTCATAGTCAAGATAGACCTGGTGAATTGAAAAGCGTTGAAGGTAAATATACTTATATTCATTATGATATAAGTAGCTTTTACCCGAGTGTTATGGTTGCTTATAATATAGCTCCTAAACATCTTAATCAACGTATATTTACAAAAATGGTTGATTACTTTAGAGTAACACGTATTAAATGTAAACATACAGCAGATGAAGTAGAACAATTTATCAAAGGTGTTCATAATAAGCTTAGTGCTGAAGCACTTAAAATTGTTATTAATGCTATATATGGTAAATTTGGTAGTGATACTTTTTTTCTCTATGATAGATTTGCCCAAATGCAAGTTACTATTAATGGTCAACTTATGGTCATGATGGTTATTGAAGCTCTTGAACTTGATGGTATTCATGTTGTATCAGCTAATACTGATGGTATAATTGTTAAACTTCCAGCAGATAAGGAAGAAGAGTTTAAACGTATAACTGATGAATGGTGTGCACAAAATAAACTTAGTGCAGATAGTGAACGTTATAAACTTTTTGTTGCCAGAGATATTAATAATTATGTCAATAAGCAACAAAATGATAAACTTGAATATAAAGGTGCTCTAGACCCTAAACAATACATTAAAGATTTGAAGAAGGGTTATGATATGCCTATTGTAGCTAAAGCTGTTTGTGATTATTTTCTTAATGGAACTCCTGTTATAGAAACATTAAAGTCTCATAATAATATTCTTGATTTTTGTAAAACTCAGAATGTTGGAAAGCAATTTGATGTAGTTTATGATAGAGTTATTGATGGTGAAGTTAAGACTATAGAAAGTCAACGTCATGTTAGATTTTATGTTAGTCTTAATGGAGTCATAATATATAAGAAACATAAAACAACTGGAGCTAAATCTGTTCTAGCTAGTGGGTTACCAGTTACTATTCTTAATAGTTTAGATGATAAATCTATTGAAGAAAGAGGTATAGATTATAAGTATTATTATAATGAAGCTTATAAGATTATAAATCCTATAAAACTTGGTATATCTCCTAATAGAAAAGGTGATAGTAATAAAAAACTTCTTAGTGGAAAAGTTATGCTTAAACGTAACTTTGGTTTGTATAATAGTTTATTTGATGATGAAACTAGTGAATAATATAATAATATGATTGAAACAGAATTATTTAATGTTGCTGTTAATCAATGGAGAGATAAAAAAGGTAAAGGTACTATGATTTGTCCTAAACCTCTTGATTGTTCTATTCCTTTGGTAACAGTATTAACAAATGTACTAACTCGTAGTCCTACTGCTAATATAATAGTATTAGTAGATGGATTTACTGATAGGCTTGAAGTTATTAATAAGTTTAAAGAATTAAATGATAAAGGAGAAACACTTCTTCTTTCTAAGTTTAATGATAAACATATTTCTGTTCATAGTCAAGATTATAATGATGGTCACGAAAGAGGAACAAATGCTTTTCTGACTATATGTTATAAGACTAGTACTATAATGGAAGCAACTTATGTAACTTTAGGTCTTAGTAGATTTAAACTAGTTATTGTAGATAAAGTTTTAGATAATGAATCTATGACTTATTTATCTAAAGTTTGTCCTACTCTTGATACATTTAGACAACAAGAACTCGATGCAGTTCGCATTAACACCCCCGTAGAAGAAGTATTGATACCTCTTCGTCTTGATTCTAATTCTGAAGATGCTAATCTTCTAGATAAATATAACAAAGAAATTTCCACATCTATAAATATATTTGGAAGTTTTGATGTTATGAATGAAGCTAGAGTAGGTAATAGTAAAACTAATACTTCTGCTTTGGATGTATGTAATCGAATTGCTAAAGATAATGGTTGGGATTTGAATCTTGATATGAGTATTGAAATTAATCGTGAAATTGACAAGTATTATAATCCTCTTGCTATTAATGATAGAGCTTCTAGAACATTTGAATTTATTCGTCTTAGAAGTAATCTTCTTAGTGACAATAATATAAAACTTAAAGAGATTAATGATATAGTTGAAGAAAATAAAGATAAGAAAATTCTAATCATTAACAAACGTGGAGAATTTGCTTCTGATGTAACTAACTATCTTAATACACTTAATGATAAAGATATATGCGGTAATTATCATGATAAAGTTGAAAATGTTATAGCTATTGATGATAACGGTAATATTATTTATTATAAAAGTGGTGCTAAGAAAGGACTACCTAAATATTTAGGTGTTACTAGTCAGAAGAAACAATCTCAACGTAATTTCAATCTCAATAAGATTAATGTACTATCTACTTCTAATTCTCCTGATAAGGAGTTAGATATTGATGTAGATATTGTTATTATAACAAGTCCTTTATGTGAGGATATACGTTCTTATTTGTATCGTATGAGCAATCTAAACGTGTCTAGTCCATTAAAATTATATACCTTATATATAAAGGGTACTATGGAAGAAAAACGTATAGAAGAAAGAGAATATGACAGATATAGAACTATAACTACAAAAGAAATTGATGTTGATATTGAAAATAATAACGACTGTATTGTTGTAGATTAAAATGATGTTTGTATATTTGCAATGTAAAACAAAACAAGCTCTTTGATATAATGAATAAACAAGAAGAACATAAAGTTGATAATAATAATCAACTTGCTAAGAGTTCTACTAATAACTTGGGTGTTATTAATCTTCTTGATGAAAAACAATTAGCTGCTGCTGAAGTTTTTCTTAAAAAGATTATAGCTAGTGATAAAGGCGGTGTTAAAAGTGTAAATGAAGGTCTTGCAGTTCTTATGAGAGCTAATGACTTAAATCTTCCTTTTAGTACTTGTATAGAACATATCCATGTTATTAATGGTAAAACAGGTGTAGATGTTCATATCATCAAATCGTTGTTATCGAGGGCAGGAGTAACATGGGAAATGACTAAAGATTATGCTCCTCAGTATCAATATACTGACGGTAATACGATTTATCTTGAAACACAACTTCCCGAATATGTTGTGAGATGTAGAACTCCTAAAGAAGCTGAAGAAAAAACTACTGATGATAAAGTAGGTGTTTATCCTCTTAGATATTATGCAGATTTGAAGGGTAATATGTTTAATGAACTTGAACTTAATGCTCAATGTGTTAAATGTATAAATCGTTTTCAAGCTATAAGTGTTGCTAAAGAAGGTAAATATCCTGTTATCAGAGTTCCAGCTCAACCTATTGATTTTGTAACTGAATATACTTTTAAAAGATATAAAGTTATAAATGGAAAAGAAAGAGAAATAACAGCTAAAGGTCATTTCAGTTTTACTGAAGCTCAAACTGCTGAATTATTTATTAAAGATACTTATAAAAAGTATGCTAGAATAATGATTGCTAATAGAGCTTTTGTATTTGGAGCTAGAGATATAGCAGATGATTTGATTATGGGTGTTATGGAAACTAGTGAACTAGACGTAGTAGTTGGTAATTCTAATCCTAGTACCGATTACTATGAAGATTATACAGAAATAAAGGATTAAACAACTCCTATTGAAGATAATAATAATTAATTAATTACTAACAATTTAAATTTTACAATTATGACTAATTCAAATTTGAAGTTCGGTTTTGGTTTTTCAGCAGTTAATGATTCAGTTAAGGCTAGTGCAGTAGAGGTTAAACCTCAGATGATTGTTCGTTCTACTGATGGTGCATTTACACTTACAGCTCCAGCTGCTAAAGCTCTTGGTATTGCTCCTGGTGATTATGTAATGTTTATGAACAACATTGACCAGATTGAAGCAGCTATTGCAGCTAAGAATCCTGATATTGTTAAGTTTGCAGAAGATAATGGTCTTTCACTTGATACTAAGGCTGATATTGATTCTATCGTTTCTTCACTTACTCAGTGGGTTATCGCTAAAGGTATTGCTAAGAAGAAGGCTAATGGTACTCCTATGATGTGTTCTGTTCGTATGACTAAGGCTGATAAGGCTGCTTGGTTGAAGGAGAATATGGCTGCATTTGTAGCTGATAATCGTGACGAGCTTATTTCTAAGTATGAGCTTTCTGCTGAAGCTACTGATGAAGAGATTGCTTCTAATGTATCAGTTGATGATGTTGCTTCTCCATTGGTAGAAGACTTTAAGGGTTGCAAGGTTGCTACTACTTCTTCTGCTACAGGTGTTGGTGTTCAGGTTAACTTTACTTATGCTGCTCTTTGGAATCAGCTTAAAGCAGACCTTGAGGATAAGAAGTCTAAGAACCGTATCTTCGATGTTGACCTTGATACTACTATTAACACTGTAGTAAACAATGGTTTTGAGGATGTTGATGTAGTTGCATATCCTATTAACTTTGCTGAAGACGTAGACCCTATGCGCCGTGGCGAAAATAAAGATTAATTTCTTGTTTATTCTTTAGATTAGAAATTAAATAGTAAATTTGAGGGAGAATTACTAACAATAGTAGTTCTCCCTTTTATATTAATATTAATAGTAATAAACTTTAAAAACTTAATTAAGTTATGGTAAGTACAGAAAATGCAGCTAATGTAAAAGCTGCTAAAAGAGTTAGAAGAGGTGTAAGTAATGCAACTAAAGCTGTTTCTCATCTTAAATTTCATGAGAAAGATGCAGCAGCTAATTATTTGTTTGTAGGTCAACTTTCTGATGTAAGAGTTGAATCATCTGTTAATGCAGATGGTAAGACATTTACAGGTCTTGAAGTTCCTCGTCTTACATTTGAGTTTACTTCTTGTCATGCTAAAGCTGATGAGAAGAGATATGTTTATCAGACATTGTTCCCAGTTGAAAGTAATGTTGATACTATTCCTGAAGGTAAAGATGAATGGAGAGTTAATGCTGTTCTTGCATGGATAAAGCATATTCTTGATGTATTCTATCTTAAAGGACGTGAACTTACTCCAGATGAGGAAGATTCTCTTTCTCTTGACTTTATAGACTATGAAGAGAACAATGGTATTATTGAATATGTATCAGTAGAACCTGAAGCAGTTCTTGCTGCATATAAGAAATTGTTTGAAACTGTTGCTGCTATGATGAATGGTAGCTATGCTGATAAAGACAAAGAAGCAACAGGTAAAGCTTGCTATAAAGATGCCAATGGTAAACATCTTCCTGTATGGATGAAACTTCTTCGTTATGTAAAGAACAAGAAAGGTGATTGGACTCCTGTTTCTCGTGGAGAACTTTCTTTCCCATTATTTGTAGGTGAAGGTTGTCTTGAACTTATGAAGTCTAAAGAGTTCCCTAAAGTGATTCGTATTGACATCACTAAAGAATCTATAACTCCAAAGGAAGTTAAGAAGACTCCTACTATTGGAACTCAAGCAATGCCTGGTATGCCTGGTGCTATGCCTATGGGAGGTGTAGTTGGTGCTTCTGATATTAATATGGGCGCAGCTCCTACTAACGGAGCATACGAAGAAGCAGATAGTGATATGCCTTTCTAAACTCTAAATAGTACTGCTAATGGTTGAGGTGATAGATTGATTTCTATCACCTTTTTTTTTGTTATTACAAATCGAATATTTATATTTGTAATACAAATAACAATTAACATTACTAACAAATGTATAAAAGAACTCCTAATACGTCTAAACTAACTAAAGCTTTTATTGAATCTAAAATATCTCAAGAAGCTATAGTTAGTAAATATCTTAATATACCTATGGAAGTTGTTCAAGATTGTATAAATCATGGACATCTGATTAAATCTGTATTCCGTGATGATGATTATAACAAATCTATGGGTATTATATATAATAGAAAAGGAAGACTTAAAGTTCGAGATTTTGGTGGTTTTGGATTTTTTGATGATGTATATGGAGTTGTAGCTTACGTATTATCTAATATTTATGATAGACCTATAAGTACTGACAATAAGCAAGATTTTTATTTTATTCTTAAACATATAGCTAATACTTTTTCTGATAATATTGATGGTAAAGTTGTTGACGAAAATATTGATGAAGATATAATAAAAGCTTTATCTAAAGGAAGAAATAAGAAAGCTATAATAGAAATTGCTCCTAGACCTTGGAATCAACAAGATAAAGCTTATTGGAATTCTATTGGTATTAATCTTAATTTCCTTAATGCCAATTTTGTTATTCCTGTAGACCAATATTATATTAATCGTGTAACTAATCCAGACCCTAAATATTATTATAAAGAGTCTGACCCTTGTTATGCTTATATGCTTGGTCAAAATAAACAAGGTATATATCTTATTAAACTTTATTTTCCTTTTAGGGATAGAAGTAAAGAACTTAAATTTATTACTAATTGTAATGTACTTGAAGGACTACCTAATCTTGAAAGAAATGATTATGATTATATTATCATAACAAAATCTAGTAAAGATAGATTGAGTATAGGAAGTCATCTATCATCAACATCCTTCTACGGGGGAGCTGGTGATAAACTTCATATAGGTGTCATAAATCTTCCTAGTGAAAATTATAAACTTAAAACTAATGAATATGAGTGGTTAAAGAATAAACTTAATGAGAATGGTATTATTGTAAGTCTATTAGACTTTGATACTACAGGTAGATGTGGTGCTAAATATCTATATGAAACTTATAATATACCTTATATCTTTATTACTAGAGGCGAATTTGGTCTATATGATTATGGTGGTAAAGATTTTAGTGATTTGCATAAATGTTATAGTATCAAACAACTTAATCAATTTATTAATGAAACAATAACCTATGCGGAAATCAAATTTAAATCTGAAAATAGTCAAGCTTCCTATATGCAGAGATTATCAGAGATTAATTTGCCGTACTAATAAACTTAGTTATAATAGAATATATATGACATATATTAATGGTGTTGAAGAAGATAAAATTATGTTTGGAGAAGAACAAATTCTTAAACGTGGTGATAAATCTTTTAAAATATCAAAGAATAATGTTTATTTTTATGGTAGTATAAACTTTAATACTGATAGTTCTGATTATAAAGAAATTGAAAACATGGATATGTTTGATTCTACAGATACTAGAGGTATCGAAGTTCCTGTAGATTATATTTATAAAACACATAGTGTTATATTAGATATAACCGAGGATAATCCTAAACCTAGGGTTAAAACTATTGATACTTTTAATTTTGCTAGAATTTGTCAATATAAACATGGTTGTTTAGGTAAACCAACTAAAGTAGTAGTTTTCAGATATGATAGATGAAAAGTATATAACAGAACTTACAAAAGTTGAAGCTAAATGTATTCAAGATGAACTTAAAAAATGTACTCCTAACAAATTAATTCAAGATTTGCTTAAACTTATAGATTGTTCTAGAAGAAGTCCTCTTGATAATAGAAGACTTATTCAAACTATAGATTATCCTTATAGACTTTATAATGCTTATATTCTATTTATTTTAAGTAATTATAAAGTTCTTAAAGAAGATATTGTTAGAGAAAATTGGGAACATATTCATAATAATAATCTTGAGTATGAAAAACATTTTCCTAATGTTGTTTATAAAAAAGCTAAGCCTAAAGTTAAAGGAAAATCTGAAGTTAAAAGAAAATCTGAAGTTAAAGCTAAACTTGAAGATGAACGTAGGCGTAATGTTAATGCTAGAATAAGTGGACTATTTAAATTTAATGAAATGAAATGAAACTTTATAAACGTAATGCTCAAGGTAAAATTTTAGAATGGGAAATATATAAAGAAGATGATAAGATTGTTTGTAATTATGGTCTTTTTGGTAAAGTTCCTCATACTGAAATATTAAATCCTAAAAGAGTTAAAGCAAATGAAATAGAATCTAGAATTAAAGCTAAACGTAAGGAAGGATATAAAGAAGCTATCGAACTTAAAGATAATGCTCCAATGGAGATTGCTAAAAGTTCTTTAGCTTCTTTTCTTGATATGTATCTACCTAAGAATAATACTACTCAAGATGGTTTTGTTCTTCCTATGTTAGCTAAAGTTCTTAAAGATAACAAACCTTTTACTAAATCTGATTATATAGGTCAATATAAAATCAATGGTCTTAGATGTATAATTGGTGCTATAAAAACTGACGATATGTTTAAACCTGTTAGACTTACATATCATTCTAGGGAAGGTGTCGAATGGAAACAATTATCTTGGATGGATGATGTTATTCTTCCTTATATTGGTACTCAACTACTTAATATGATGATTGAAGAAGGTGCATGTCTTGATGGAGAAATATATCTACCTGGCTATCAAGTTAATGATATTAATAGCTTTGTTAAAAATCCATCGCTTCCACAACATTATAAACTTCAATATTGGTGTTATGATATATGTTGTGAAAATATGAATAATGCTATTAGAGACAAAATTAGATTTAGTCAAATCAATAGACTATCTTATGAATTTGATACTATTAATAGTCATCTTAATAACAAATCTCAACTAGTTATTGTTCCTAATGTTATTGTAAGTTCTATAGATTCTGCTACATCTTATAGAGATAAGTTTATTAATCTTGGTTTTGAAGGTCTTATTGTTAGAAATACTTCTGCTGAATATCAATTTGGAAAACGCAATTCTGCTATGTTTAAATATAAACGTATAGATGATGGTAAGTTTCCTATAATAGATATTATTCCTGAAGGTATTCGTAAAGACCTTTGTAAACTAGTTCTTAAAAATGATATAAATGAAGAAAGTTTTGAATGTACTCTTAATGCTCCGCATGAGTATCAAGAAAAGATTCTTAAAGAAAAAGATAATTATATTGGAGTATATTATGCTATAGTTGAATTTCGTGAAAGAAGTGGAGTTAAACAAGTTCCATTTCACGCTAAAGCTATAGCTATTAAACATAAATAAATTAATATGAATTTAGCAGCTTATGATAAAATAGATAATAATGTTAATCAATCTAATTGTTGGATTGATGTTAAAAGAAGAAAACTTGTAACCAAAGGTCTTTCAAAAAGAAGATATTATTGTATAAGTAAAAGATATGATGATAAACTTAACGTTAATAAATATTTTCTTATAGTTCTTGATAAACCTGCTGATAGAAAAGTAAGAATAGTTGATGTTGATTCTTATGGAAGACAAAGATTTGCACTTGGTGATATATGGAATCAAACTATTCTACAATATGCTACATCTGATATTTGTGCTCGTCTTAATACAGAAGTGACTGCTGATGATGGCGACATATATGAGATTGAGTTTAACTAGCACCCCCGTAGAAGAATGTTGATTGATTGATGATGGCATGCTTTTTAGCTCTTCTGCCTGCATCAAATAGCTCTTATGATAGATTATTCGTCTATCAAATTATCTCTCGTTAGAATTAAAATTCTGAATATTTAATTTAAAAATAAAATAAATAATATATTTGAAGATATGAAAAAGGCAAATAGTAAAGTAGGTGCTGAACCTAGAATTAAAAGAAAATTTAATAGAAGTGAAGGATTTCATGTTGGAGTTCATCATGATGAATGGGGATTATTTGATTCTAGAACTAATCCTTATTGTTTTGTTAATGGTTATTTCTTTACTTATGGAAAATGGTTTATTCGTAATCATACTACTTTAGAAGATATTAAAAAATCTTGGGATGATTATTCTTATAAAGGTACTATTTATAATGCTTGTTTTGGTATAATAGATAGAAAACGTAAAATAGCAGTTATTAATGATAATAATTATTATTCTTATGCTTTAAAGTGTGCTATTCCTGATAACTATACTATTATATATGTTAACGAAATAAGATATAACAAAAAATCTTCATAAGCTTTATACTGAACATTGCAAATATCTTATATATAAATTAGTTAACCAATATAGCGATTATTATAATGTTATAAATAATAATAGAGTTAAAGTTGTATTTAAATCTAAATATCTTCAAGATCAAATAGATGATATAAAACTTAGACTTGACAAAATATCATCTGAACATAATATATCTAGAACAAAAGATTTATTTGCAGGTAAAGAATGTTTTATAAATGTAAGTAAATCTTGGACTTCTAAATATATTAAAGTAAAATATCCTACAATTAATCAAATAATTAATGATACTATTTTTACTGATGAGCAAAAAGCTTATATTGAAAAATGTAAGTTTTATAGTGAATATCGTAAATATGGTATTGTTTGGAAAGATATTGTTACTAAAACTAAAGAAGAGATTGAAGATAAAGTAGCAGAAGAAGAAAAAGCATTTAAAGTACGTTGGGATAAAGCTGTCAAAATAGGTGAAGAGAATAAACGAAAAGCTATTGAAGAAGCTAATTCTGAAAAAACTCTAGAACAGTTTAGAAATGGTGATATTTTATCTACTTATATTACATTTAAATCCCCCCGTAGAGGAGATAAATTTAAAATATATTGGTTTGATGAAATTGTTAGAAATAGAGTTTTTAAAAATATTCAACTTAGACTGAATACTAGATATAATATTGTTATAACAAGTAATAATGCTTCTGTTGATTTATCACAAGCTATTACTCTATTTAATGTTTTGTATGATAAATATTTTAGTCATTATGATTATACTAATACTGATGATTACTTTATTGATTTTACAAAAAGAGATATAAAAATAAACTATTATAATCTAAGACATATTTGTTTTACTGAAAAGAAAACTGATGATGGAGAAAGATTAGGTTATATGGAATGGAGAATACAAATAGGATGTCATACTCTTTGGCTTGATGATATTAAAGAATTTTGTAGATATTATCATCTCGAAGATAGAGTACATTTTGATTGTAGTGCTAGAAATATTAATCAATTAACTAATAAATAAATAATTATGGCTAGAAATAGAAGAGGTAAAATTGAAGTTCCTATGAAAGATAGGAGATTAACAGATTGTGTTGATGAAAATCTTGTAGATATGAATGTTGTATCATTTAGAGCTATTCAAGATAAACTTGTTAATATCTATGCTAAGAAGAATCATGATTATGGTGATAGTTTTAACGAAGGTTGTAATGAACTTGGTGTAGGTTATGCTTTTAGTAGAATATTCGATAAAACTAAAAGATTTCAAACTCTTGCTAAAGGTATAATGAATAACAATCTTAGTATAGAAGTACAAGATGAAACTATAGAAGATACTATTATGGATTTAGCTAACTATTGTATGATGTATCTTGCATGGAGAGATAAACATATTTCTATAGGAGAAGCAGAAGCTAAACAAAGTGATATACAACTTCCTTCTACGGGGGAGTTAGAATCTAATAGAGATATTAATAATACTCAAGAAAGTGTTAAAGAATATCATAAAATAGGTTCAGAACTTCATAAAATAGGTGCAGAACTTCATAAGGCAATAAGTAAACTTATGTTAGAACAAACAGATTGTGATTGTACTAATGAAGTTATAAATATTTATGGTATTGATTTATACAAAGATAATAATAATTATGTTTATATTAAGACAATAACCGATGAATATGTAAATGTAACATTTGAAGACCATCTTGTTAAAGTTGTACCTAATAATTAAATTGATATGACAAATATTGAATTAATTAAAATATTACAGAAGTCTGTAGATGAGTTTGGGCAGTTACCTGTAGATATGAATATTATTAACTATGTTGACAGTAGTAAACCCTACAATCTTGAAGATGTTTTATATGATAATAATTCAGTAACACTTTATAATTATTAAACTTATGGCAAAATATCAAGTAATAAGAACACATTATCGTAGCGAATATGCTTATGTTGAAGCTAATTCAGAAGAAGAAGCTAAAAAGAAAGCAATAGAAGATAATATTTGGAAAGAAAACCCTAATAATATACTTATTAGTTATGAATATATTGCTATTAAAGATAATAAAGTAATAATATAAGATTTAAATAGATTATGAAACTGATTAATCAAAATGTAGAAGAATGGCATTGTGGTTATACTTTGCCTGAAATTTGGTCACATATTGCAAAATGTACTAGAGTTTGTTATCAAAGTGAACCACGTAATAATTGTGAGACTGATGAAGAGTTTGTTAAAAGAGTGATTCTTCGTAATCATTCTTTTGATGAAATAGCTAAAAGTAGAGAACTTCAACTTAAACTTCATCTTAGTGTACTTGAACATGGAACTGTTTATCTTGATATTCCTCGTGAAGAAGATACCATAATATATAGCGCATATTTTAGTTATAATCATTATAGTGAACGTGCTTATGGTTATGGTCTTAAATCTTATGTTACAACTAATATGAGAGTTCTTGTTGAACAAGGTTTAACAAATTATTTTAAATATATTTGTGCTCCAACCAGATATCATTCTCTCAGAACTACATTTAATATTATTACTGATATTGGTGTAGCAAGAGAACTTGCAAGACATAGAACTCATAGTATTAGTGAAGAATCTACAAGGTATTGCAATTATAGTAAAGATAAGTTTAATAATGAACTTACTTTTATTAAGCCTTGTTGTTTAAATGATGAAAAACTAAAACTATATGGAGATTATCATACTGTTATAAGAGATAAATCTCCTGAAAGTATATTCATTGCTAATTTAAACAATGTAGAGAAAGATTACTTAGACCTAATTAAACTTGGTTGGACACCTCAACAAGCTCGTCAAATTCTTCCTCTAAGTACTAAAGTTCAAACTATTCATACAGCATTTGAATCTGATTGGGCTGAATTTATTTCTCTTAGAGCTGATGCTTGTAGTGGAAGTGTTCATCCTAATATGAAAGTGATAGCTAATAAGATTATGGTTTTAATGGCTAAAAAAGATGCTACATTATGATATTATTGTTCCTAATAAGTTAACTATGGAAAGTGTTATTAAATCATTAAATGATTTTTGTATCTAATGAAAAATTAGATGACAATATTAATACACATAATTATGATGATATGGAACGCTTTGACCTTGAACATCATGCCATTAATAGGCATGATAGAAGAGTTATTAAAAGTAAGTATAGGAAACTTAATAAAAGAAGAAATTAATAAAATGATTAATAGTAAAACTGATAAAACATGTTAGGAAGTCACAATAGTTTATCTTACTTACCTTGTAAAAGGTGGTGGATGTATTTAATTAATTGGGCAACTAAATGTCAAAGTAAAACTCTTAGTGAACAATTTCATGATGGAGTTAGATACTTTGATATTAGGCTTAAATGGGATGATAAAGAAGGTTGGGTAATTGCTCATGGTCTTATAGAGTATAAAGGAAACATTAGAAGAGTACTTGAAACTCTTGATTCTTTAGCTGATTATTATGATGAAAAACTATATGTTAGATTTCTTCTTGAATATAACAAAAGACCTGATGATGAAGCAACTAAAATAATTAAACTTAGGAATTTTGTTAGATATGCAAGAGGAGAATATTCTAACATAATGTATCATCTTATAGAAACAAAATGGGATGAAAAAGTTATAGAAGGATATTCTAATAATATTGTTCTAATTGATTCTTATTTAAGTGTTCCTGTATGGGTAAGATTCTTTTGGATTCCATATTGGTATGCTAAATTTTATAATAAAGAAAATAAGAAAACCTTTAAGAATACTCTTAAAGATAAAGCTAATAGAGTTTTAATGTTAGATTTTGTATAATATGGCTTGGATTACAATGCTTAATTATGAAACAGGTACAATAGATTATCTTGAAACAGATGTTCATTATGATGATAATACAGAAATAGAAGAATGTCTTATAGCTAATCATATTGACCCTGATACAGTGGCTTATATGTCTACTGAAAATAAACCTTTAGTATATAATGTTAATTTACAAGAAACAGAGGAGGTATTTGAATGAGTAATGATTTTAAATGTTTTATTGGACTTCATAAAGATGAAATTCATAAAGAACTTGAAGTTAAGGACAAAAACAATAATGTTGTTGGTCTAAATGTTGTAAGTAAATGTGCTAATTGTGGACGTATTAAATCTGTATTTATTCCTACAGATATAGATTATGTTCAAAATAGTAGTACTCGTGTTAATCAAAAATAAATTATAATTATGAATATATTTGAAATACAAGAAGATTTACAAGCTTTAATTGATACTCTTGAAGCTAATGGTGGTGAAGTAGATGAAGAACTTCTTAATCAATTTACTGCTACAAATAACGATTTTAAAGACAAATGTCTTTCTTATGCTGAAGTTATTCAAACTCTTAATCATGATTTAGTTCTTATTAAAGAAGAGAAAGATAGACTTGATAGAGTTAAGAAACAGAAAGAGAAATCTATTAAATTTCTTAATGATACTCTAGTTGCAGCTATAGAAAGATTTGGTACTCCTGATAAGAAAGGCAAACGTATTATAGATTATGGAACTAAGAAACTTTCTGTAAAAGAAACTAAAAGTGTAGAAGTTAATCAGGAAGTTATTGATTCTATAATGGACAACTTTAAGAAAGATATTCAATATCTATGTTTTAATAACACTCTGAATACAGGAGATTCTATAGATAAAGAAGCATTTAAAGATGAAATAAATAATGTAGTCTTTGAAGAATCTAATGAATCTAAAAGTATTGAAGATTGTGATTTAGATAATATTCTTGTTTCTACTAATGTTACTATGCCTTTAAGTAAACTTATTAATACTGAAGGTTATAGTTTCTTAGTAAAAGCTGTCACTTCTTCTAATATGTATGATTTTAAAGGTTCTGTTCTTAAATCAGATATTAAAACATTATGTGAGAATGATGTTGATAATAATCTTGGTAAAATAGTTATTAATAAAAAAGTAAATATTAAGTAATATGATAAACAATAAGTATATATTTGAAGTTACAATAAAAGCTGCTGATGGTAATCTTTATTCGTTTCTTACTGTTGGTGCAAATATTGTAGATGTGCATTATAACTTTAATGCTAAACTTTATAATGGTCAACCTATTGAAATAGTAGAAGTTAAACGCAAAGATGATAAAATAGTTGAAGGTTGTGTACCAGATTTGGAGTTAAATCCTGATTATAAGCCACCAAAGGATAATTCTGAAGAAGCCGAGATAGTCTTATAGGCTTGTTCTTAGAGTTTAATAATGTGTATAACTATAAATCCTCCACAAGTCAAATAATAACGGCTTGTAGAGGATTTTCAAAAAATAAAATAACTGATATGAGTAAATATAATGTTAATGGTTTACCTTGGAGAAATGGTCTAGGTAAAGATGTAACTATGTGTGAAACTTCTGCTGAAGTTAATAAAACTGCTGGTCTAGATTGGACTGTTGATAAATGTCCTCTAGTAGCTAAAATGCCTTTTGGTATAGGTCGTAATAATGAAATAGATGAAGATGCTTTTGCACATAATGGTAACATATATCGTGATTGTCCAAAAGCTTTTGCTACTTATAGAACAGATATTAATGAACCTCTAGGTATAGTTAAATCTCAATATGAAATAGTTCAAAATGCTGATGCTTTTAATTTCTTTGATGAAGCTATAGGTGAAGGTGGAGCTACTTGGGATAGAGCAGGTTATTTTGGTTATGGTAATAAAGTATTTGTAACAGCTAAATTAAATATTGATAGTGATGTTGAAGGTGACAAAATCAACAATTATTTGGTGTTTAGTAATAGTCATGATGGTAGTGGTTCTGTTAATATTCTTCTATCTCCTATTCGCGTTATATGCACTAATATGCTCAATGGTGCTTTAATGAAGAATGATTGTTATATTAGACTTAGACACACTAAGACTGTTAAAGAACGACTTGAAATAGGAACACAAGTTCTTAAAGTTGCTTGTGAAAGAGCTAGAAGTGCTCAAGAGCTATATAGAGAAATGTCTAAGATTAAACTTGATGATGGTGCTGTTATAAAATATCTAGCAAATATTAATCTTAATGACGAAGAACAAGAAAAGTTAATGTCTTATGATTCTAAACATGGTTATGATAGATTAGTTAACAAAGAATATAGATGTCTTGAATCTACAGGAATAAGTACTCGTAAAGCTAATATTATATCTGGAATGTACGAATATTATAATGATGGTATTGGTCAAAAAGATATATATGGAAATGGTTGGGGAGCTTATAATGCAGTTACAGGTTTTTACTCTAATGTTGCTAATCTTGAAGGTGAAAAGCGTATGGAATCTCTTATATGGGGTTCTGCTAACAATAATATGCTTAAAGCTGCAAATGAAGTAATGAAGTTAGCTATATGATGACTATAATTAAAACTAAATATAGTATTGGTGATGAAGTTTATGTTATAGATTTCTCTAGAGGAGTAGTTGCTAAAGGCTATGTTTCTAGAAAACTAATACAAGTTATATCTGATGAAGAAACTTATGTTTTTCTAGATATAGAAGATGTTAATTCTAGACCTATTGTTCAACAAGTTAATGAGAACTTTGTTTTTAAAACTAAAGAGGAACTTAAAGAATGGGTTGAACAAATAGTTAAATAGCTAACTATCTATACTAGTAATACTAACACCCCCGTAGAAGAGATATTGATGGTTATAACTCCTGTTACTATTTATATTAATATTAATGTTATATTTGTTTAAAGTAATACTAAAGCCGAACAAAGGAGATATAACATCAAACATTCCTTCTACGGGGGAGATAGTGTTGCTAGTTATGATAGATATAATAGTTGTGTATATCTACAACATTTTCTGAAAAGTTGTATGATTCTACAACATTTTCCTGAAAGTTGTATATATCTACAACATTTGAAGTAAATAGAGTTGTATATAACCCTATTTTAGTATATTTGTATAGAGGAATATCAGTCATATTAGCTTATAATATATAGTATATAATAGGCACTCATAACTAACTGATATTCAACATATTACGATACATTTTTATACTTTAAAAGTATCTCTATGTGAATAGAGGTACTTTTTTTGTACTTATCATACTATAAAAAGTACCTTTTTGGTACGTTTTTCATAAATTTGTATCGCTAAAAGTATAAAATGTTTTCGTATGTGTAGAGAGTTAAAAGGTATAATTAAAACTGTTACAACTTATAGTGATAGTATGAATAAAGGACATAAAATACCAGCATCTTTTAAAAGCTTTTGTGGTGGTTCTGATTATAGGAAATTTATTTATAGAAAGATAGAATTAGAAGCTAATAAAACAGCAGTAATTGTAGCTAATTATGTTATGGATAATATAACATATAATCAATATAGTGCTGAAATTATTCCTAAAAATATATCTGAAGCTATAAATATTTCTTCTAATAAAGTTAGAGCTGCAATTAAACTTTTGACTGAAATAGGTGTTTGGATTAATTGGAAAGATTTGGTTATTAATGAACAAATAGAAGATAAAGTTCTTATACCTAGTAAATATTGGTATTTATTTAATCCTTTAAAATTTAACTATACTTCTGCAAATATGTTTAGTAAAAGATGTAAACTTGCATTGGAAACAGTTAATGATAAAGATGATAAACTTCTAGTTAGTAAAAGAACAGCTTATCCTTATAAGTTTCCAAATACAGATTATTCTGATACTGAAGATGTTGATTTAAGAAAAGAAATTATTGTTAACATAAATGAAATAGAAAATGAAAGTAAAGATTAAAAAACTAGTTCCTGAAGCAATTATTCCCGCTTATGCTAAACCTGGTGATGCAGGTATGGATTTAACTGCTGTTAAAGTTGAGTATGACCGTGTAAATAAATGTTTTGTTTATCATTCAGGTCTTGCTTTTGAAGTTCCTGAAGGTCATGTAATGCTTCTATTTCCTAGAAGCTCTAATCGTAAGACTGAAGCTTATCTTACTAATTCAGTTGGTGTTATAGATTCAGGTTATCGTGGAGAAGTTATGGCTTGTTACAAACGTAGAGATAATGATATTTTCCATGAACATGATGATAAATTTATAATTAACTCTCAAGCTCCTTATAAAGTTGGAGAAAGATTTGCTCAAGTTATGATTGTTCCTTATCCACAAATAGAGTTTGAAGAAGTAGATGAACTTTCAACTACTGAACGTGGTGATGGTGGTTATGGTTCTACAGGTAAATAAATTGTTAAACTAATAAATAAATTAATTATGAAAGATTTTGTTAAAAACCTTATTGAGCAACATAAGTTTGCGATTAGTCAACTTAATAAAATTGAAGCTTGTATTAAAAGTGGTAATGCTTTAATTGGAGTAAACAATGGAAAAGTATCAATTGATGAATATTCTGCTATAAAGTATCAAGATAAAGTTCTGAAAGATTATGCTTATGTTCTTGAACTTAGACTTCGATATAACAATGTGATTGTTACTGAAGATGGTGATTATTTTGAAAAAGTATAAGATAAATCTTATAAAGATGCTTAAAAATGATGCTACATGTAATATAACAATTCTAGTAATATCAGGTTGTATTGCTTGCGATATAGTTGTTCATAATGTTAAAGAAGCAGTTACTTTTAACACTAAACTTCCTATTAGTATTAACATTAAGAATTATAAGGATTTAAGTCCTTCTACTCGTAAACAAATGAAACTTAAAGATTTTCCTACTGTTATATTTCGTAAAGATAAAACTGAAACATTTCGATTTAATGGTAGTACTGCTGTTGCTTGTATTAATCGTTATATTGATTTGTATCTAAAATAATGTTTGTTTGTTTTAATGGCACATCTTAATCTCGGCTTGATTGCTTGCGAAAGTAGTCAAGCCTTTATTATGAAAATCACTGTAGGCTTCAAATGGCTTTGCCTGACAGCTTTAAATGCTTCAGGTGGACAACATATCAAGAATGAGATTTGAAGCTCTTATACGAGATTTTCAACATGCAAAACAAAATTTTACATGCAGCTTCTGTTGGTTCGTGAGAATCTTCAGAAGTTTATTTTTTATAATCAACAAGACTACCAATAAGTGCAACAAAAAAGCTAGAGCAATCATCACGACTACTCTAGCTTTATAACAATACCTAAAAACGTTATCTTAGCAATCTCTTTACCTTTACCTTTACCTTTAATATCACCAGTTGAATAATAAAAACTAAAAAATGAAATTTTGTTGGAGCAAGAGGAATCGAACCTCTACTAAAAGAACCAAAGACTTTTGTACTACCTTTATACGATACTCCAATTCAATCCAACTAAAAAACAAATATAAGAACATTAACAGCGTTTATTGGCATTGCAAATATACAAATTATAATTATATCTACAAGCATTATTAGATAATTATTTTAATAAATAAAAGAGTGCTGAATGATAGCTAAATGGATTAGTATCATCAACACTCTTCTACGGGGGAGCTAGTTTGTATTATTTGCCTTTAATAGCATCAGCAATACCTTTAACATCTATAATACTTAGCATATTATCTCCAAGTTTATAATAACTATTTGATTGATTAAGTCCTGTAAGATTACTATAAGAACGATAAACAGGAATTTGACGAGTAAGTTTAACAGCTAACTTATTTTGTCCTCTATATCTACCTGTAGTATAATCCCATTCATAATCATCAGTCATTAAACCTTTTGCTATTATATTACAAGCATCAAGTATATCACTAGGCATTGTTAGAGCAGCAATAGGAGAACTCCAAAGTTTTTTAAACTCACCTGGAAGAAAAACAGGATTATACATCATTGATTGAGATGCTAGAGAATCAGCAGAATAAAGAGCTAAGTTAGCAAACCAACTATCTTTAAGTTTATCATCGTCCCAAACTACACGTACAGCAATAGCTGTAAGTATTGCAGAAAGAGCACCACAAGCATCTTGCATACCGCGTAATATAGCAGCTTGTTGATTATCGTTCATAAGATTAAAGTTAAGTTTAGCATTAAGAGCTAAATCAACATAATCTTTAAGAAGATTTTGAATAGATTCTATAGTTTCACGTTGAGCTTCTGGCATTCTAGCAATAGCTTTATGCTTACTAATAGGAAGAGTAAGAAAATCATAAAGAGCTGGTCCACAACCAATAGTATTAAATCCTCTTTCTTCATTATAATAACCTTTTCTACGCCAATGTTTAAGAATACCAGGATAAATATGTTTATGATATTGCATAACAAGACTACCCCACCAATTCTTTTCTAGTTGTGCAGCACTAAGTTTATCATAATTACCATGAATTTCTTTATTAACTGATATAACTTTACCTTTAAATTCAGCCATAAATCTAAGAGCATCAGAAACTTTTTTATGTTTAGCAATAGAATCTTTATCTAGTTGGTCTAATATAGAACCTTCTTTAAAAGCAAGTTTACCATTTTTAAGTTCAAGTTGTTCCATTATAGTTTTATGACTTTCAAATTCAGTTGTTGCTGTATCTCTAAGCTTTTTACGTTCAGCAACAAACTTACGTTTATCTGCATTATTAAGATAAATATTAGCAAACTCAGTAGTAAAGTCTTTTCTTCCCCAAATATAATCTTTAAGTTTATTATCATCATGCTTTATATCATTAAGGAAAGAAGTAAATTTAGCTTCTAAGTCAGTACCTTGAATAATATTCTTTAATGCTTCTTCATGACATTTATTTATGTATTCCTGTAGAGTCATAGCTTTATATTTTAGTCTACCTTTATTTTTAGCATCAGGAACTTCTATTAATCTATTAGCAAACATCATGGCAAACATAGCACCATTTTGCATAAAGTCTTCACCCATACTATTAGGACTATACATAAAGTCTCTGAAGTTTTTAAAAGCTTTAGCTTCAACACTTCCTTCAGGAGCATAATTCGCAGTATCAAAGTCAATAACATCCATAAACTTTCTTATAGCATCAGCTAAAGTTGTAGATGTATCTTTACCTCTACCAGCAATAAAACTAGCTGCACCAGTTATCCACATTTCTTTTCCTTTAAGATAATCATTTTTGTTAAAGAACTCTTTAGCTATAGTTTCACCAATTATAGCTGTTTCACCAACAGTTACATTACCAATACCACCAGTAATATTAAGCATCATAAATTTAGATGATGTAAGAGACTGCATAATGTTAGCAAATTTGGTATAGTTACCATTATTTTGTTTATATTGATTATAGAGAACTCTTCTCATCCAATTTTCAAATTGTTCAACTAGTTTATCGTCTATTATTTGAGCATATCTAGGATTATCTTTATCTTTATTTATTCTAGTTAGATTGTTAAATCCTAAAGTAGTCTTATAGACTTTAGTTCTAGCAAGCATATTTCTAGTATAATGAAGAATATATTTGTTGTCTTGAACAGCATTATAATGGCAAGCTGCTTTAATAAATGATCTCATGACTTCATTAAAATCTCTATTAACAAGACTATTATGAATATCATTTAATTCTTTTTCAGCAACTTCTTTTCTCTTATACCAAGCTTCTTTAGCTTTTTCATAAGCTTCTTCATCTCCTTCATAAGCAGCTTTTCTAGGTCTAGAATCTTCTAATTCTTTTTCTATTTCATAACTACGTTTATTACGAAGTCTATCTATAAGCATAGGCATACCAGGAGTTATATCTTCAGAATAACTCATATCATCATGCCATTCATCTCTAGAAGTTTTACCATAATCACTATAACCAACAGTTTCTTTTACTTGTTTTAACCACCATTGTTTATCATGTTCAGGTTCTTTTACTGATTGAACAAATTTACCTGTATTGAAATAATGTTTAGCTTGAGAAGTAGAAGCTAGGTTCATACACATTTCTTTAAGATATGATTTTAATTCATCTTCATACTTATTTGTTTCAACAATATTATCATAAGTTGAATCATGTTCGTAACCTAATGCTTCATCTTGTTCTTTAGTTCTATAATTACTTGCAGAATCAACACCAGACTCAAAATATTCATTTTTATATTCTTTTTTTGGTTCACTTTCTAACTGAGCAAATTTAGGTTGCCAACTACCGTTATCGAGTTCATGTTTAACTCTAGTAGTTTGCCAAATACCAGTAGGTTGCATTTTATGAGTATAAGGATTATAAACATGATTTCTTTTATACCATTTATTAAACTCTTTTTCACCTTTAGCCTTCATAGCTCTAAAAGTTTCATCATAATATGGAGTTTCTACAGTTTCAAGCCTATCATTAATTGTAGCTAAAGCTTTAGTTTTATCTTCCATTTCTTTAATAAGCTTTTCTTTTACAGATTTACTTTTATTTTTAAGATATTCTTCCATATTAACTTTAAGAGCACCATACAAATATCTATTAGGTTTTAAAGGAATAGATTCATCATAAACAATGTTACCAAGACTATCAGTTATAACTTCACCTGACTTAGTAACTTTTGGAGTTTTCATAAGATTAACTCTTTGCCATTTACGATAATAGTTTTCACCTTTAGATTCAGCTAAAGCTCTTTCAGCTTCAAAAGCAGTATGATTATAATAATCAGTATCTACATATTTACGAATAAACCAAGCAACAGTTTTACCATTTGTGGATTCAACAGTTTTCTTAACACCAAGGAATAATGGTTGATAAGCATCATAAAGATCATCAAGTTCATCTTCAGTCATCTTAGAAGTTTCTACTCTTTTAGTAGAACTATTATAATGCTTACGAAGGATATTGTTAATTTTTTCCACAATAGCAAGATATTCTTTATTTGGAATACCATTTGCTTGCATGTATTTATATACAACAGTAGGATATATTTCATTAACTTCTGGACCATTACTTATAAGAACACGTTCAGAATAAGGTTCTTTTGTATTAATTTTAAGTTTAGTCTCTAAATCTTTCTTTACAGCTTCTTGTTCTTCTTCAGTAAATAGTCTACCATCAATTCTACCAAATTCATCTCTAACATTTTCACCTTTGTTTTCATGTTTTTTTATGACAACTTTAGTTCTATTATTAGATGCTTTGAAACCTAAAACTTTATATGCTTCATTTAATTCTTCTTTTATTTCATCATCTATAGCAAAATAAGCATTGTTTCTAAGCCATTCTTTAGCTGCTTTATATTCATCATTGTTTTCTAGTTGATAAGTTGAAGTAGTAATTCTACCATAATTATCACGTTTTTCAGCAGAATCTATAATAGCTAAACATTTATCAAGTTTATCTTCAAAACCGAGTTTAGTAGTATGATTAATATATTTACTTCTTATTTCATTTCTATTACTTAAGAATTTATCAAGAGCAGCAGCGTCAGCATAATTATTTAATCTAGCTTTTCTATAAATTTCAGGATTAACTACCTTATAATCTGTCATACCAGTATCTGTCCATTTAGTACCAGGAATACCATAATCATAAGTAGGTTTATATTCCATTGTAGAATAATCAAATACACTACGAAGATTGTCTATTTGATTTCTAATTTTAGTCAATTCGTCTTCAAATTCAGGAGTTAAAACACCATTATCTCTTCTAGCATTAATATCTGTAATTCTATCATTTAATTTAACCCATTCAGAATATATCTCAATATGATGTTCAATCATTGGAGTTTCAGCATCATAAAGTTCTTGATAATATTCCTTGACAAATGGTTGATTAATATGGTCTATTTTAAATTTATCATAAGCTCTTTTAGCTTTTATATAAGTTTCAGGGTCATTTTGAATATTTTTTCTAGCTTCATCGTAATTCAAAAACAATTCTTTAATTTTAGGTTTAAGTTTATCATTATATGATTTTATAAAGTTACCATCTTTACCAAATATTTTATCTTGGTCAATATTCAACCCTTCAGCTCTAGCTCTAGCATATATATCAGCAATTCTATTATCATAATCAGATAATAATCTTTCAGCCTGCATATCTTTAGCTCTAATATCAGCCATTACATTTTTAGTAACTATTTGCACAAGCTTGTTTCCACTATCTTGTAAATCTCCAACCCAAGCATCAAACCATGAAGTAGAATGAAAACCATCAAATACAGAAACCATATCATTTTGAAGCATAGGGTCATCACTGAGTTTAGCAAGAAAATCATTACCAAAACGATTCTCAGCTCTAGCTATAATACCATTTACAGAAAGCTCTCTGATAATATTTTGAATATTCTTTATATTCTCTTTAACATGTTTGTTCTCAACTTCATCAAGATTAAAATCTAAAACATCAGAATATTTATCAGTTAAAGCCCTAGTTTCAAGAATAACTTTAAGGAAATCATTTCTTGCTATATCATTATTACGTATAATATCTATAACTTTAGGGTCATCAATACTTAAATAATGTTTACCATCATCATCTTTAACAAATTGATTAATTCTATCATTTAGATATTGAGATTTTGTTTTAACATATTGATGAATAGCATCGTATATTTCATCTTGATGTTTTTCATAATCATCTATAGTTTCTTTAATACCTTTATTTTCAATTCTATTTACTTGTTTTCCAGCATCTCTATCACCTTGTTCTTTTTGTTTTCTCATATTAGCTACAGCTTCTAATTCAAAGTCTATAATTTTAGATGCTTTATCTACATCGTTAATATCTACTTTTTTAGCTTTAACTACTCTTTTACAAACAACAGTGTTTGGTTTTGGTATTATACCATCAGTTATCATTCTATTAACTTCATTAGTAGTTTGACGTCTAAATATAAATTCTTCACTAACTTCATTACCTTCAGAATCAATATAATTTATAGTTTGTTTGTTACCAAACTTATAATTAACTTTATTATGTAGATAAAGATTTTGAATATTAAAAGGTTTAGAAGTTCTATCTAAAGCTAAATAAGTTTCACCAATTTTATCTATAGCATCTTTAGCTCCACCTTTTTCATATTTACCTGGTTTATTAATATCAAAAGTAAATCTATTAGCCACTTTTTTAATATGTATATCAGAACGATAATCAGCAGCCATATCATTAAGTTCTTCAGGAGTTAAGAATTTTATACTTTCAGATTCAGTATCATTAATTCTATTAATATATGCTTCATAGAAGGCTCTAGAAGCAAACTTATTGTTGTCTTTAGTAGTACTAAATTCAGCAGATTCATTTTCTTCTAGTTTATTAATAGGATAAGCAAATATTCTATCTCCTTGACGAGTTATTTTATAAAGATTTTGTCTTGTTACTTTATTACCATCTTCATCCTTACTATTAAATGTAAGTTCAACATAAGAATTTTCAGTAAATAGCCAACTATCATCTTTTGTAGAAGCATCATTAATTAAACCATATTTAATAGCTAACTTTCTATCATTATTTGCTTTTTCAATAGTTTTATCTAATTCTTTAATTCTATTTTTAATATTATTACGTTCATCTTGACTAAGTTCTTCATTAACAAGTGATTCTGTTAGAGTATATCTTTCATATTCATAAGCTTCAGGATTTGTCAAATCCATATAAATAAGACCTCTACCTTTACGAGTTAATTCATCAACTAAAAGTTTTCCTTTTCTAACTTTACTAACTGTTTTATGTTTGATAAAATTAGCACTAGAATGAGCACGAACATAATTCTCTGCAATATCAAAATTACCAGCATAACTATTAAAACTATCTTTAATTTGATTTACAAGACTATCAAAGCTTCCATCAGCTTTAATAAAGCTAGTACTATCTTTAAGTGCTCTGTTTGTTATAATCTTATTAACAGCATTTCTTCTCATTTTAAATCCTTCAACAAGAAAAGAATATTTTATAAGGTCAACAGCTGCCATATTAACAAGAGGATTAGTACTATTAAAAACTTTATTATAAAGCATAAAAGCAGTTTCTATATCAGTAGCATCATCATTAAATAAAATAGTTTGTTTTGATTGTCCTTTCGTTCTAGCTTCATAAGCGTTATAAAGATTGACTTTAAGACAACCAAATATACCACTATCAACAGAATTAAGTTGCAGCCAAGCAACTTTTTGAGCAGGACTTAGTTTACTAAATTTATCTACTTCTTCTTTAGTAGGTTCAGCTATATTTTTACATTTAAATGGAATATTTTGATTTCTATTATAACCAAATATTCTAATGCGTTCATCTGCTTCAGTAGTATCACTATCTATAACTTGTCTCCACTGACCATCAATCAATTCCATTGTAGTAGGAAGTTTCATAAAGTCAGTATCATTATAAGTTGCATTAAGAATATATTGTTTAAAATCTTTATATTCTTTTTCAGTAATATGTCTATCAAAACTAAATTTATCTTCAAGACTAAATACTATGTTTTTAAACCAATCAGTTTCAGTTTCAAAAAGCATACTATTTATCTTAGTACTAGTAGCAGTAGAATACTTCAAGAAAGCAGCAAGAGATTTATAAGAAGAATTACTAATGTCAGATTTGATAAAATTATCTATATCAACATAAGGAACTCCTGTTACTTGATTTATACTGACAATACCAGGATAAATACTTTCAAGCATACTTGCATTATCTTTTACAAGTATCGGGTGTTTACTTCTATCAGTTTGAATTAATTCATTAATATCATCAAAAACTTTATTTGTTTGGAACAAAGTTTGTTTAGCACCAAATCTATCAGGATTACATACTCTAGCAAGACTACCTATATGTTGAGCAAGTTTGTTGATATGATTATAAGCTAAAAGAACCTTTATATCAAACAATCCTTCTACGGGGGAGCTATAACCTTCAGTAACTTTATTAATTCTATTATAAAGTTGACTATAATCTAACCATAGAGGATTTTTATTAGCATCAAATTCAGTATCAAATTGAGTATTTACTTTTTCTAATACAGAACCTAAACTATCTTCTTGTGTAATATCTAATCCCATATCTATAGCAACAGATTTTATTGCTTCTTCAATAGGTTTATTACTATCTTCTGAATAAATAGACTTATTAGCATTATAAGCATCAACTATTCTACGTATAGCAGGTTGCATGATAAATGCAATAGCAGTATCGTAATCAATACCAATATCAGGAAGAGTTTTATATACTGCAAAAGTAAAATCATTTACATTAGGTATAGCACCTTCCTTTACAGCATCAAGAATATGAGCTGTTGTCTGAGAACTATAAGCAGTAAGAATTTTACCTGTTACATTCTTATTATCATAAGTATAACCTATAGTTGTATGAGTTATTCTAACTCTATGATTACCTAAATCTTCAACATTATCAGTTCCAAAAAGTTTTTTATATGTTTCTAAATCATTTTCGTTATAATAATTATAAATAACATTAACAGCATATTCTCTACTAATAGTTGGTTTAACCTTGTTACATACTGAATTAAATGTATCACGAGTTACACTAAAAGCTTTAAGTTTAGCACCAGACATAACATCTTCTTGATAAGCAGCTTGATCCATAAAGTCATAAGGACTTCTGTTATCACGAACAGTCTTAATTGGAGAATTAGCAATAAGTTTGTTTCTAGCTTCAATTATGTCATCAAAGTTAGAACGAGAAAGATTCTCTTCTAGAGAAGAATCATCTTTAAGTATCTTTTTAAAATCATCAAGAATACGATTATTTCTAGCTCTACGAGAATTAATTTTAGAAGCATCAGAATTAATAAACTCTTTGAAAGACATCAGACCTAATTTCTTAGCTCTAGCTTCAAAATCATCAAGTCTTTTCTGTTGAACTTCTTTAATCGCATTAGACTTCATTTGACGCATATACTTTCCATAGTTTTCAATACTATCGCTCATAGCGTCATGAACTTCTAGGAAGTTTTCATCAGCTTCATCTAAAGTTGATTTATTTGTTCTAACATAATCAGCAACAAATTTTATTTGTTTAATATAATCTTCCCTAGTAAGTTTACCGTTTTCTTGTCTAGTAACTGTTTGTTCAAAAATAGAGTTAGCATCTTTAACTAATTGTTTAGTTCCATCAGAAAGAGCATCATAAGCTTCTTTTTCTTCTTTAGATAACTCTGCTCTACTTTTATCATCAGCTTCTCTTATATAATTAAGAGCTTCCTCAAATTGTTTTTTAGCACCTTTAGGAAGACGTTCTGTTTTTTCAACTCCTCTATTAACATAATCAAAATAATCGAATACATCAGGATTTTCAACATAATCAATCTTCTGAATATGTTTGTTTCTATCAAGTCTACTCTCATATTGAATACCATAAATAGAGTCAATATCAAAGTCAGAACCTGTTTGAGAAACCCAATCATTAGGAACAACAATAGTAGAACCACAGCCATCGTCTATAAATCCTACTACTTTCATAATACATACAGATTGTTTACCTTCAGTAGGAATACGATAACCTATGATTTCATCAAGTTTAGCATCTTGAAGTTGTTTAAGAAGTTCTTCATCAGAATGAATATAATTTCCATTTTCATCTTTAGCAAAATTAAAATTAGCTTTTGGAAGCATAATTTCAATATAACGTTCTCCTTCAGGATGTTCTTTAGTTACAGGATGATAACGAAGTTCTTTAGAATAAGAAACATCTTCTTTACCTGCAATCTTTTTAAAGCCTACATTAGTAATCTGAGCTGCATGAAAACCAGGAAGAGTTTGTCTAGTAATACCTCTATTAAATACTGATTGAGCAATACTTTCTAGTTTATTCATAGTATTAGAAAGTATAGCAGGCATTTCAGCATTAGGTCTTTTAGTAATATTATTTATAGCTTGATTTTTAACAAGAGTCACATAATCAATCATATTACTATCAAGACCTAATCTCATACATTCTTCTCTAAGTTTATTAAAGAAGACTTGATAATTAAGACCACTTATATTACCATCAGAATCAAGTTTAATATTACCATTTTTGTCAAGAGGAATATTTATTTCTCTACATATATCTTCAAAGCTTTCATAAATATTAGCTTCATAATTATTAAAGAAATCATCACGAGTTGCAGCTAATAGAGTACCATCGACAATATTATCAATCATCTTTTTAAGAATCTGAATACCAGCTTTATTTTCAGCATCAAGATGTTGAGGAGTTTCCTGCTGAGTATAAAGATGATTATAATCATATTCTTCTATATAATCTTTAGCATGAGCATTAAAGTTGTCAATGTTCTTTTGAGTAAGTTCACCTGTTTTTTCATCAAACAGACTAAGAACTCTTGCTTTACCTGCTTTAGAAGTTTCTTCAGTATTTAATTGGTCAATACCGTTTTCTTTCATCATATTATAAACTTGTTCAAGTTGAGTACCTTTTATAAATTGAGGAACAAGAACAAATTCAGCATTTTTAATTTGACGAGGAGCAAACGTATTTGTATTCTTATCAAAATACATATCATAATAGAAGTTCTTTTGAACTTGAACAAAGTTATCCAATTCTTTAGCAGAAAGTCTTTCTCCGTTCATTATTTTTTTAATAAGAGGAAGATGGTCTCTAAGTTGACCTCTACCTGCAACACGTCTAATCCATTCTTCAAATGTAATATATGATTGAGCATCATTAATAGTAGTTCCACTAAATCCACTCATAAGCTTTCTTGCAAAACTAACATGAAGATGAGCATTTTTAACAAGGTCGTGAACAAGACTTCCATCGTTGTCTGTTAATTCATTAGTTATATCTTCTGTGTCAATTTTACATTCTTCAGATGTTGCTACAGTATTTTTAATAGTAACACCATTAAATTTAGTCATTTGCTTAACATTAAGACCTAAATCAGTAAGATATTTTTGAACATCAGGATTATTAAGATAAGCTCCTTCTACAAGTTTGCTATCTTCTCTATAATCTTGACTATAATCAGCAAAACCATAAGGAACACCTGAAGCTTGACTTTCTTTAGCACGTTTAAGAAAAGTTTGACTATCTTTATAAAACTTAGCATCACCTTCAAAAATATCATTAAAGTTATAATAAGTAAGTCTATAATTAAGAGCGAAGTCATATATATTTTCATCACTATTCATAAGACCAGCAATATCAAGATTTCTAAATTGTTCAAATCTTTCTACTTGTTGATTAAGATAATGATTTATAAATTCATTAAGTTTCTCATTAAGTTTAGCTTCTTTAGAATCTGTAAGATTAACAGTTATATGACCTAGATTGTCAGTAGTATAGTGAATAAATGAATCATTAGCACCCCCGTAGAAGAAGTCTATTGTTTCATCTATTATATCTTGACCATAATTATGAATAGTTCCATCAGGGTCTGTAATACTAAATCTATCATCTGTAAACAATCTACCTGTAAAATGCCAAGCACCTGTAGAATCTTTCTCTATAAAATGTTTATGTCCTTTACCAACGTGATAAATAGCATAAGCTTTTCTTGCAGATTCTTCATCAAGACCCCAACCTTCTTTAAATTTAGGGTCTCCTGTTTTAACACCTTCAGGTTTAACTTCATTTTCAGTCCATAGTATTATTTTACCTTCATCATCTGTTTGAAACCAAGTATTTATAGCATTAGCCATATCGGTAAGCTCTTGAACAAAAACGTTACGATATTGAGCATATAGAGGATGATTTGTATTGAGTTTACGTTTAATTTCTACACCATTAATATTACCTTCTTTATAAGCTTTTCTTAATATAACAGATTTAATAAAAGAAGTAATATTTATTGAATTTATATCTCCAACAATACTAGCAGTAGCATTATCTATATAAGTTCTACCATAACTATCAAATTTAAGTTTACCTCTTATTATATATCTAGTTTCATTATTAGCTTCATCTTTATATGAATATCCTACTGAAACTATATCTCCTTCTTTAACATTATAACCTTCTAGAATATTATTAGGATAAACACGTCTATTTCTAATTCTATCAGATTGTAAATCACTAATCATTCTATTATAATCTTTCTTAGAAGAAATATCAGTAAATTGACTAAGTTGTTCTTTACTATAATTATTTTCAACTTTAGAAAGCTTATTTAGTTCTTTATCAACTTCATTAGAAACTTCAGAAGCATTTTCTACAATAAGAAGTTTTCCATATTTAGCATCATTGTAAGCATATCTAGCACTACGAACTATAAAGTTTTTAGGAGCATCAGAAGGAATACGCATAAAATATTGAGCAAAAGGAAGTTTTTCTTTAGCTCCTGAATAATCTTTCTCACAATTAAAGTAATTGGCAAACGCAGTATAAACATAATCACCTTGAGACATACCTGAATAAAGTACATTCTCTTCAGTATTAGGATTACCTGCTCCATTAAACAAAGAAATAGATATTAATTGACTAGCATAACTTGTTGGAACATACTTACCATTTTCATTGCGGAAAAGACCATAATTGATTATATTATTCTTATTATCACGTTTTTCAACAAGAATATTGCTAAGATTATATTGATTACCTTGAAATTTATAATTACCCCAATTTTGAAGGTCTTTATTTATTTCTCCTTCATAATTACTACTATTAAGAACATTCATTAATTCAGTAATCAAAGAACTATTAATTATGTCAGAACTTTGATTACCAACAGCGTTTTTAGAATTAAATTCCAATCTTGTAGTAGAATAAGCAGCTATTGCGTTAGCAAGATATATTGTTTGATTTATAGCTTTAGTAGATATAACATCATCAAAAGGTAAAGGATTATTAGTTTCATTCTTTCTATTATCTTCTTCTACTCTATCATTTTCAGCTTTATTATTTTGAGATTCAATAGCACCTTTAACAGTATCTTCAAGTATAAGTTTGATAACTCTCATATTATCAACTACACTTGTTTGATTATTAATTTTATTAACTCGAATATAATTTTCAATAGCTGTTTTATCCATAGAAGGATAATAAGATTTTAGTTGAGTTGTAAGTTTTTCAACTATATCATTATATGTAGCTTGAGCAACAAGACTATCTTTATTCCTTCTAGTTAATCTATTATATTTTTCAATAAGTGTATCTACTTCATTAAGAACACTTGATACTTGAGATGTTTCTACAGTAAACGTAGTATGTTTAATATCATTTTGAAAATCAAATCTAATAGTTTGAATTTTGTTACTTTTTTTATTAGATTGAATTGGAGCAACATTACCTTCAGCATCTATTCTAGTTTCAGTTTTAGGCATTATTGTTTTAACAAAGTCACGTCTAAACTTAATAGCAATATCTCTATTTTTATCAAGCATTTCAGCAAGAATATGCAATCCTCTAAGTTCAGAGTTTTTATTAGCAATATCTTTAATAGATTGTATAAAAGAATCTAGATTTGTTCTATCTATACCACTAATTAAAGATGTACTAACTAATTTAGAATCTATAAAATCAATACTTCCAAAAGGATTACTTCTATCATATTGAGGTTTACTTTTACTATCTTGTTCTATAGATATTACTTTAGGTATAGTGGCAAGTATAGATTTAACATCAAGATCATAGGATTTCATAAAATTACTGCTCATTCCACTATTATCATCCCATCTAGCAGTAGTTCCATCTATGTCGTATTCTTTAGTTAAATCATCAGTGTTTTCATCACTAACTTCTCCATTTACTATCTCTTCAAGACCTGAATCATAATTAATATCTTCGTCTAAAGTAGATTTACTATCAAATCTAAGTTCTCCAAGTCTAGAATCAGTATTAATAACTCTATTAAAGAAATTAATTTTATCAGTACTCATTTCTCTATAAATAGCAAATGTATTTCTAATAGAATCATCAGACTCTGAAAGTTCTCTAGCTATTTTATTAAGATGTCTACCGTCCATAGGTTTAAGTTCTTCAAATATAGCATCTTTATTAGCTTTTGTAACTTCTAAACCTCTAACTTCACAAATCATTCCAGCTAGAACTTTACGTGTCATATTAATACATCTATCTGCATAATAGTTCAATCTATCTTCTTTATGTTCAGCAAGTTTACCTTTAATTAAATCAGATTGATAAAATGAAAGAAATTTATTAGCAGCAAATCTAATACTAAATATTTTAGCATTAGTATTAACATAACCATAAGCAGTTACTTGTTTATCAAATTCTTTATCCTCAGATTGATAATTAACATCAAAATGTTCAGAATTATAATAATCAAGCATAACTTTAGCTTCATCTTTTGGTGTAAGATTTTCATAACGATTTAAATAAGCTTCAAACTTAGCAGTATATCCACTTTCTCTACTACCATCATAGATAAGACTAGCTATAGCAACAAACTTACCATAATCATTAGATAGTTTCTTTTTAAGAGCCGTGCCACTCTTGGTTTCTGCAAACTTAGCAGCAATTAAATTACAATCGTTCATATTAGTTTATTATTAAATTAAACATTAGGTCTAAGACCATGATTTATATTATTTCTTGTTTATTTGACTTAAAATAAAGCCATCTGAACGGTTCAAATGGCTTTACTGATTAATCTATCGACATACTATTTCTAGTTCACCTGAAGCAATCCTAGACGTTGCTATGGCTCTTTCCTGTAGCGGAATATCCTCCAAAGCAGCGGTTAATGACGGATATTCTCTGATTATACTAAACATATCTTCATCATCATCTTCAGTAGATTCTTCGTTATATGTATTTAAATTATTATCATTATAATCATTGTTATCATCATCTTCTTCAGAAACTTGAACAGGTTCTTCTTCTGTTTTTGTAACTTCAGGTTCTGCTTCAGTTGTAGATTGTTGATTAAATAAATCAAGTTCTACAGAAGTTTTAGTTGTAGAAGTTGTACTATTAGAACTATTTGAAGTAGTATTAGTTTTAGATTTCTTAAATACTTCTCCAAGTATATTAAATTCTTTAGCTCTAAGACTGTTATCAGCAATGTCAAAGTTAAACAATTTAGATATAAATTGCATTATTCTTTGCCATAAAGTTTTAGCTTTTCCAACTTCTTCACCTTCAACTTTAACGTGATTCATATAAGATGCTAAAGCTGAACTAGTTAGAGATTCAACTACAAACTCTTCAAGTTTAAGTTCAGGATTAGATATATCAGAATATTTTAAATCAGTAAGAAACCTTTTTAGTTCATCAGCTGTTTTACTATTAAGATTATAACCTCTTCTTTCATTAACAGCATCTATATTACCTGACTCTATATCAGCTAAATCGATTTCGCTTTCTCTAAGAAAATCATCATAAACAGATTGAAGATTTCTTTTTATCTTTTTACCTTGATTAGTAGAAAGTTTAGTATGAAGTCTTTCATGAATTAATATTCTAGCAGCTCTATTTCCACCACCTTTATTAGCATCAGTAGCAATATCTATAAATTTATCACCTATTATAATTTCATGAGTTTTACCTTTATTTATTGCTACAGCTTCTTCATTTGATTCTTTAACAGCTTTATCATCATAAGTTACTTTAGCAGGAAATATTTCATTAAGAAGAGTACTCTTTTTATTTTTTTCAATAATATCAGAAACTTCTTTAGTTACTAGAGATTTAACTATATCAAGACCTTGAGTTTCACTATCAGATTTAGTAATATCTTGAACAAGTTTTTTTGTATCTTCAAACCTAGTAGATTTATTAGAAGGTTGATTATCCTCTTCTACGGGGGTGCTAGTTTCATTAGTATCAACTCTATTACTTATAGCAGTTATGCCAAAACCAGCATTAAATTGTTTTCTAATACCTTTATCTCTATAATTACTACTATTTTCTTGGTCAAGATTAACTCTTACTAAATTATTACTTATAATAAAATCATTATAACTTTCAGCGTTAGTATGAAAACCAGGAATATTTTTATAAGCAGGTATATCAATACTAAATTTACCTTTTTCTACATGAATAAAACTGTTATGAATAATAACATTAGAATTATTATCACTTTCAATAAGAGTTCTATTTATATTAAATCTAATATTGTCTTTAATTATTTGTCTAAGTTTATCACCTACTTCATTAAATTTATAATTAACAGCTTTACCTCCTTGTTTTTCAACAAAAGGAATTATATTAGGAATAGAAGAACCATTTGCTCCTTTACGATAAAAAGTAAAACCTTGTCTATTACCAAAGTTAATATAATAAGTTCCACTATTATCTTGACCAAATGTGATACCATTAAATAAACCTTGGTTGCTTACATTAAAAGCAGTGTTTATAAAGTTTCTAAGTTCATTCCAATCTTCAGGAGATTGAACATTTTCTATTCTAGCAACAAGTTGTTCAACAACAGTATTTACAAGTTTATCAAACATTTGACTTCTTGGAATAGAAACTTTTTTTCCTTTTCTAATATAAGTTCCTTGACTATAATATAATGGAAAAGCTTGAATATAATCAATAGTTCCATTTTGATTTTCTATAGTCATATAAGTTTGTCCATTTCTAGAACTATAACTACTTGTAGAACTACGACCACTTGATATAACATTTCCTCCACCAGTTCCAACACTTATTCTAGCAGAAACATTAGGAGATAAAGCTAATTTAATTGGAATAGCAACTTTTTCTGTAGAATAAACATTTCCTTCAGAATCACTTTCATTTCTATCAGTAGCTCTAATTATTTCTCCACTATTTATAGTATTTATTAGATAAGTAATATCAGGTTTATTTACTAAATCAAGAACTTGATTACATTGACTTCTAAGTTTATCATACCATTCATCAAAACTACTAGAAACAATATCACCATCTTTAGCTAAATCTGCATTATATTTCCAAAGTTTACCAAGACCTTCTAAAGCTCGTTTATAAGTAATACGATTATTATCTACTGATAAATAACCAACTCTAATAGCTTCTTTAATCAAAGGATGATTTTGAAAAGCTTTAATGTCATCTTTAGTTATTTCTTCAAAAGCAGCTTTATATATTATATTATTTAATGATTCAAATTCAGGAGTATCTTTATTAGCTATAGATTTAAGCCAATCTTTAAAATCTCCATCATTGTTTTCATCACTTTGAGAAATAACATAATTCCAACCATCACGATTAATTTTCCAACGACCATGAACATCTATATCAGGTATACCAATATATCCTACTGTTATACCATTATGTTTAGCTAATAAAACTTTAGTACTTTTACCAGGTTTTTGACTAAGTTCAAAAGTTATTTCATCATTGAGTTTGAGATTTTTTAATTCATCTTCTGAATGTTTAAGGTCATTAGGGTCTGAAATTATTTCATCAAGATTTGTATCAATACTTCTAGTAATATCTTCTCCAGTAGTATTTATAGGTTTAATAAAAGCTTTATTTGCTCTAGCAAGAAAATCTATTCTACCAACTTCAGAATCATCTATAAGTACTATATTATTTTTAGCACTATCTGAAGTCAAATATGCTTTTACAGCATCAAATATAAAGTTATTATATTCTCCATTACTAGGTATAACTTTTTCTGCCCAACGAAGAACATCTTCAAGTTTAACATAATATTTATTATTAACAGGTTTAATTTGAGAATTATCAGCATATTCTTTAACAAGATTAATAACTGATTCTGCAAAATTAGCACCTATTTGAAAAACACCATTTACTACAGTACTACTAGAACTAATAATAACATCAGCAACAGCAGAAGCTTTAGAATCATTACTTTTAAGTTTACGTTTAAATGGAACTAATACAAATTGAACAGCGTTTTTAATAACATCTTCGTCATAATTAGTTTTAGACATAGCATCTTTAAGAACTTGTTCTAGTTCTTCTATAGCAATATTTCTATTAGCTTTGACTGCATTTATGGCAGTACTTATTAATCCTTGTCTAATAGCAGCAATATCTTCAGCATTTTTTGGAATAGATAAATCTACTACAGGTTTTGCTTTTTGTTCAGTTGGAGAACTAGCAGGAGTAGAAGGAGTCGGAGCAGCTTGAGGCTGTAGCCCCCCCGTAGAAGAGGTTTGCTTATTATCTTCTTCTTTACCTCCATTTTGTTTAGTTTCTTCTTCTGCTTGTTGAGCTTGAGTAGTATCTTGATCATCTTTACTACCAGGAATTGTAACTTCACCTTTCTCTAATACTTTAAACGTACCATTATTATAATCTATTTCTACAAAAGGTAGTTTTGTTACTTTAGAACCATCTTGCAATATGTTTTCAACACCATCATATAAATCATCAGTTATTACTTTAGGAGAATTAGCTTCAAGTACGTAATGATTCTTTGTATTATCAAGTCTAATAGCTTTAAAACTAACAGTACTATCAGTGTTACTAACTTTACCATTAATAAAGTCTATTGATATTGGTTTTGCCATATCAATTCTTGACTTATTTTGTGTAGGTTTTTGCTGCTGTTGATTGCCCTGTGGCTTTGTTTCAGGCTCTGTGCCAGCTTGTTTTGTTGCTTGTGATGAATTATTCGTCTCAGCATTTTCAGACGATTCTGCGGCTTCCTGTGGCTTCTCTACTGTTGGTTGCTCACCTTTACTTTCATCAGCAGTTTCAGCTTCTTCAGTATCTTCATCTTCAGATTTATCTTCAGATTTATCTTCAGCAGGTTGTTCACTATTAGGATTTTCTTCATTATCTTTAGATTTATTTCTAGCTTCCTCAATACTCTTATTTATGTCAAGCATTTCTTGAACTTGAACACCAAGACGATTATTAAGATTATTAGATAAATCTAATACATCTAAAGCTTCACGAAGATTATTTCTTTCAGCATCAGTTAATTCTGAAGTTACTTCATTAAATCCTTCTGTATCGTCATTGTAATAAGCACCTACTGCATTTCTGATAACTCTAGAATCAGTTCTATCATATTTACTAGCAAGTTCATTAATAGTTTTATAACTATTATCTATAGCTTCTTTTCTAGCATCATTTAGAGTGTTATTTATAAAAGATATTTCTTGATTAAATGTTTTTGTGTCTTTAACTATTTGTCCATTAAGATACCTATATTGAAGTTCAGCATTACTTCTACTTACAAGAAGTTTAGTAATACTTCCATTTTTATTTCCAATCTTATCTGCTTCTACAAGTCTTTTATTAAGAACTTTAGCATTTTCAACTCTAGCATTTATCTGACTTGCTATATTTTCAGTATCTTCAAAATTAGCCAATCTTTCATCTAGATTATTATCTTCAGCAAACTTTTTAAGACCTTTAATTATTTCATCATCAGTTATTGTTTCACCTTTTTCGTTTTTACCACTTAGAAGATTATCAAATACTTCACCTATAGGTGTACCTTCTCTATAAACTTCATGGTTATCATTCATTGTATTATTAATCATAACAGCAGTAACTAAACGAAGATCATCTTCGTTTAGCATTTCTTGATATTCTTTTAGCTGACGATTAATACTATCTATACTAATTTTTGCACTAATACTATTTTTAAATCTTGGGTCAGTAAGAAGACGTTTACGTTCAGCATAGAGTTCTCCCATAGTATTAGCAATAAGACTTTTACTAGCAGCAGCTCTATATTGGTCAGCAGTAATTTCACTACCTAAAATCTTTTGAACTTCTTCATTTTGTATAGATTCTTCAATAAGATTATCAAGTCTAGATATATTATCTTTAATAATCTTTTGTTGATTCTTATATTTAGTGTTTGCATCAGCAATACTTTGAAGAAATTCTATAGGAACACGTTCAATACTTTTTCGAGTTAATTGTGATTTATCGTTTAAATCTATAAGTCTAGCAAGTTCTTCTTCATAAGTATCAATAGTAGACTTCATTCTATCAAGAAGCTCTTGTTGAACTTGTTTAGAGTTAGATTCATTGTCTACAACTCCATTATCTACCATTGCTTTACGAACTTCATCAGATTTTATAAATTCTTCTAGATAATCATAATTACCTTTATGTGCAGCATTTAAAACGATGTTGTCTATAAAATCATGAGTAGCTTTTTGAGAAGCAGCAATTTGTTCATCAGGAGTTAAAGTTTTATCATTTTCTCCTGTAGCATAAGGATTTTCACCTTTAGCTATTTTATTTTTTCTATCTATAAATAATTTAGTTTGAGTAGCCCAATTATTAATATCATCTCTACGAGTTTTAATTTCACCTTTTTCGCTTAAAGACCAAGGAGAAACTTTTTTACCTTCACCAGTTTTAGAATTAACTTTTTTGTTTTGTCTATCTTCTATAGTTTGTTGAACTCTTCCAAATCCACTACCTAAATGATGAAATACAACTCCTCCTAGAACACCCCAAAAAGCACTATCCCAGAGTTGTCCACTAGCTATATATTTAGACATTCTATTATCAAAAGAAGAAGCAGGTTCTTGATTCAAAAGATGTTTACCAACATACATGCCTTCTTCTTGAGCTATATAGTTTACAGCTTCTTCAACACCTTCTGATAATTCACCAGCTATAATTGTTTTCTCAGAAGTCAATCTTCTACCAATATTCTTAGCTCTTTCTTTCCATTTATTGACAGCAGCTTCAGCAGTTTTTATTTGTTCAGGAGTTTTATTCATATTAGCAACCTCTTGTTTAGCTTTATTTACAGCACTAGAAAGTTTATAAGAATTTTCTCCTGATTTAAGTCCTCTCCAAAAGTTTCTAAGACCATACATTTGAATAACATCAAAAGTAAGGTTAGCAAAGTTTATTTTAAAATCTTCATCAGCAGCTCTTTTAGCAATCTTTTTAGCAATAGCATCTTTATCGTTAGGATTACGTACTTCATTAGCCAAGTCTTTATTCTTAGCTAAAAAAGCAGCATATTCTTTATCATTCATTTTCATCAAAGTCTCATAAGCGTTATCATAAGTATCTTTTTGAACACCTTGAGCTTCTTGATAATTCTCCATTGTTCTTTGTAAAAGAGCATTAGTAGTATTACTAAAAAATGTACCAAGTCTACCTGATTCACCAGCAGGTAAATCAACCAAAGCATTAACACCTTTTTGAAAAGTATTAAGACCTTTTACTGCTTTACCCATTGCTTCAGCTTCTTGAGCAGCTTTTCTAACTTTATTTATTCCAGCTAAAGATTTAATTCCATTTCTAGTAATAGTTCCTACTTTACTTAAAGCTGCTGCTTTAGCACCAACAGATAGAAGTTTAGTTATTCCTGTACTTGGAATAAGAAGAGTTAATGAAGACATAATACTAGGAGTATTACTCATCCACCAACCAAAGTTAGTTAAACCACCATGTAAAATATCAACATTAGGGTCTGCATAAATAGGAGCAACTTCTTGGTCAAATTTGTCTTTCCATTCTTGAAGTTTATCGCTTACAGGATTATTATAATCATCTCTACCTATATTAAAAATTCCACCTATTATATCAGTAACAGCTTTAATAGTTCCTATACCTACTTCTGATACAAGAGTTTGACCCATAGCATTACCAAACTTTGTAAGATTTGATTGTGCTTCGGCTCTTTGTGCATCTAAATCATGAATACGATTAGGAGTTATACCATATCTAGTATAAGAAGACATATCTCCATAAACTTCATTACCTATACCAGCAGCATTAAAAGCTGTTTGAACAGTAGGTAAATCTGAAGTAGAATTTAAAGGAGTTTTAAAGAAATTATCTGTTTGAATAGTCTTAGGTTCTTTCCTACTACCTTTTTTATATTTAGGATTATCTATAGTATAATTATTACCTTGTTGAAAAACATCATTTACATTCATAACTATTCATTGTTAAGTTTATTAATTATAGATTGAACTAGATACTCATAAGCATTGTTGAAATAATCAAAATCATATTTAGTTTGTTCATCTAATTTATCATAAACACTCTTATTTACAGTTCCATCATCATTGTATATATTACCTATTTTAGCTATAGATGGAGCTACACGTTGATAAGCTTCAGGTTCTATTTCTTTCATAGCTTGCATAGCTACTATACTAGTATCTTGTTTAAAATTAACATAATTTCTTTTAGAACCATCAGGATTATACATATTATTCCTTAATTGACTAACAGTATCATCCATTATAAATTGAGCATTAAGATATTTTTGAGCTTCAGTTCTATCTATAGTACCTTGGTCATGTCCATTAAAGTTAATAGTATATTGATTAGTTCCTTCTACGGGGGTGATAGTAGCTTTACCATTAGTTGCATTTTTATAAGGTATTTCTCTACTATAACCATATTGTGACATCGTAGCAGCTTCTTTAATAGCTTTAACTTGTGTACTATTAGCCCAAGAATCTTCAAGAGAATCTCCAATTTTAGGGTCAACAATAAATAACTCAGCATTTTCAGTATCAATACCAAACCAATGTTTAGTATTAGGAATATAAATATGCCAACCAATTTTATCTCCACTTATAGCTTTTTTAATTCTAAGTTGAGATTTTTCTTCAGTTGACATATTCCTAAGCATAGCTGTTAAATCATTTTGCTTCTCAACATTATCAAGTTTCAATAAAGCAGCTTCCTTATCATCATTATCCCTATAATAAGTTTCATAATCTTGAAGATTCATTGTAGTTAATTCTCTTAATACCCCATCTACTTCAGCTTTAGCACCTTTTTGATCACCTTGAGCTTCAGCTATAGCTTGTCTTTCTGTAATATAAGGAGCATCAAGTATTTGAACATCTGTTCTCTTATTATCAAAACTAAACTCCTTATTTATACTTTCAACATTACTTATAAAATCATTAACTTTATTATTTCCGCTATTAAAGGAAACAGGGTCAAAATTCTTAATTATAGGAGAAGTATAAGGTGTATCACCACGTCCGCTATGTCCAACAATAACTCCATCTCCTATTTTATTTGCAGCTCCAATTATATAACCTAGTCCTTTTCCTTCATCATCATCAAATGTTACTTTTCTAACAGAAGAAAGTATTTTGAATTTATCAGAATCTGACATATCTTTTCTAAAATACAGAGTTGTAGCACCATCATTATCGTTTCTTACATTAACTCCCATTTTTCTAAGCATATCGTCATCTAAATTAGATACATGCTTAAATCTATCATATCCTGATTCTTTTCTTTGAACATCTTTAGCTAAAAAATCTAATCCAACAAAACTTCTATTTATATTTTTAGGAGATAATTTAATAGCTATATATTCAGAATTAGTACCACCAAGTTCATTAATAGTATTTTTAAATTCTCTAACATATCTATTAATATATTGTCCATCTTTACCTTTTCTTAAATCAAGACTATTATTTTGAAGACCATATAAAAAACTAATAGCTTGTTGTTGGTCAGGTGTAGCTTTATTAATTATAGCTTGATATTTTCTACCCTCAGTTTCAAGCATACCAACTCCTTTTTCAAGATTCTTTCTTTTAATAGGGTCATTACTTGTAAAACCTTTAGCATAAGTAGCTGCACCTAAATAATCATTTTTGGATATTAAATCATTATAATGTTTCATATCCATATATTTAATATCTTGTATCATAATCTTATTTTATATTATTATTGAGCAGCACTTTGTATATAACCATTTGCTGCTTGTATATTATCTGCATCATTTGTTAAACCTAAAATTCCACCAAGTGTCCAACCAGCAGGTCTTCTAGCTAAACTAGCAGAAACTCCTGAATTATTTCCATTTCCGCTTCCTCCAGAACCTCCAGTAGAACTATATCCGTATCCAGAAATATCAGTAGAATTACTTCTAGTGTCTACATTCCTAAATGCTGCATTTACAAGAACATTATCAATATTTTTAAGCATTGCTTTAAATGGAGAAGTTATATTACCTTGAGCATCAGTTATATAATTTAAACCTTCTTGTCTATCTTTCTCTAATTGAGCACGTTCTTCTGCTGTTAGATTCAAAGATGGATCTTTAAGTTTTCTATTAGCTTCGTCATACAACCATTTATAATCATCATAATTTTGATTAGTATATTGCTTAGCTACTTCATCTTGATTATATAAAGACATAAAGTTACTTCTAATTTTTTTAGCAGTAAGTTCACTTACTTGAGTACTACTTCCACGAGCAGTATCAGTACTATTTAAAGTTCCAAATTTACCACTTCCTACACCTGTACTTTCAGCATTAGATACTGCATTTCTTCTTTCAGAGGCTGAACTTTGAACACTAGGAGCTGCATCTCTTATAGCTCTTTCAGCTATTTGAGCAATATCTGCAATACGAACAGGATTATAAGATTGTTTCCATTCAGTTCCTCCAATTATATTGCCATTTTCATCATAGGTATCTTGATATTTATATGGATTTTGAGCTTTCCATCTTCTAGCAGTTAATGCAGTTATTTCTCCACTAGAAACTCTTTTATCTATTTCATCTGATTTTTCTTTATAAGCTTTGGATGCTCTAATTCTACCTAAAAGTTCAGGAGAACTAACAGCTTTTCCAGCAAGTTCTATAGCAGTATTCAAAGCTCCACTATAATCACCAAACATAGCAGCTTGGTCTATTTGGTCTTTAATATTTTTAGCATACTTATATTTCCAAGCATCTTCAGATGGATTAAGTTCAACTTGTGCAAGAGCTGCATCTATAGCAGATTTCTTTTCTCTAGCTTCTCTGCTCTTTTGGTCTATTTTATCTATAGCTTTAGTATAAGCATCTAGATTCATACGAACTACAGGTCTAGGAGCAACATATCCTAAACCTATAGTGTTATATTGATTTTGTTTTGTTTCTTCAGCCATATTATATTATAATTATATAGTTAAACAAATATTCCTAGTAGCGATTAAACTACTAGGAACAAATGTACGAATAAATATTATCTTCTTCTAATTAAACGACCTCTACTATCATAATTAGAAAGGAATTGGTTACGCTGCTTCCAATATTCATAATTTTTCATTGCAGCTTCCCATTTACTTCTAGCAGTAGAATAATCTGCATCATTAGAATAATTACTTCTTACAGGAGCAGCACCAGGGTCTTTCATACCTTCAACATTATTCATTGCTCTAATAGCATTTATAATTCTTGGTCCAAATTGAGTACCAAATGCCATCATACGATAAGGAGTAGCAGCATCGCCAGCAGCAATAGTAGCCATAAGAGCATTTTCATCTTCATAACGCTGACGAGTACTATTAAGGAAGTTATTAGCTGCACCTTGCAAACCTTGTAGACTTGTAACCCAAGCATTTGAACGAGCAAGTCTATTAGCATTTTCAGCATCAATACGTTTATTCTGAATCTCAGCAATATTCTGATAATACTGATTTCTAGCAGCAGCATTTCTAGCTCTAACTTGTTGTTCATTTTGAGCAGCCATATTACGAAGTTCAACTTCTTTGTTAGCTTTCTCATCCCAAAGTTTATTGGTTTCCATCATAGCATAAGCATTAGATTGTTGCATACGTTGAACAGCAGTGTTTGCACTAGATGTATTATTAGCTATTATTTTTTGAGCATTAAGACGATTGCGTTCTACAGTAGCTCTTTGAGCACCATTATGATAAGTAGTATCAAATGCTACAGGAATTTCATCTACATAATTAGGAAGCTTATAATCATATTTAAGATTCTTATAAGCATTTGCATTAAAAGCACCTAAAGCAAGACTTCCTGCTAAATCAGTACCAAGACCAATCCAATCACTACTATTAACACTCATACCATTACGATTCCACCAATTATCTATAGGAGCAGTATCAGTTTTAGTAGAACCAATATTACTAGAATCATGACTTACAAAACCTTTTGGAAATATAGTTTTTTCAGCTTGACCTAAACTAAGATTACCGTTATTATAAGTTCCTGATGAAATTCCAGTACTACTATTTGGTAAATCTTCTATACCAGCATAATCATTATATTTAAAAATAGGATTTACTTTACCACCTGGTTTAAGTTTAACCCTACCTCCACATTTATAACCTCTACGTTTTAAAGCTTCTTGAATAGCAAATATTCTATTTTTATTAGCTCCTGCTTCAACAGCTTGAGCTGGACTAACACCATTAATCATAGGTTGAGCAGAAAATATTCTAAGAGCATTACCTACTCTTTGAGCAACTTCTCCACCTTCAGCTTCAATTTCATTATTGCCAACTTTAATACCTATACCAGTTTGTCCACTTGGATTAACTTGTTCATGTGAACTCCCCCGTAGAAGGAATGTGTTGTTACCAATTCTCTGTGCAATTCCACCATCAGTTATCTTAATAGGAACTCTTCTTTTACTTCTAGCTTTACCTCCATAACGCATTTCATCAGTAGTGTTCCTATCTTCATAATTATAATTGTTAAGTAAATCATTAATTACTTCTTGTCTTCTAGCTTCAGCCTCAGCATCAACAGCTGCTTTATATTCATCATAGCTTCTACCTTGAATATCTTCTACTTGACTATAGCCATTAATTGTATCATCTACAGGTTCAAAATTAAGATTTTGTCTAATATTATTAGTTCTATTAGCATAAACCCTAGATTTAGCTCTACCTTTTCTTTGAATAGTTTGAGCGGCTGCTTTTGTTTGTTGAGTTTGAGATTTACCTAGATTTCTACTATCAGTTGTTTTATTATTTGATACAGCAGGAGTATTAGCAGGAACATTTTTAATATTAACAAAAGTATTACCTGTTTTATCTTCAACTTTAACATAAGATTCCCCATCATTAGCTTTATAGATACTATCTCTATGAACAACTTCTCCAGGTTGAACTTTATCTTTAATTATAATAGAATCATTTGTAATTTGATTAGCAACTTGAGCTGTATCATTCTTAACTTGCTGAGGTTGAACTTTGGCTTTAGGTTTATTTACAGATTTACTAGCAGCAATATTTTTATTACTATTATTTGGTGTATTATTTGATTGTATATGATTTTTTGCTACATCATAAGCAGACAATAAAGCACTAGTTGCTATATTTGAAACAATAGCTTGAGTTGCATAAGGATGTTCTCTAGCATAAGCTCTTAAAGCATTATTCCATTCTATACCTTTGTTATTTATAATATTATATATAGGTTTTGCTTGAGTTGCAGAAGAAGCAGGAGTAGTAGGATTTACTGGAGCAACATGTGTAGTAGGAACATTAGGAGCTACTGGAGCGTCAGAAAATGCTGGTTTAGTTGTAGAATAAGGAGTACCAGGTTGTATAGGTTGTACTTTACCATCAACAATTGTTCCTATAACTGTATTCCCATTAGACCTTGTAGGTTGTTCAGCAGGTTGTATAGGTTTTATTCTACCACCGTTAACTGTACCTGTAGATGTATTTCCGTTAAACCTTGTAGTTTGTTCAGCAGGTCGTCTAACAGGAATTCTACCGCCATTAACTGTATTAGTTTGGCTAAAAGTAGGTTTCCTAGCTTTTGCTGCTGCTTTACTTGCTTGTCTAGCATTTCTAGCAGCTGCTTGACTTCTTCTAATAGCAGCTTCAGTTTTTATATTACCACCTACTAAATCTTGTATGAATTTAGTAGGGTCTTTCCTATAACGCTCAGCCATAGCTTTTTCTTCAAGAGCATTTAATTGATTTCTATTAGCCAACCTATTTCTAAGTTGACCAAAAGGACTTCTCATTCTAATAGTATTTACTCTACCATTATAAATGCTATTAGGATTAGCTCTTTGTTGAACATATTTCATTATATTACTACCTTCAGCTTTACTAGCATTAGCTGCTTGTCTAATCTTACTAGCATTAGCTGCTTGTCTAATCTTACTAGCATTTTGAACACCTTTAGCTATAGCAGAAGCACTTCTAACTGGACCACTTAAAGGACCAGCAGCACTTAACATACCATTATCAGAAGTAAAATCTGGTAATATACCTCTATTTATTAACTCTTTAATATCAGATTTGGTTCTTTTAACAGTAGCTCTATCAAAACCTAAAGAATATAAACCTTGTGCTATAATATTAGATTTTCTATTCTTATTAACCCAATTGCCAAGTCTATCTAAAGCGTCAGGTTGTTTAATAGGTTTATAAATCATACTACTTTTAGCAAACATTCTTCTACGGGGGTGCTGTGTAGCTGTACCACCTTTACGATAAATAAGATCTTCTTCGTTATCATTATTATTAAGATATGTAGAATAAAGAGCATTAAGTTGTTTATCTCTACCTTGCATATCTTGAATCATAGTCTGCCTATTTCGTAAAGCAGCAGCTTTCCTTGCAGCTTTTCTATTAGCAGCTCCTCCTATTAAACCACTAGCCAAACTTGTAGTAGCTCCTATAGCTGCACCTAACCAACATTTAGGTCTAGCCTTACCACCACATCTCATTATTACATTATTATCTATTTCTGTATTAGGGTCTTCTATTTTAACTTGATTGACACTCTGTTTAGATAATGTATTATCTAGTACACCTCCAATACCATTAATAACTGGAGCTATAGTAGAAGTAAAAATTCCACCATAATTAGCACATTTTTTTATTCGTTTCATAATTTAATAAGGATTAGTTGTAAATGATATGTTTTCTAATATAAAATCTTTTGTATTAAATATGAATCTAACAACTATATATTTGCCATATATAAGTCTTCGTTCATCATTAATATCTTTGTTAAACAATTCATATCTATGAATGTTATCATTAGTATTTCCTACTATATATTTTTGTTTAGTTATATCATAATAAATAAAATTAGTATTTATTTCTTGAATATCATCTTTATTAGATAATTTGTTTCTAAAGT
>ERZ780220.10-NODE-10-length-81440-cov-2.84296_pt1 | contig 81440 bp, 102 predicted proteins | sample MGYA00511085_ERZ780220 | MGnify/ENA primary metagenome ERZ780220 (study PRJEB29588, sample SAMEA2155373) | human gut metagenome | biome: human gut; feature: human-associated habitat; material: faeces | place: Denmark | collected 2008/2010 ...
GAAGACGAAGACGATTCCGATGAGGATGACGACGACGAAGACGATTCCGATGACGACGAAGTTACTCCGGAAATGCTGGCCGAGGCCGATTTTGAGGAACTAGAGGACATTTGCGACGAAAAGGAACTTGACACAGACCCCGACGATTTCGATGAGGAGGATGTAGAGAAACTCCGTGCTGCAATCGCCAAGGAGATGGGCATCAAGCTTCCTAAGGGTAAGGGTAAAAAGGGTAAGAAATAATCTTACCCTTTCTAACATTCTAGGAAATGGTAAAAGCTATAAGCTTATAAGTAAACCATAAGTATAACAATAAAATTTATCAAATCATGGCAAAAGCTAAAAAAGAAACCAAGAAGGTTGCAGATGCAACAAAGGCAGAAGAGAAGGCAGCAAAACGTAAGGCTCGTATGGAAGCTCTCAAAAATCGTCCTGCAGAACAGAGACCTAACTCTAAGCAGGTAGACATCATCCAGGTAAGTGAAAATCAGGTAGTTAAGACCTACGCAATGCCGGTAAAGGTAAAGCATCGCTCTATCGGAGTCCTGGTAACTTCGGTTGCTATCGAGGACGGCAAGGTAACTTCTACCTCTAATGCTTTCATTCCTGGAGAGCTTGCCGTTAAGGTAAAGAAAGGTCACGGCAACATAGTTGCTCAGAAGGCAGCTAAAGGTTCTAAGGGAGCCGATATCGATACTGATGAAAATCCCGATCCGGACGAGGACTAATCATTAACTCAAGTCTGCTAATGGTTTAACTGGCCCTGCCCTTAACTGGGTGGGGCTTTTTAGTTTACTTAACTATTATGGACCAGCAAATTCGAAGAGACGTCATTGCTATTGCATTGACTAATCTTATTGAGGGAATAAATCTTTCTCTAGAAGATGATGAAACTTGCCCAAATAATACTGAGGATAGAGAGTATTTAGAATTTCTATCTTCACAGGCAGCACTTATCTTAAAAGAGATGGCCGATGAGGATACTAACATACCTATTTCAAAACCAAAATGGGACGAGCTGACAAATCGTTAAAGGAAATCACTGAGGCTCTTACTACCTATTCTGAAAGAATACAGGTATTAGAAAAACAACGAATGAGCCCAGGCATGAGGAACTCTTATCTCCAATCTATTAACCTTCAACTTTGTAATGCCAAGAGGAAGTTCTATGAACTTAGGAAAGAGTTAGAGGCTAAGATAAAAGGGGAAATAATCCTGGTATCTTATGAATTTGATGGTCAAACTTTATCAGGCAGGTTTGTTAACTTAAGTGATTCCGAAATAGAATTTTTATATAGGAATTTATCCATCTGGTCTGGTAAGGAAATTAGGATACTGAATATAGAGAGGCTTCCTACTTACCTTTCCGATAAATAAATTTTTCCTAGAATTTCGGAAGGCATTACCCAATCTTTGGAATCTATGCTATATGTATATGAATCCCAAAAATAAATAGGAATGGAAAAGAAATACCCTATAAAAACTCCAGAGCTGATAGAGGCTAAGAAGGCAATTCTTAAATTCCTCAAAAAGCATAATCTGGACCCTCGTAAGGATTACTCAAACCATCCTACATTCGGTGAAGAGTTTAGGAAACTTCTCTTCAAACTAAATAAAGAGAGGGATAAGATAGCAATGAAATACCCGTCAACTGACATTAAAAACTTAAAAAAGTACATTAAAATGAAAAAGGACAAGAAAGCCAAGAAGGCAGCTGAAAAGGCTGCAGTAGAAGCTTCTGCAAAGGAAGCTAAGAAGTCAAAGAAGGTCGCTAAAGAGACCAAGTCTGAAACACCTGATAAGGAGGAGAAAAAGGACAAGAAAGCCAAGGCCCCACGTACTACAGGCAAGTACAATTATCCTCTTATCGATGGCCGGGAGATGACTTCAGCCGAGAAGAAAAAGTACCGTGCCGAGCAACGCAAGGCTAATTCCGACGGAGCCGAGAAGAAGGAAAAAACTCCCAAGGCTGACAAGAAGGAGAAGGCTTCTAAGAAAGAGGCTAAGGAAACCAAGGTTACCAAGAAGGAGAAGAAATCCAAGAAGGCTCTCAAAACCAAGGGCAACAAGGACGGTAAGAAAAAGAAGGTGGTAAAGGATGAGGACTAAACCTAATCCTTGACATCAACTAAGGTTAGGGCTTAGGATAAGGTAATGCTTTCCTAAGCCCTTTTATTTTCTCTAAACGTAAAAGTTAACTATATGGACAAAGAAGTTTTCAAACCAAAGATAAGAGTATCATTGCTCTCGGATAATGGAGCTGTTACTTCAGACCGCTTGGTAGATGCTTATACTGAGCTCAATACAGGTCCTAAAGAAGCTCATAACGGCCCCATCAGGATAGAGATTACTTTAACCAGCTCTAATGAGATTGCTAACTTCAAAGCTTATTTAGACAGGTTAACTGGTAGTCTACCATTAAAGGTTACTGCCGGCAGAGGACGTCCTGCAACAGGTTCTAACGTAGAACTGGAAAATCCCAGAGAGGAAATCCTTGCTGACATCACAAAGATGGCAGAAGAAGGAAAATCTCAAAAAGATATCATCAAGTATCTCAGAGGACTCGGATTCATATTCATGCTTACAGAGGACTTTTTGCAGTACTTTCCAGAGTTTCCTTTCAATCATAAGGATGTTAATAACCCTCATGAGAACGGCCAATACTTGAACTCCCTTTCATGGATGGTAAGGCAAATCAAACAGGCAAAGGTACCTAAATCAGATAAGTATGACCCTCAGTTAATCTTTGGGTTCTCCATTATCAATGGACCTTCTAAGAAGGTAGTACCATACATGTTCAAGGAACGTAAGAAGCCACTGAGAGTTAACCCTGCCAAGAAGACCTTGTCATTCTCTACAGTTGGATTCACCAAATACCCAACCTACATGAGAGAGGATGAAAGACTTAAATTCTCAACGGAGATAAGGCAACTACTCAATGGTCAAAGGAAGAAGCCCTCAACATTCTTTAATAGGTGGGTAAAGGATGTACGGTTCCCAGATAATATCAAGGAAAAAATAGAAACAATATTAAATGGAGGTGAAGATGGACAGAATTGAAATCGAGCCAGAAGCTAAGCAAGTTCTGGATATGGTTTGCGATATCCAGCTTGATGCTTTAGAATCCCTCAAGGACTACCCCAATAAGGAGCAAAAGCTGGCAGCAAAACTTATTCAAGAACATGAATCAGATTGGGATAATCAAATAAGCAGGTTAACGGCAATGTACCAGAATATAAAAAGCATTCCACAATCAATCATACTTCTGGATGAATACCAATTACTAGTCTGTTCCCATATCCTTTTCAGGATGGAACAGGTTTGGATGGTAAAATACAGTTATGGTATTTCTAGCCTTTGGTCAGTAATCCATGAATGTATGGAAAAGTTTCACCCAGAATATAAACTCATTCCAACATGGTAAGCAAAGTAAGTGAAGCAATAGGATTATCACTAATCCCTTGCAATTCGTCAAACGTAGTGGCATTTGCACATGTACTACCCAAGAAGTGGTTATATATCCTGTTTAAGAACAATGTCCTATACCGATATGAAGGACAGGATTATAATGCTTTCATATCCCTGCTTAATTCCGAAAGCAAGGGTAAATGGGTTAATGAACACCTTGTTAAACCCAAGGTAGAATGCTGCAAATGGTCCGTAGAAAATTCCTAATAAGGTTATGCCTGGCAATGCCATCATTATTAGGTGGTAATGCCAGGTTTCTTTATGTCCTACCATCTCCAGAGCTAAATCCGCAGCAAATGCAAAGATTTTTGCAAAATTATTTGCATATATAAAAATAATGTAGTAATTTTGCATTGCAATTAAAAAATAAAATGTTTCACAATTAAATTTTAGCCAAAATGAAAAAGAACAAAAACATCGAAGCTCAGGCTTCAAAGGCAATCGAAACTGCAACTACTAATGCAGAAGTCCTCAACCAGGAAGTTGCACAGGAACTCACCAAGGAGAACGCAACGGAAGTAGAACCCAAGGACGAGGCTCCTAATAAGGAGAAGAAGTCCAAGAAATCCAAGAAGGCTGAAGCTCCTCAGGAGACCAAAACCAAGGCTGAAGGTAAGAAGGACAAAAAGAAAAATAAGGCCAACAAGGAGAAGGAAGCAACGGTCAAGGAAGTTGCAAAACAGCAGAAGGCTGCTCTGGTAGAAAAGGTTATTGCTAACCGAGAAGTTAAATACATCTACCCAGAGGACGTAGTAGACACTCTCTCCCGAAAGACCTGGAGACAGAAGACCAGGAACAAGCTCCATCAGTTGGAACTGGCAGTAAGCCGAATCAAGAACCAGAATTCCAAGGAGTACAAGAAGGCTCTAAAGGAATACAACGACTTCCGAAAGGAAGTTCTTAAACCAGAACAGATTGCATAAGCAATATAATACTAACCAGAATCACCTATATCAACCTCAGGTATAGGTGATTCATTATAATTAATGATAGTCATGGCCTACCATAAAATAGGTTTACCACTAAAGGTAATCGAAAATTATCATATAGAGCTTTTTGAGCTATACCAACGCTGCATAAGGACCTATTTAACCCAAAGGGGTATGAAGTCCTCTGGTATTAACACATTCTTTAGGTTAATGGATTTCTATATCAGACCTCAAAACATAGAGGATTGGCTTAATATCCCAGTATGGTTAACTGTACAATTAATAGTAAAAGGAGATGAAGCTATAGCCAAGCTTTTCAGGTATAAAATCCAAGAGAATTATGTTCACAAACATCGTAAAAAATCAGTACGTCGGAAAAAGTAAGATTGACTTCACCTTTCAAGGTTCTATTATTGATGGTACTACTTTAGTGAAACAAATTGGTATTTTATTTGCCGACAGTAATGGAGAACCTTTCATAAACGAATGTCAATTCCTACCAGACTATTATATTCCAGGAAAGGTAGTGGACCTTTGCACAATGGATATTGGGGACTTAACTCCCGGAGAGACTAGTTTCCTATTTATAACTGGGATACCAAAACGTAAAAGCCTTGATGATTACCGAATCAAAGAGGTAATCTGGTCTTCATATTATGAGGATGCTTATCGTGGGTATCTATTCCAGTTAATCTGTTCACCAAAGGTAGAACTACTCAACCACAAGGATATTAAAATCAACATTGTAATACAATAAGTTATGACAGCACAGGAATACATTACCCAATTTAGAATGGGTCAAGAAAACTATGAATTCTCTAGAGAAGAATTTATGCAGGAATTCTCCAAAGATTTTCTAGATAGCTTCCAAAAGTTGCCTAAATTGCCTGAAGATAATAAATATGGAGGAGTCCCAACTTATTCAAACTTCAAGGCATTGGTAGGGCAATTCCAATCCAAGTTTTGGGAAATATCAAAACTCAAACCAGGCAAGAATCTTACTAAAGGCCTTTGGGGAGCCTTTTATGCCATTACCGTTATCCCGGCCAGGGCAAAATACTACCCAGACCTAAATGCTAAAATCCTTGCCAGAAAGAATAATCCCAATTAAACAAGACAGGCCAAAATGGTTAAGCAAATTTTTACCCTTTGTGGCAATCATTTAGAGGAAACTTCCAGGTATAAACTTTGCCTGGAATTTCCTTCTTTTAAGGGCCAGGAATTTTTCATGTCTTTTAATCTGGATAGGTTGGGTTATTATGATTACTTTAACCTGGTAAACGTAGAAAATGGGAAAGAATGGTACTTGGTATCATATGTACCCCATCTTGATATGTATCTCCGGGTAGAACTGAAATTTATCGAGTACATTCAATATCTAGACATCAAATATGAGTGGAAATATCAAAAAGAGCTCAGGGCCTGGGAACAAAAGAATTCCAAGACCATACGGAGCAACCAGCTTAGCCGCTCAGTATCACATAACTAAGGAAGAGGAATATCTTCATCAGTTTCAGAATCTAATGATTCAACAGTGGTGCTTATGTAGTGGCAATATATGTGGCCAAACATATGACATTCAGTCATTGGCCAATTCCCTTAAAGTTCCTGTAGAAAGTATCAGGATTCATATGAGGGATGAAGTTCTTAAATCTAGAGTCTGGGATTCAGAACACCAAGAAGAACTGCTTAAGGGACTTATTGGACAGATGATATCCTGGACTCTAGAGGATAGAATACGTATCAATGGACAGATTAACCTGCTTACTGCAAGTCAGGGAGGAACCTATAAGCCTTTCATATCTGCCGAGCTTAATAAAGCTATGAAGATTGGGTTGGAATCCTCTACAGCAATGCAGAGCTTAATTGCAAGATTGACTGGAGGTGGCCAAACTACCAATATATTTAATATGTTCCAGCAAAATAACGAGCAGAAAATTCAGAATAACTTTGTAACACGCGATGATGTTCTAGAAATTATTTCAGGCGAGCAAAAACAGCTACCTAAATCTGAGCAAGCAAAGTTATTAGAATCCAGGTATGATTTATCTTCATTGCCAGAGGTAGTTGCAACCAGACAGGAAGGAATTGATACCTCTAAAGAAGGATTAGGAAGTGGCTTAGATGTTAAGAAACTTCAACAGGTTACGGATAACTTAAAGGCTGCTAACCTTGCTGCTCTGGAGGACCACCATTCTATGCGCAGAGAGATTGAAATGAATATTGACCAAGATGAGGAGGACCCGGAATTAGAGGACTATGAGGAACAGGATGATAATTCCGAAGACTTCTCTACAGCAAACTTCTTACTATGATACATATACAGCAAATAGACAATCAATTCATTGAGGCCAATATGGAATTCTTTGAGGCCGTACAAGATGCTATCAAGGTAGGAGCTAGTATCAATATACCTGCTGGCTTGGATAATCAACCTGAGTCAGTTACCCGGTTCAATCTGATAGAAAAAGAGATGATATCTAGATTTGACCAAGTAAACACTGTACTAAATATACCTGGGTTTATCATTCAGTTCTTGTTCTGCAGTATGGAATGCTTAGTAACCTGCGTATTAACTCAATCCAATAATGATAGGAACTTCAACATCCAGATAACAAGGTTATCTCATAAATCAACCTTTACTCCCCGATGATTTATGGCCAGGGATTCTACCGTTCCTGGCCATTTTTGTGTCTATAGAAGACTACTATCAAATCCTCAGCAGATATTAAGAATGTTGACTATGTTCCATTGCAATATAAAATAAAAGTATTAAATTTGCATTGTAATTAAAATTTAGTCAAAATGATATATTTAATAATGACAGATGGTTCCGAATACATGGTACCTTGCTTTTCAACTATCATAGATGAAGGCTTTAACTTAGAAGACATAGAGGAATACTACGACATGATGATTCCTGAAACTGCTGAATATGTATATAACCATTTTATAGATTAAATCCATGAAACAGGAAAATAAATCACATAGGGTAAACTCAAGAGAACATCTCAAGGAGTTACTCTCAGGGAAGTACAAATACTTTACCCTGGAATTTGAAGGTCGTACTATCCATCAATATGGTATGACCAAGTTAGTATCAGAATCTTACAGAATACCTAATAAGGTTAAAGAAGAACTGGCAGATGAACTACCTATTCTTCAAGATGCTAAGAGGTTACTCATCTTTTCCGACTACAAACAGGTAAAAAGATACCTCAGAATCAATTTAGACCGTAGCTTACCTACGTACCGAAGCACATGGATGCCTCTCATAATAGCTATGGCTTCATCTGACAGCATTCTATATTATGGACATGAACTTATGAAATACTGGCAAGATGCCAGAAGACATAAGGATGAAGAGGCTAAGGAGTTCTACAAACTTGCACAACATTGGATGGACCTTTACCGATTCTGCCAAGAGATAAGAAATCAATTCAATTCACTTTAATACAGGTAATGATATGGCGAACATAGCACGTATAACGGTCGAAGCTAAAATCAATAGACTTATGGCTTCCTATGTAGATAATCCACCTTCAAACAGAACTCTGAAATTTATCACTCCACTAGTCATATTGAGGAATAGGGAAGAGGACCCAATTTCCAAAATAGTTGGGCTCACTATACCTCCAGTATCAAATACTCCATTAGTTAAGGTAGAATACACCAGGAACCATCAATCATATTATACTCTATACTCAATGGGTAATTTCTCTGATGATACTTTAAAGCTTCTACTATCTTCTGCTGAGGAAGCTATGGCCTCAGATGATAATAAAGATGATATGCCAGGTTCCTTGCATATATGCAAATAAAGCACTAATTTTGCAAAGTATTAAAAATTAAATAATAGTCAAAATGATGAACCTTAACATTAAAGTAAACGGATACCCCATTGGATGGGAATGGTTAGCCAAAGTACCATTAGAAGACTTCACTCTTCTCATGGATGTATTTGCTACAATGACAGACAACATACATACCTACGACTTTGCTTCTTACAAATATAGAGCAATTCCAGGAAGTGTCCCTAATCCCGTAATCAGGATAAATCGAAAAGGTTTAGCTAACTTCTTAGACGAAGACCAGGGCTATTCCGGAGGTATTCGGGAATTCGGTAACTATGTTGCTATGAAAGCTCTTCACATTAGATGTGAAGAAGAATACATGGATAGATACAATGAAATTCTAGAACTTACAAACCAACCGAAGATATGACAAACTTACAATTTCTCCCCAACTTACTGAAAGATAAGGCTTTAGATACTTGGACTAATGCAGAGAAACAGGAAATCAATAACCTTCCTTCTTTCGAAAATCTGGAGCCTGATTCAGAACCATACAAGTTCATATACGACAAATATACTAGTGTAATTATATTACTTAATAAAGAAACTCTAGCAGATTACCCAAACTTTACCACAGGCAAACCAGATTACCAATCAAATGGAGTTCAAATCTGGAACAATGAAAATGCAGGGCTTATCCAATTAGGTAACAAAATCTCAATCCATATATGGCCTCAGTAGTAATACAAATAGTTCTCTATGGATTTGCATATATGCAAATAATGTAGTAATTTTGCATATATCAAAATAAAGATAATGTATAATTAAATTTTAGTCAAAACATGAACAGTACAACATTCTTCAAAACTTCGGACTTCAAAGGATTATCTCAATATCCAGAAGATGTCCAAGCAGGTATCATTTCCTATTTGGATTCTCTAAATGAAGTTCTCAACAACATTGATTACTGGGATTGGAAACCTATTTTCCCAACAGTAGTCAAACCTCTATACTATTCCTTAAATCAGGAAGAGAACTTCTACACCCTAAAATTTGCGGTACCAGATTACCTTTATCGAAGAGACAACATAATCTTCAAGGAAATACATAACCTTCTTGATGAGGGAGACGGAGAAGATATCCCTGCAAAAATCCGATTAACCTCCTACGAAGGAGTCTTCTTCATTACAGTAACTAAATACTTCACAATTTAATACATAGTCATCATGGCAAGAAACTTATCAGAAATCGCAAAAGACATCCGGTCTAACTGGAAAAATGTCTACTTCGGGGCAGAACCATATCTGCAAGCAATGGAACAAATCCATTCCCCGGAACCAGATGCTCCTTATATATTCGAGGACGCAGAAACTGTAGTAATGTACTTCTTAGCTAATGCTAAGTACTGGAGAGGAGAAACTGCAAAGACAATCAAAAAAGAACTCAAAAACCAATACAACCTCAAATGAACAAGAACAAAATCACCAAGTACCAATGGAAGAAATACCTACAGGTACAAAGAAGCGGAATCATCAACATGAATGATAAACGCAAAGGAGCTTTTCTCATTGGAGAAACTCGGGAAGTATATGAAACCATAATTAATAACTACTCCTATCTCAGGGATAAATACGGTAACTAATATGACAACAGAACAATTTAATAAGGCAAATAAAATCCAGGAAACTCTGGAAAGCCTTTATCAAGCAAATCAATTCCTACAGTCAAATGACCCAGATGGAAAATCCTACAATATCTCAATACATGTAGGAAGGAAGTCTTTTCCTATACCAGACAATGGAATCAGAGACAAGGTAATAGAACTTATCAACCAACGTATAAAAGAACTAAAGGAGGAGTTCAAGGCACTATGACAATTACATTTCAACCCACTATGCTTGAGGACCCAAAGTTCAAGGCTCTCATCACCAATAAGGAAATGCTTTCCATCTATAGGCCCTGTCCAGAAGCTCATACAGAGAATATCACATTCTTCTATGACAAAAGGAATGGTAATATACTAACAAGGGTAATCTACTCATTTGAATCCTACCAGGTATGCAAAACAACCAAGGAAAAGCTCAATTCAGGCCACAAACATCCTGATATCTTCAGGATAAGCCAGGAAAATAATTTACTAATCATATACTACTCAAAGATATGAAAACTCTAGAAGACCTCAAGGACTACCTCATAGAGGAAGCCGATTATGAACTAATCCAAGTAAACAATATGACTCCAGAGGAACTATTCGATGCTTACCTAACCTGGAATGGAATCATAGGATATACCCAGGATATAATGGAAGCTTACGAGGCTGCATTCCTCTCGCCCAGCTAAAAACAAGGTAAATCATAAAACACTACTCAAAGATATGAAAAATTTCAGAATCAAATACTGTAAGGAGGCTGAAAGAAACGTCTTACAGATACAAGGTATCGATGACAATGAATGGATATGCCTTCATTGCGACACTCTAGAGGAAGAACAACAAGATATGCTTGAATTCCTTGAGAATAATCCAGATGCTACTCTACATGGTAATCCAGGCATTCTAATAAGAGACCTGGAATTAGTCCAAGGACACCTGATAAACTCGGAAATGGGAATAGACATCTGCCTATGGCCTACACAACCAGGAGACAAACCGGACCCAGTACTCATCACTTCCCACTATTCATGCCTTACCCAAAAAGAAAAAGAGATGCTAAACGACTCAACCATCTCTGACCAGGAAAAATCGAAAATCATTCATATACTAAGCTATCCGGAGAATGGCACTCGACTAAAACAAGAATAAAACACTAATAAGGAATAGGGAACCCAAGGACCTAACAAATCCGAAGGCTCCCTATTTTCATGTATACTAACCTACCCCACTCCAAACAAATAAAACTCTAAATATAACCAAGCCTAATACATATTCATATATAGGGAATCAAATATAATACATCCTAACATATCCCTCTTTAACGGTACCATTTAGGATTTAACGTGTCTGATAGAATTACAATCATACGTACACACTAGCCCTCTGCTTCCATACTCACTCTTCAGTCCGGGGGTGCCTTGAAAAATGGCTTGGAGGGTTAGGCCTTTGGGGAAACTGTAGGGGTACTGAACAATAGCTCCACTGTCTAATAGCTCTACTGGTATACGACATACTCTCACAGCCTCCCAGGAGTACCCCACCAGGTACCAGGTATCTACTGTTAACGGCCCCTAATCCGAATCCCCAAACGCTACCTCAGTTGCATATATTATATAATACATACTGCAAAGGACTCAAGGCTCCAGGCTTTTTGGGAACTAAGGCCCCTAGCTACTCTTCTACATACTATAGCTCCACTTATGAGCTTCATAATCTACCGTTAACGGCCCCTTACCTAGAGCCCCAATCCTGGAATCCTATTTCAGTTTAGTATATGTATTATATAATAAGCATTGCTTGGGGCTTTAGGGGATTGGGGTACCTTTATACAGGTAATAGGATTTGCGAACAACGGGCGCATGGGCAGGCGATTTCTTAGTGGGAATTAAATTATTGCATATAAGTTTACTTAGGTAAGTTTCTTTGATGCACTAGAAGATGCCTGTAACGGTTAGTAGGTAGAATGGTATGAAGTAAGATAGGCGGAAGTAGCTAGTTGTCGATTGGATAGTTCCATTCATGGCCCCTGGAGGAATCCCAAATATCCCCTAAAGACCTAAGGCCAATCCTCAGTAGGATTATAAAAAGGTGCCCAAAGATTTGCATATCCCAAAAAAAAGTAGTAATTTTGCATATATAAAAATAAAGATAATATAATAACATATAAAAACAAAACATCATGGCAAATCAGACAAACATTCAAATCCTGGAGGCAATCCTTAAAAGAAATCTCCAAACGGAACAGGAAGAGGAAATCAACAACCTCAAGAAACTCAACTACTCTTCTCCCAAGGATCCTGACAGAGTATTCATCTTGGATGAGGACGAATTCCCTAACATGATAGGTTATATTTCTCCAGAGGACATGGACCGGGAGGATATCAAGGAAACTCTCTCCAACTCAACCCTTATATGGAACCTTCTCGGAGTCAAAATCTATAAAATCAACTAAAACTCACTGACATGGAAAAGTACAACAATTGTTCACCAGAAGAAGGAAACTTCAAGGTCACCAGAGAATTCACCGATGGAGAACGTTGGTCTCCACTATTCTTCAAAACTTTAGAGGAAGCCGAAAAGGCTAGACATGACTTCCTCTTCTCCTTTATCTCAAGAGGAGTAAGGTCAGTAATCTTCAAAAAATCAACTAATCATGGAATCATTCCTCAATAATCTCATCGACAGCATTATATGCTTTGGACTAGTTTCCATCATAATGCTCCATATTATCTGCTTCACTTGGATAATGGAGAAACTAAACGATAAATATCACTGGTATGACAAACTCTTTAACAATGACGAATATGAAAATGAATAACGGATATCTTTCTCAGGAAGCTTTTCTAAAGGCTATCCAAATCTGCCAAGGCTACCACACTGTCAAAATAGCCATCAACTATAATCCTGAGGCTACCTGCGTAACCCAAAACTATGCTCTAGTAATCCTTGAAGGTAATGCTGGACTTATAAAACATCTTATTAAGGAAGGCTTTACCTTAGACCTTAAATCATGGGGCCTCTTAGTCTCAATGATTTAATCTATTCAGGACCTAAGGCCTCTTACTTAGGTCCTTTTCTTTTATCCTTAGTAGTTGAGCCTACTATGGCCCTTTATACAGGTAGCGATATTTTAGCGAACAGAGGGAGCCCGCATTTTGGCGCAGAGAGCCCCGATGGCCGATTGGGACCTTTGATGGCCCCTGCCATCTTGGCAATGGCAGGAGCAGGAGGCAAGCAGGATAGGCCATAATAAAAATCCTGGAATATACAAGGAAAATCCCAAAAATCTTGATGGGATGGGAAATTTTTAACCAATGTTAAAATCCCACGAAGGCATAAAGATTTTTCCCTATTTCCTTGCAAGAATAAAATAAAAGTCGTACCTTTGCAAGTAGATAAAGAAAAGATAATAAAAGTAAGTTTTTAAGCACTCTAATTTTTCTTACTTGAAATTATCGTAGTATTAACAACAAATAAAATAGAGAGTGCAAATAATATGGCTAATACAAATAAAAAGTCAAACAAAAAAGCAGGTGAAAACAATGTAAATGCAACTGCAAATGAAATTCTTGCAATGACTGCAAAAGCAACTGAAGGACTAATTAAGTCGAATTTAGGTACAAAAAAATCTTCACTTTTCAAAGAAAATGTACTCCCAACAAATGAAAAGCAAAAAAAATCAATGCGCAAAAAATTAAGAAACGTGTTATTTTCTATTTGCTCTACTTTAGTAGTAGAACAAAATAAAGAAAAGCAGGATAAATTAATTAATGCTTTTAATGAGTTTTATTTTGCTACATACGCAAACAATGATTATACGCTTGCAAGTGTATGTAACGAAAATTTATCAGGTGAGAAAAAAGATATAATAAAAAAAGCACTTGAAATTTGCAAAAAGTAAAAGCAAAACAAGTGCAAAGCAAAACGAATAAGGGAGCAAATATTTGCTCCCTTATTTTTATACTATTTTTAACTTTTTCCAAGTAACCGTGCTCCCGTCCCAGCACCCCAGGTTTTTGGTCCTCGCATAAAAGGCTGAATGCCTGAAACCTTGAATGCTTGAAAGGATGAAGCCTTGAAAAATTTACCTACCAGGAAAAACCCTGCCTCGTATAAAGGAAATCCCCACCACCCATCACACAAATAAAAGGAATATGCTTAGTTTAGTAGCATATTCCTTCATAAGTATTTTATTATTGCAATAAAGATAATGCACTAGAGGAATGCCAGAACTACCCAAAAATTACCTTAGTATATGCAAAATAGTAAAAGCAAAATTATAAGCATACAGATAATTTCTACCAGGCAACCACCTGGGATCTTAACCTCTTCCTCTCCTTCATGTCTTACTTCCTTGATAACCTCCTCGTCAACGTCAAAGAAGATGTTGGCGTATTCCCAAATCTTACCGTAATGGTCATCCAATTGTATATTGGTCTGGGTTATAATCCTGGCCTCATTCATGAGTTCCTCTACGTTGTCATTTCTCCAATGCCTATCACTTTCTGGGAAACTGTCATAGGCAAAGCTTGAACTATCTAAGGTAATTTCATAGTACCCTACCCCTATTCGTCTAATCTTCCAGATATAATTATACATATTGTTAAAGGTTAAAATTTTTATCTACTATTTCCTTATCTACCTTAACATGGAATACTCCAGGAACCGTATTATCCCAAAGTTCTAACTTAACATGTACTGAGTTAATCAGCTCATAAAGCTCCTCGTTCTGAATAAACTTAGCATTAGTGACGAAGTCCTTGTTATTTACTGGAATATCTCCTTGGTGAGAAAGTCCTCCATCCTCTGAATAGCCAGTATATGGGTAAAGGTGACCATCAGTAGTCAGGATTCCACAGGTTATGTGTTTGAATAGGTCCTTGACTGTATTACAACCTCTGCTCATATAAGCCATATTATTAGGTCCTGTATGTAAGACGTAATGGCTCTGCTTGTTGAGACGTGATACAATTTTGTAGTACTTCTGAGTGATGATAGGTATTATCCCTTCCTTAGGACGGACTTCTTTATCAAGCTTCAGTTGCCATTTCCAGAATGCACACTTAAAGCAAAGGTGATGTTCCTCCATTATAGACCTGATTTCACAAGGATTAAACTCCTCTACATCATAGTCATTGTGACATTTGGTACATATTTCCTTTTTCATAATATAACGTATAAAAATAACCATACTACCCAAAGACAGTTCATAAATATTGTCCAAGCAATCATGTTCCAGTTCTTTGGCTGTTTCTTAAGCTTTACTGTTAGCCTTTTCTTTCTCCAATGTGAGTAAGCTAAGGTTCCGATAACTACCCAAGCAGTTATGATTGGGGTTAACGGGAAGAGTATAATGGTAATAAGTGGATTTGCCACAGCTGAGATGAAGTTAGGACTCATCCAGCCGGGGCATTTTACAGTACTACCAGTATACTCCCCATTTCTGTTGTAGTGATTGTAAATCGTATTGTTCATATTAGTTCTTATCTATAAGGTAATACTTTACCATGAACCAAGGCATGATTAACCATACCGATATGAAGTGCATGAACCAAGGAAGTCGACTTTTAAGGTCTAATCCAGTAGTATCATTCTTTCTCTGGATAATTGTCATGTGAATTGACTGGGGAAGTACTAGCAGGTATGCTAAAATGATGATAACCGTTAAGATTTTCATGCCAGTTTCTCTTTAAGTTTTTCTATTGAACGTTTTGCTTTCAGGATGTAGTCGTAAAGTTCCTGATTTTCTCTGAATGCCAGAGCTTTTAACTCTGGATGAGTGAGGTTGAACTTTTGAGATACCTTCTTGGTGAAGTCTTCCATAATGTTAGTGAATCCTTGCTTGAAAATCCAAACATCGTAGAGTTCCTGAGTTTCCTCATTGAGGAGTTTTACGAATCCAGTGAATGACTTTGCCATGTAATCGGCTCTCTTGAAGTTGTTCTCTTTGCTTTCTCTCTTGCAGATGATTCCGTTTTTGAGAGTAGCAGTTCCTTTCTCCTTGTCTACTGAAGTTACTGTAGAGGTAGACATCATTGTGGCTCCATCATAGCAGATAACTGAGTCGCCAACTTTGAGTTTCATTTTTTCTTTCATATCTTTATTTTATTTAATTTTTGACAATGCAAAATTAGCAAATTATTTTTATATGCAATAGAACCTGGCATAACAACTTGCAAAACTACTGAGGATTTGATGTGGTTTGCTAGTTCCCTATGCAATTTTATATAGTTTGAGTAGTATTACTTTCCCAAGGTTTAAGAGCAATACCTTAAAATCATATATAATTAACACTTTTAACACAACGTAATATGGAAAGATTAACTGACGCTCGTATTGCTGAAATAGCAAGAGAGAATGGTATCCATCCTGCTGCTCTGTTAGCAGTAAAACTGGTAGAATCTGGTACTAAGTCTGGTTTCCTGGATTCGGGAAGACCTCAAATCTTGTTTGAAGGCCATGTCTTCTACAAGTATCTGAAAGCCAATGTCAAGTCACTTAACATGACTCAGCTTTGTGCTCAGTATCCTAACATAGTTTATCCTAAGTGGGATAAATCAAAGTACCTCTGTGGAGAGAAGGAGTGGACTCGTTTGGAGAAAGCTCGTGAAATCAACGTGAAGTATGCTAACTATGCTGCTTCTTGGGGTATGTTCCAGGTAATGGGCTTCAACTACAGAAAATGTGGTTGTGAGAGCGTAGGAGAAATGGTTAAACGTATGGAAGAAAGTCAGGAGCAACAGCTCCTGTTGACTCTCCACTTCCTCAAAAACTCTGGGCTTATAGAACCACTAAAGAATAGACAGTGGGCTACATTTGCTAAGGGATACAATGGAGCTGGCTATGCTCAGAACAAGTACCATCTCAAACTGCAAGCAGCTTATAATAACTACCTCAAAACATTCCAGGCTTAATGAAAAAGTTACGTTTCTTAGGTGTATCAGCTGGTCAAGGTGCTCTTCTGTACCCATTCAAAGACCAGCTGATAGCTAACGTAGAGCTTAGAGGGGTATTTCATTCCAAAGGAGAAGAGCAATGGAAGCTCAACTTTGGGGAAATACCCTTTCTTAAAAGCTTAGAACCGGTTCTAAATGAGTCGGTAGATGTGATTATAGGTTCTCCTGACTGTGGTGCAAGCTCAATGATGAGGCTTTCTAAGGTTAAACAGCTCGGTAATCCCAAAGAAAACAAGTCTCTAAACTTGGTTCTTCAGGCTGTTCAGCACTTCAAACCGAAAGTTTTCATGATTGAGAACCTACCCAGGTTAGTATCATTACTACCTCAATCGTTTTTCGAGGAAGCTTTACCAGAATATAAGATAGTTTATCATCACTGCTCCGTATCTGAGTATGGTAATTCCCAGGTATCCAGGAAAAGGTTAATAATTATAGGCATAAAAAAGAGCAAGAAGAAATTCTTAAAAGCTTTCGATAAAGTTTTCTTAGTAGATGAGTGTAAACTTACTAGAAATCTACTGGAAGATGCCTATTACAAGCATAATAATTCCAATTATATGCCGCCGTTAGATAAAACGTTGGCAATGTATGACTACCGAAAACTTCCTAAGAAGAAAAACCTTACAGTAAAAGAGATACACAAGCTGTGGAAAACTGACTTTAGTTCAGAAAAGAAGTGGCCAATCAATACAGCTAAGATGTCAACTCTTCCTGGTGTATACAGGTTAGAGAAAGACAAAGCTCCTCTGACGTTAAGACCTGCAGATAGACAGTTTAGACCAGATGGATGGCCATTAGGAATCTCTGACTTCAAAAACATTATGGGATTCCCTAAGTCATTCCAGGTTTATATGGACCAGAATGAATACCTTTATTGGTTAAACAAGGCCCGTTATACCTTAGCAAAAGGCTCTGTTTATCAGGTTGGTATTTGGTTCAAAATGTGCCTAAAAAAGGCCTCAAAAGGTAAGAAAAAGTGAAAACCTATCCGAGATGCTTAATATAATTATATTATATTACAAATCCAAAGATTATCTACTGACATATCCCTCGTATATGCGCGCGCCGTAGAATATATACCTTAACAGTATATATATCTACTTATACGTGTTAAGGGGTAGGTATAAAAAGAATCAAAGATTTATTCATCTCGGCAAGCCTCGATGAGATTGCCTCTCCGAGGCAATCGGAAGTATAAATTTGAAAACCTAAGTGAAATGAATACATTCATAAAAATCCTGAATGGAATAAAAGAGAAGATTAGGACATATCCTGGTATCACTCTAAGCCTTCTCATACTGTTACTTGGATGTACTATATATCTTTGCTTACGGACAAATTCGTTATTGCATAAGATTCCAAATAACTCTCAACAAGTTCCTGAGGTTGTAGTAAACACAAGTAATGGTGATACACAGACAAAGACGTCAATAGTTGCCAATAAGAATCTGTTCAACCCAGTACCAAGTTACTCTCAAAAGTTACTCCCTAATCGGATAATATTTTGGGAAACTAAATCGGTTTTACCAGATGAATCTCCTAAAGTTGACACTATAAAACGAGATACTACTAAGTTACCAGACTTAAGCGGTTTCTTTTATAGGGATTTCTTGGGAACTACTCTGGTACCTCCTTCACTATCGAGGTCTAACGATTCCGTGGTTCAGTTCTTGGTAAATAGGAAAAACTTAACTCTAACCACTTACAACCCTACAGCTAACAAGTTCTCAACTAATGAGTGGGATTTGGATTTTGATAGGTACAAATACAATTGGCAACCATCTACTGGATTAACCCAGGAAAGGAATAGGTATCTTTCAATACAACCTTATATCAAGGCAGGTTATCAACCAATACATTCAGTGATGAACCTTGGTACAGGTATATCCTTCAAGACCAGGAAATTAGATTATAACATCGGAATCAATCTAAATCACGATAAAAGGCTAAATAAAAACCTTTACCTTGATTTAGAGGTTTCAGTAATTTACTACCCGATAAAATGGCAAAAGTAGAATTAAACGCTGGTAACCTGTCATCAGAACAGGTAAGAACATTAGCCAGAGTTGTCCAGGACGTATTCTATTTTAGCTTGTTTATCTTTGTAGTGCACCCTGTACGTGGTAAAGTTCGATTCGAGCTTTATCCATATCAAAAATCTGTACTTTACCAGTTTGTCAAAGATAGGTTTAACATTATACTAAAATTTAGGCAGGCTGGTATTACTGAGCTAATATCTATGTACTGTCTTTGGTTAGCGATGTACCATCCTAACAAGAAGATTAACATTATCTCAATCAAGGACACCACTGCAAAGAAAGTACTGAAGAAGATTAAGTACATGTACAAGAATCTTCCTTCTTACTTGCAAGTACCAATAATAAATGGTCGAACTGGAGAATATGGCTCAGCATCAATGATAGAATTCAACAATGGCTCATTCATAGAGTCTATACCTACTTCTTCTGAAGCTGGTCGTTCTGAATCTCTGTCATTGTTGGTTATAGACGAGGCTGCTATAGTCCGTTGGGCTGACCAAATCTGGGCAGCAGCTTTCCCGACACTGTCTACTGGTGGTTCTGCCATAGTAAACAGTACTCCATACGGTATCGGAAACTTCTATCATTCGAAGTGGGTAGATGCTATTGCTGGAGGTAATGAATTTACTCCTATACGTTTGTATTGGAAAATGCACCCAGAACGAGACATTGAGTGGTATAATCAGATGTCTACTGCTTTGGGTCCCAAGAGAACGGCTCAGGAGATAGACGGTGACTTTCTTTCATCAGGTAATTCAGTATTTGACCTGATGGATATTAAGGCTATCGAAGATTGCTTAAGTGACTTTCCAGTAATAAAACGTAGATATAACGGTCAGTATTTACAGTTCAATGAACCTGAACCAGATAAAGATTACTTCATAGGTGCAGACGTTGCAACCGGTAGAGCTACGGACTACTCCTCTTTTACCTGTATGGATAAAGTTGGAGAAGAACAAGTTGTATACAAAGGTCGAATGTTCGTAGACAAATATGCTCGTCTCCTTGGAGATACTGGACAATTATTCAATTGGGCTACGCTAGCTCCAGAATCTAACGATGTTGGACTAGCTGTTACATCTATGCTTCAGGCTGAGGGGTATCCTAAACTTTACTACTTCCAAAAGATGGTAAAGAAAAAAGGTAAAACTAGACCTGAAGTAGACACGGCTCCTGGATGGCTGACTACAAGCAAAAACCGACCAGTCATTATTGATGGTCTAGAAGCTGATATACGTAACGATGTCATCACTTGCAAGGACCCATTCTTTGTATATGAGGCTAAAACATTTATCTATGACAGTTTAGGCAGACCCGTTGCAATGGGTAAGCACAAAGCTAATAGAGAAGGCGATGACTCATTATCAGAAGATACCTATGCAGATGATGACATCATGGGAAAGGCTATTTGTAATCATATAAGAAAAGGTAAACAAAATATAATAATTCAACCACGATGAAAATTTTCGGATATAATATCTCGGTTACTAAATCTGGTAATACTTCTACCAGCCAAGAGTCTGGTGATAAAAATCCAGGTAGAGTAACCGGCATCACTCCAGGCAGAGTATCTGTTCCTGATGAGGCTATCGGTTCGGAAATATATACTTTGAGGGACTTCACTTCTATGGTGAACCCCTCTTTTCGTGTTGAAATTATTCAGCTTATTCGTAACTTATACAAGGTGAATCCCGATGTTGGTAAAGCTGTACGAGATATGTATCAGCTAACTAACACTGGTCATCAGGTTCTTTTTCCCAATAACACGGATAAAGAAGCTAAAGAGATGACTGACCATCTGGCTAAAGTTACGAAGAAGTGGTCTAATTATACTGCTGGTATAGATGGATTAGTGAACAGGATGGTAGTCCAGGCTTTTATTGGTGGAGCAATCTCTATAGAAGGAGTTCCAAACCAAGACTTGACCGGGTTAGCTACAGTTATATTCGTTAAGCCAGAAACTATTGTATTCCGTAGGGAGAATAATGGAGTATATCAGCCATACCAAAGGAATAACAATTTCTTGAAGGTCAATCAGGACTACATCAAGCTGAATACTCAGACGTATAAGTATATAAGTATCTTCAATGATACTGATGAACCGTACGGAATCCCTCTTTTCATGATGGCTTTGGATTCTATCAAAACTCAAGCAGACATGAAAGTAAACATCAAGCATATCATGGAAAATGCCGGTATGCTTGGGTTTATGGAAGTGTTAATTGCTAAAGATGACCAAAGAGGTAATGAAAGTGTAGAGCGGTATAAACGACGTCTGAGTAATGACCTTCTTACTGCTAAGAGGAATCTTAAAGATGGTATGAAGGACGGTATAGTAGTAGGTTTCAAGGATGACCATGAATTCAATCTCCATTCAACTACTAAGGAGATGGGTAATATGGATAAGCCTTGGAACATGAACCAGCAATCGGTGGCTAATGGTTTGGGAGTTAACAGCTCCCTTATTGGAGTATCTACTGCAAATACAGAAGGAGGGGCAGGAATAAACCTGTCTACGTTGCTCTCGCAGTTAAAGAATCTTCAAACTTTACTAAGTAATGCTTTGGAATTTCTTTATGCTCTAGAACTGCGCTTGGCCGGCTTCAATTGCAAAGGTATTAAGATACATTGGTATCCTGCTACTGTTTCAGATGACGTAAAGATACAGCAAGCCCGTCAATACAAGGTTCAAGTGTTAAATGCACTATATCGTGATGGAATCATTAACCTTCTCCAATATGCTCAGGAGATGGGTTATGATACTCCTGACCAAGACGAACCTAGAGTTCCTTTGGAACAGCAATCTGGTAACAGTCCAACAATTAGCGACGAAGATAAAGATAAAGACACTAAGAACAAGTCTGCTCGCAGGTCTCGGGATAAAGACAACCCGGTTCCTAAGCGAAAAGACCAAAATCCTAAAGCTAGATGAGTAAATTTCAGAAAAACACCTCTCACCTTGATTCAATGGTGATAGGCTCCGGGCATACAATTATGCTTGGAAATGTTCCTGACCAAGTAGTTGGTGACAATTCTCACTTGCTTAAGCTGAGTGATAACATATTAGCTTGGAGAGGAACTTCACGAGAAACGGTAGAAGCTTATGGATTCTGGGGAGGTGATATTGATTATAACACCTACTATCCGGACCTTAAGTTAGGAGACCTTCATCCTAAGGAGGATGAGTTTATCAACCCACTGTTCAGGCTTCTGTCTGCTACTATTGTATCTAAGAACTACAATCCAACAGACTTTAGTCTACCCGGAGTACTTAAAGCTTCCATGCCGTTGCTCCTGGGACAGACAGTCAATTGTGACCATTCAACTGACATTGGTAATGCTATCGGTGCTGTATCTAAGGTAACTTGGCAGGGAGCTTATAAAGCTGATAATGGTTTCATGATTCCTGCTGGTATCAACGGAGTACTTAAGATTGATGGTAAGGCAAATCCTCGTATTGCTAGAGGAATACTCATGGACCCTCCTTCAATCCACAGTAACTCAGTAACAGTACAGTTCAAATGGGAAAAATCTCATCCAGAAATGGATGACCGAGACTTCTATGAAAAGCTTGGTACTTATGATGCCAAGGGCAACATGATTCGTAGAATGGTAACTGAAATTGTCCGTTACATGGAAACCTCATTGGTTTCTCATGGAGCTGATTCTTTTGCTCAGAAGATAGGTGATAACGGTCATATCATCAATCCTACTTATGCTCAGAGAAGTTGGGGCTCCTATAAGGAGTACAACGAGGATAAGTCTAAGCAATACTTTTTCTACGATATTAAACAGGACGTTGACTCCTATCAGGAGAAAACCGACGATACTCATCCTTCATTAAATAATAACGAAGATAATTCAAACAAAAGTGAAATCAAAATGAATAAAGAACTCCAAGAATTTCTTGAGAAGCTGTTCGGACAGAACATGCTTACTCTCGGCGAAGGAAAGGAAGCATCCCAGGAAGAGGCCATTTCCCTGATTCAGGGTCTGGTGTCTGAAAAAGCTTCACTTACTGAACAGGTAACAAACCTGACTACCGAAAAGACTCAGCTTTCTGAGAAAGTAACCAATCTCGAGGCTCAGATTGTTTCTCTTAAGCCTAATGCCGCAATCGGTGAAACTTACGTTAAGTCACTCCGTGAAACTGCTGTTGCCAACTACAAGAAGATGCAGGGTGACAAGGTCGATGAGAAGGACCCGATTCTGGTAATGCTCAATGCAGAAACTACCGGAGCCACAACTCTCGAAGCTCTCAACAAAACTTACGAACAGCGCCTCAGTGAGCTCTTCCCAATGAAGTGCAACAAGTGCGGTTCTAAGGATGTAGGCCGTGCTTCCTCAATCCAGGAGAACCAGGATGACGGCAAGGGTGACGAGGAAACTCTTTCTGAGGTGCCTGCTACCAACGCCGTAATTTATGCTCTGATGGAGAAGAAACGTCGTAACGACAATGAAGATTAACAACTTAATACGTATAAGAAAATGAATAAAAACGTTCCCTTGACTCTTATGGGAGAACAGACTCCCAAGGTCGTGATTTTCAAATCAGAGTCCCACAAGCTCTGCGAGGCTTTCAATGTAGCCGAAGGTAAAACCATTATTAAGGGTATGTTAGTGGCTCTCAATGAGGACGGTAACATTACCCCTTATACTGGTGCAGAAGGTGAAGTATACCTCGGTGTTGCAATCACTGACAATGTAAATCCTGCTTACCGTGCACAGCGTAACTTCCCTGTTGAGGTTACTGTTATGGTAGAGGCTTTTGCAGTAGTACACAAGGTATCTTCTGCCGAAGTAAAGCCTGGTTTTGTAAAACCTACAGGCAATGTAGTAAACCACATGTACGAGGAGGTAGCTCAGTCTGCTGAGGAAACCAAGTTCATCTGCATCGATGCGGCTGATGAGAAAGGTCAGATTCTCCGAGTTCTCGTACGCTAATAGCTAACCAAGTAAATTTCTAAAACAATGAATAAAGTAGACATTTCAAAGTACAAGGCTCAGGATTTTACTCGTGAGCTTCCAGAAATCGTTCGGTTCATGGATGCTGCTCGCCAGGGTAGCAATGAGCATGTATGCTTCGATATCAGCCTCGAAGAGGTAATCCAGGAAAAGTATGGCCTTTCTCAGGCTGACTACATGGACAAGCTTGGTATCAACCCTCGCCAGGCTACTATGCAGAACATCTTTACTATGCCGGACCAGTCCATCCGTTGGATTGTTCCTGAAATCATCCGTGCTGCCATCACTACCGGTATCCGCAAGGCTCCGTTCTATCCGGAAATCATCGCTTATGATGAAAAGGTTTCTGGCTTGAACATCACTATGCCCCACATCAACATGTCAGATGCCGCTCCTTCGAAGGTAAATGAGGCCGAGACTATTCCTCTGGGAGACATCTCTTATGGTGAGAAGAGTGTATCAATCTTCAAGATTGGTAAGGGCTTCAAGCTCACAGATGAGGTTCGTAACTACGTATCTCTCGATGTCCTCGGTATCTATCTCCGTGACTTTGGTATCCAGCTCGGTTACGCTATGGATGCTCTTGCTATGGACGTCCTGCTGAACGGTAATATGATTGACGGTGCTGAGTCTGCTCCGGTAATCGGTGTATATGATACTGCTAACGGTATCACTTACAAGGACCTTCTCCATATCTGGGTTCGTGGTTCTCGTCTCGGTCGTAACTATCAGAACATCATCGGCGGTGAGGATCAGGCCATAGAGTTGCTTGACTTGCCTGAGTTCAAGGACCGTAAGAGTGGCACTACTCAGGCAACTCTCAACATCAAGTCTCCTGTGCCTAACCAGGCTAACTTCTACATCCACCCTGGAACTCCTGACAATCAGTTGGTTCTCATTGACAAGGCCGCAGCTCTTATTAAGCTTACTGCTAAGGAGCTCATGCTTGAGTCTGAGAGAATCGTTTCCAACCAGACTCAGGCTACCTATGCAACCCTTACAACTGGCTTCTGCAAGATGTATCAGGATGCAGTTATCCTTCTGGCTGCTGACAAGAAGTTTACCGAGAACGGTTTCCCGAGCTTCATGAATATCGACCCGTTCCTTCATGTTAATCTTGGATAACGACTCGGTAAAAGTACACAGGGTATAGTGGGCGCTTGTCTACTATACCCTTTTACTACATATTAAATAAAATTTATAACAATGGGAAATAATAAGAAAACCAAGAAATCCAGCATTAAGACAAAACGTATTATGCTCGGTGAAAACGCTCAGAGTTTCTTCGATGCTTCAACTGGTATATTTATCGGTAAAGGAGAGACCAAAGAACTTTCAGTTCGTCAGTACAACTCTCCTAAAATCAAGAGAGCTCTCACTAACGGTCACCTGGTAATCGTTACCGGTGATGTTCCTGAGCTTGAAGAGGAACATGCAGAAGACCTGAAAGCTAAGTTCGACACTTTGCTGAACCAGGGCATGGAAGTGGCTAAGATAGCCAAGGCTTTCTCTCTCAAGGAGATTCAGGTTGTAGCCGGTCAGTACGATATAGAGGCCGAAGAGGACGACTCTGTAGAGGACGTAGTACAGGCCATCGTCAATCAGATTGAAGGTGTAAACACTAAAGAAGAAGAGTAAGTATGAAAGACTTGGACTTTCTCTGTAAGGTAGAAGGTCTTAAGGTTACATTCCAAGTTTTATCCAGGATTCCAGCTAACGCCGTAGTTAGTTGGAATTTTGGTGATGGTACCGATGAATACAACAAACCAAAGGTAACTCACCAATATGGAGAAATGGGGATTTATCCTATAGACCTGACGGTAGAGACCTCAGAAGGTACCTACGGAAAAGGTGCCAAGGTACTCATGCTGTCTACTATCACCAAAACTCACTTGTCTGATAGTATCTACAATCTGATAAACGAATACATCCCTCATGAAATCTCTGAGGGAATGACGTCAAGTCAGAAATCTGTCTTTATCAACAAATGGCAACTTTATATTCAGCCGTTAGTCAATCGCCCCAGAGGAAAAGAAATTCCAATAGAAGAATATAATAATGAGTTATACTATGAAGGACTAGAGAACCAGCTAATCATGGAATTGGCAGCTTGGGATTTTCTCAATGTCACCATTACTAATTTGCTTACCGGTTCAGGAGAATACTTAAGGCAGTTAGTAAGGAAATCAAATAACGAGGATGATGAATCTTACGAAAACACTAGAGGAGACCGTGTAAAGAAGATTACTACAGGCCCGACAGAAGTTGAGTATTATGACTCTCTCTCTGAAAGTATCTCTGCATTGTATAAGTCTTATACTGATGCTCTTAAACCTGGTGGAGTTATGGATGAGCTAAGGAAGAATCTATGTATGCTTGCAAGTAGACTAGAAATCTTCCTACCGTTCTGTACTCCTGACTATCATATCACTGTACCAAAGGTTGTCAATCGAAGGAATCCAGGTCTACTCGGTGGACCAAATCCAACTGCTCCCCTTAGTAGAGTACATATTAAACCATTACCATGACAAAAATTGGTAAACATATAGTAAGTAACCGTTCTTGGGATAGGTATAAAAAGCATATAAAAGGCTTCTTGAACCAAGATGCTGGTCGGCAGACTATTATATGGTGTAGACATCTCAATAATATGTTAAGCCATGGAGAGGATACCGAACCTATGTATCGACGTATAGAGATAGAGGCTTTGTGCTCTTACAATGCTTTCAGGAATTGGCCTTTGAATACTTCTTCTGTATCTGGTGAATCTGACGATGAAAACTGTTCAATTCTAGTCTCTATGGACTACATAAAGAATCTGGATGGTGGTAAATATCTTAAGACTATCGGAGACAGTGAAGTAGACACATATTGGGATTTGAACTGGCAAGAGGATAGGTTCGTCATTAACGGACTTACCTACCGACCTTCCGGAGATACTCAATTAGCTCAGGCTAAAGACGAAGCTTTGGTCTTTATGGTTATCCTCAAGAGAGATAGAGAAAATGTTCCTAACTTTGTAAAATCCGAGTAATATGGCACAAATAATCCCATTACGCTGGGTTAGAGTAGAACATTCTGGCAATGAACATGGCTACTTCTACGAAAGCAACTTGGTCAAAGTGAAAGGTCATGCGTCTATCCAAGTAGAAGTTCCTAATGAAACCGGAGTCGATATAAGTTACCTTGTAAGCTTATCAGGGGAAAGGTTTGTATCTATATCCCAGGACTACTTTGCTGAACTGCATATCCGTGAATTAAATCTTTACGGAGTGGGTCAGATAGTTAAGTTCAGGATTAACAAACTACCATCTTATGCTATCATTCAAGGTGATGACCTTACCGATGCCGGAGATACCAATCCTGATGACCCAGAAGATTTAGTAAATGCTTTTGCCGGTTCAGATGGTGAGTACTTCAGAGGAAAAGATACTGAGATATATGCTGGTAAACAACCCTAAACTCATAATATAAATATGTATATAAGTAAACATTACACCTGTCAGGAGATTGACCAAAGACTTCTCCAAGGGTACTACGATGATGCCGTAACTAACGGCTTCCAAGGTTCCTTGCAAGAGTTTTGGGCAATGGTTCTCTCCATCAAAGATTTGGTGGTAAAAGAGCCAGGGTACGGTCTTTCACAGAATGACTTTACCGACGAGCTTAAAGCAAAGCTCGATTCAATTGAGGAAGGTGCTAAGCTGATTGAGAAAGTATCTCAGCTTCAGAATGATGCAGGATTCCAAACTGCTCAGGATGTGCAGGATGCTATCAATGACTTGATTGCTGGAGCTCCAGAAGCTCTTGACACTATCAAGGAATTGGCAGAAGCCCTTGCTGATAATCCCAACTTTGCCACAGATATCACTAATAAGCTTACAGAACTTAGTTCTAAGCTTACTCAGGAAATTGCTGACCGTAAAGATTCTGACGTTCAGTTGAATGAGAAGGTAGATAACAATGAGGCAAAGTCTATTGCTGCTGACCAGGCTTTGGAAACTAAGCTTGACAGTACCAAATCAGAACTTACTAAGAAGATTGAGGATGTTAGTGCAAATGTCACTGACAATGCAACCGAAATCAATAAGTTAACTCAGAAGCATACTGAGGACATTGCTGCTAACAAAGAATATGCTCGTACCTTGGCTGATACAGAGAAAGACAGAGCTATGGCAGCAGAGAAATCAAATGCTGATGAGATAGCTGCTCTTAAGAGTTTACATACTACTGACAAGGCTGAGTTGACTTCAGCTATTGCTACAGAAACCTCAGAACGTAAGGCTAAAGAAACAGTACTGGAAAACGGCCTAGCTGCTGAGGTTCAGTCACGTAGAGACGGAGACGAAGTAAACAAATCTCTTATTGAGCAAGAGGTTACTGACCGCAAAGCTGCAGATGCTGCCTTGGAGACCAAACTCCAGAATCAGGTAGATGCTAATAATACTGAACTGTCAGGTAAGCTGAATAAGGAAATCACTGACCGTCAGGTAGAAGCTTCAGAACTCCGTACTGGTTTAATCACTGAGACTTCAGAAAGAAAGACTGCTGACCAGATATTGCAGCATTCTATTGATGACTTGAGTCAAAAGGTAGATGACAATGATTCATCTACTGATGAGGCTATAGCTCAGGAGAAAGCTGCAAGGGAAGCTGCAGATGCTGTCTTAGAAGATAAGAAGGTAGACAAAGTTTCAGGTATGGGTTTGTCCCATAATGATTATACCAATGCAGACAAATTAAAACTAGACGGCATTGAAGAAGGAGCCAATAAAGTAACCAAAGTTTCAGAATTACAGAATGATTCTGGCTTTGTTACTGAGGCAGACGTTAATCAAGCTATCAACGATTTGATTGGAGCTGCACCAGAAGCTTTGGACACTCTTAAAGAGTTGGCTGATGCTCTAGGAGATGACCCGGACTTTGCAGGTACTATCACTCGTAAGATAACTGCATTAACCGAACAGCTTAATGCTGAGAAGGTAGCAAGGGAGGCAGCTGATTCAAATCTAGATACAAAGCTTAATCAGGAAGTAGCTAACCGTCAACAGGCTGATGACTTGATTAAGTCTTTAATAGATGCTGAAACTACTAATCGTACTTCTGCAGACCAGACTCTCCAAGGCCAGATAACTGATTTTAAGACTACTCAGACAGCCACTAATACTCAGTTGTCTCAGGCCATTGAGAATCTCAGAACTCAGGCTGAAACCAATGTAAATGAGCTTAGAACTCTGGTTACTACTAATACTGGTAACATTCAGAGAAACCTTGAACTTATCCAGGCTCAGATTACTCTGTGGGCAGAATTCAAAACTTCAATTACAGAGTCTTTGTCTCAGGAGGTATCAGACCGTAAAGCTGCTGATATAGCTATCGATAAGAAAATAGACCAGTCAGTATCAGAGCTTAACAATAAGATTGAGGCTTTGAAGACTGACTCAGAGGAAAGGATTGCTACTGAGAAGGCTGAACGTCAAGCTGCAGACCATGAGTTGCAGAATCATATTGACAATGCTAACAATGACATTGCCACTGAAACTGCTGCAAGGGAAGCCGGAGACACAGCTATTCAGGAAGCTTTAACTAAGGAAATATCTGATAGAGAAGCTGCAGTAAAAGCTGTATCTGATGGCCTCACTAAGGAAATATCTGATAGAGAAGCTGCAGTTACTCAGTTGCAGACTAGCCTTAATACTGAAATAGCTGACAGAAAGAAGGCTGTTCAGGATGAGGCTACTGCAAGGAGTAATGCAGATACCCAGCTTCAGAACAATATCGATACTGTAAGTGCTAGCTTAGCCGAAGAAACTACTCAGAGGAAGAATGCAGATACTACTCTTAAGGCAAATATCGATGCTGAAGCCAATAGTCGTCAAACCAAGGACGAAGACCTTCAGAATCAGATTGATGCTTTGAACACTAACCTTAATAGCTATGAGCCTATCACTTCAGAAGAGGTAGATTCAATGGCTGAAAAGGTATTCGGTTCTACTTTTGACCCTGATGACCCAGACAACCTGGTTATTATGAATGAGTCAGAAGTCAGTGAAACTTTCCAAGAGGTTTACAATTAACCTCTTGGAATTATCCGTTTAATAAACTTAAAATAAAAGATATGCCTAAATTTGCAAACCCTCAGACTCTGGAACGGCTGCTTAATTTGGTAAAGGGTTATGTAGATGAGAATGTCCGTAAAAAGATGGACTCATTTACTCCTGGAGAAGGCTTATCCCTGGAAAACGGTATTCTTACGGTAACGTTGAACACCGACTTATTCAAGGTAGTAACTTCTCTACCAACTACTCCGGCTGCTTCAGACGCTAACAAGATTTTCATGGTCTTGGATAGCAGTAATCCTGACACGGGCAATATCTACATCGAATACCTGTATACCGAACAAGGTTGGGAGGAACTAGGTAGACGACCAGTAGAAATTGATATGGAGCCCTACCTGAAGAAGGCTGAGCTTACTGCTACTGTAAGCAGCACCTCATTCGCTATTCAAAAGGGCTCTGAACAGTTGGGAGTAATTGTATTCGGTTCAAATGACTTTACCTGTAGTCCTGGAGCAAAGAGTTTGAACGTTTCATTAAGAGATGTTCTTTCTGCAACTGTTTCATCTGGTCTGTATAAGATTGCCTTAGATAAAAAAGGCCGAGTAACTGGGTATACTTCAGTCCAACTTTCTGATTTAACTGCTCTCGGGGTAGCTAAGGAAGCTGACTTGCAAACCACTAATCAGAACTTGGCAAAAGAGGTAAAAGACCGACAGGATGCTATCAAAGGAGTAGGTGATACTATCACTGCTACTAAGGAAACTTTGGAAGCAGCTGACCAAGCTTTAGGAGGTAGGATTGATACTACCAATTCTAACCTGGAAACAGAACAAACCACTCGTCAAACTGAAGATGGTAAACTTCAGCAGGCTATCAATACGGTAGCTAGTAACCTTGAAACAGAATCCCAAGCAAGGTCAACCGGAGATACTCTGGCAATTGCCTCAGCCACAGAAGCTGCTCAAGGATTAGTAAATGCAGAGAAAACTGCTAGAGAAAATGCTGATTCTGCATTAAATACTAGAACTACTGCATTGGAAAATGCACTAGCACAGCGCCCAATTATTACCAGCGAAGAAGTTACAACTATATTCAATGAAGTATATTCTTAAACCCATTAAATAATAAACAGTATGACAAAAATGGTAGACCAGGCTGCCCTGAAAACCTCTATGGCTCTGCAAAAGGGTTATATTGACCAAAGGGACCAAGCCAATACAACTCGTATTCAGCAGTTGGAGAGTACTACCGAAAAACAAGGTAACGACATTGAGTCTCTCAAGGAATCAGTCGGAATCTTGGAGACCGGTACTCCTTTCTATGTAGCTGCTTATGCTCAGGGTACTAATGACAGTGTACCTTTGTTCAGTCAGGGTAATCCTAAAATCTGTAAGAAGTTTGACTTCTTACTTCTTGACACCTCAGATAATGCTGGTGAGTACACTACTCCTGTAGGTAAACTGATGAAGAACAACCTTCTTCGTTTTGCCGATGGTGGTTATGCTCCTACAGTTGGCATTACTCAGGCCATGCACGATGAGTGTATGACTCAGGCTATTTACACTAAAGATGCTGAAGGTAACTACACTGAAGCTTATACTGCTGGAGCATTTGACCCCGATGCTCAGTGGGAGATTGATAAGCCTCTTATTGCCAAAGGTCAGGAACCTACAACTCTCTACAAGAAGGTAGGTGAGGAGTATCAGCCGGTATCTCATGTTCTCCGTCCTTGGGAAACAACTGAGACCAAGTATACTATCGGCCTCGCTGCTGCTCAGGATTTGTACTTGCTCGACAATGTTAAGGGTACTTCCGGCTGTTACTGGAAAGGTATTTTCACTGAGCCTTTTACCTGGGACGGTATTGACCTCAGCAAGTACAAAGTAGCTCGTACTGCTATGGGACCATGTCCTATGACTACAGTAGTAGAGAACGGTGTAATCAAATCCCGTTGCTTCTTCTATCTGTACGAGGCTGCTAATAATCACTGCAAGTCTAGCCCTGGATCTATACCTAACAATCCGTTCTACAACAAGGACCGTCACTATCCACGTACTGGTGATGTTAGTCAAGTTACCAATATGATTTTGGCACGAGCTAACAATGCAGATACTACCAAGAGCTATCCTTTTGCTGAGGGTGGTTGGTGGGTAACTAATGCTCATATCATTGCTCTTGAACTGCTTGCAAAGACTCGTTACCTGCATCAGGCAAATCTTTTCGGTAGTGGAATCTCTTCTAACGACGGAACCAATGCTAGTAACTTCTATACTTCAGGTGGTGTTCGTCTCAGAGTAAAAGGTGATGAGGTTTGGCACTACAAAACCTTTGTAGATATGAGTGCTCCTTATTACTACCATGATAATGATTACCCAAATCCAAATCCCCCCATGTCCTACCTGCTTAATGAGAAAGGACCTAATGAAGCTGCTATGGAATCTCAGCTTGCTGCTTCTATGGCTACTGAATTGGGCATTGCTCCCACTGAAAGTGCAGATGCCCTTAACACCTTCAAGTTCTATGGTGATACTTATTACTATATGAACGTTCCTGGCTTTGCAGGTCTCCAGGATGGAGATATGAACGTCAAGGTATACAAGGTTCAGACTGCTGATGTAGAAGGTTTCAATAAGGATAAAGAAGCTACTACCTTCGAGTTCGAGTTGGTATTCCGTATGTCTCTCTTCAATGGTGCAAACCTTTCAGGAGATATTTGGACATATAACGGTGGAGGCCTTGAGATGGTATTTACAAAAGAAACTAATGATACGAATGGTCATCATGTAGATGTATATCTTCAACCTGACCAGAAGCAGTGGCATCATGATTTTACTTACATAAAGAATATCGGAGAGTCCTGGGACTTTGAGAAAACCTATCTCAAGGTCGGTGAATATGCTACCTTGGGAGACAGCTATACTCTAGAACGTATGTCTAATTCACCTGTCCGAATCAAGAAGGCTTCTAACATGTCACAGGGTGAGAACTACTACATGTCTGACGGCACCATCCGGGCTTACTATACTATTGGTAAACGTGGTAGGATGGCGGCTATGTTCCGTAGCAATTGGAACAACATCGCTAACTGTTCTACTCGTAACCTGAATGCCCCTAGCGATGTTCTGAATACGGGTGATTCCTACAGTGGTTCTTTCCAGGCTCTTATTAATCCGCAGGCTTAAGTAAGTGCAACTCAGTGCAACTGGCCGCTGGCTGCAAGCCGAATAAGCGGCATTAGTTGCACTGAGTTATATAATGAAATAAACGAATTAACATAACCAAATCCACTAGGCTGTAGACAAGTGCAGCATTGGGACTGTACCTCTGAAACTATACATTGTGGTTGAAATAAAGGTAGGCAATTGGATGAAGTCTTTGTTCCGTAGCAGGTCCGACCACTCTGACTGTTCTGCTAGTAACATGAATGCCAATAACGATGTTCTGAATACGAATGTGAACAACGGTGGTTCTTTCCATATTCTGGAGAGTTTATACTCTAACCAGCAGACTTTACAATGCCTGTCTTCACCCAGGAGTGGTGGATAATATAAAAGAACTTGAAAAGGTTTTGGGAGATAAATCAAACTTCTTGCCTATCACTAATGCAGAGATAGTAAAGAACGGAGAATATATCTTCAAAGGTAGTACTAACAAACAAAGGTTTATAAACAATTCTAAACAGGAATAAAATGAAAGAGCTCAACAAAATCGAAATCCCAGCATCTGTAGCTCAGGACTTTAACTCTGCTAACAGTGTATGGAAGAACGGTAAACTGATGATTCAGCGTGGTACTGTAAGAGACGTATACTTCATCGGTCATGAGACTAAGACCGTTACTGAAGTACAGGAAGGTTCGGAAGAGCCAGTTACTCGCCAGGCAGTATTTGCCTTCCCTATCGAGGTTAAGAAACCTGTAACTTACTGGGGTGTGGTGAATGCTGCTGAGAGACAGGCTTATGCCCTCTTCTCTGATGAGGCTGCAATCTCATTATCTGCTTCTCTCAGCCGTAAATATCGTGAGAACAATCAGGATGCCGAGGTCCTTGAGCATGACCAGTTCATAGCTTATGTAAAGCAGGAGCTTGCACCAATATTCAAATAACTAAATCAATATGGCACAGACGATTAACATAACCCTGTCAACTGTACTTGGTGATGTGAAAATCTGGGCTAATCCTAGACAGCAGAAGAAAGCTGAGGAACTTCTTAGGAAAACTCCTGATATACTTCGTCAGGCTTATCTAAATACTGCTAAAAGGTTTGGTGATAGGTTAGCAAAGATGGCCAAGACATGCCTTAGGAAGGGGATGCCACCCACTAACTCTGGAGTGTCTTGGCCTCCTCACGCAGCTAGTACGACAAGAAGATTAGGAGAACATACACTACTGTATTGGTCATCCCAGTATTATCATGCTGTAGGTGTATATACCAGAGGTAGGAATGTATTCGTAGGTGTAAAATCAGGTGTAAAGAAAACTCGGCCTGATGGACATACTTCCGGATTAACCCTACTTCAAGTAGCTAAGATTCTTGAGTTTGGCGGTGGTAAGATACCTGCTCGTCCTCTATGGATTCCTTTGTTTGAATCAGTTGGAGGAAAGGCTAAATTTAAGCAGGAGCTAGTGAAAGAAATTAGAAAACAAATGAGAAAATACACGCAATAATGGGATTTATACTAGAAAAATCCTCTGGCAAGGGAAAACAGACCATAGAAATCAAACCAGACTCGAAGAATTCTAATAAGGTTGCTGTAAATAAAAGCCTTCAGATTCAGGTCAATGGGGTTACTAAGGCTGTTGTCCAATTGATTCAGAGAGCACGTGCTGCTGTAATAAAGGCTCTATGCTCTTGCGACAGTACTTCAATAAGTGGTACTGGTGAGGAGATAAAAATCTCTTACTGGGCTACTGAGGACAGGGAGATTGTATCTGACGGTATAACTCTCAGTGTACTTAATACTACAACTGTCCAATACTCAGAGATAAGTAGTGGTACTAATTCAGATGGGACCAAATATAAGGTCTTCAAAATTGAGGAAAACTCTGGAGACACTGATTTGGTATTCCAGGTCCAGGCAACTTATCCTACCGATGATGGGGAGGTAAAATCAGAAGTACTTTCCCTGAATCAAGGAATTGCTGCTCTTGATATTCTATGTATTGCTTCTACTGCTCTTATCCCTCCTGCTGGTGGAAATGCCAAGATTACGTACTATGCTAAATCTGGCAATGACATTATAACAGAAGGTGTAGAGCTGGAGATTCTCCCTGCTACTTCAGATTTACCACAACCTACTTTCTCTCAGTCAGAAGGTACTAACCCGTTAACTGGTAATTACGTAGAGTTCATAATTGGAGCAAATGATATCAATAAGGCCAAGTATATCCGGGCTCGAGCAAAGTACAAAGGCAAATACTCTGCTGAGGTGAGTATACGCCAGGTAGGTAAAGATGCTACGGTACTTCCAGACTTTAACTTTTTCTGCTTCACCTATGGTTGGACTGAAGATGCAGGTATGGACCTTGATTCCATGACTATCATTGAGGGAACTGGCATTATGATTGACGGTAAACTCCTTGATGATTACCCGGTTGGTTGGAACATGGGCTCAGGTAATACTAATACCGAAGTACAGAAGTATATCAAATGGGGTGGAGATAACACTAAATCAGGAGCTGAAGGTGCCGAAATTGACTGGAAGACCCTATGCGAAAGAGACTTCATATCAGAAGGTATATATACTATCTATGCTAAGGTTTATGGTAACTGGTATACTACTAAAGGTACCGGTTTAGTAACCTTTAACCTAAGTACTTATAAGGGAACAGGAATGGTAAAAGACGGTTATACATTCGTACCAGATGATAATACTACTTTGGTAACTAAGCAAGAGAAGTCAGTAGTATGTTATGCTCATGGCATACATAATGCAAGGCCAACAGAAGAAGGTCTTAATGCAAAAGACTGCTATTCTTTGCTGGCAACCATCGAATACGATGTAGCTAGTAAGTCTGCTGTACTTGTCATCAATCCTAATGCTGGTAGTTCTGGTAGAGATGAAGGTGCTGGAGATACCGAACCTAAGTCTCGGTCTATAGATGAACCTAAAGTAGAAATGGGAGGAGAGCCATGGTAAACTTAGAAGAGATTATAGAGAGGAGCTTTTATATAGCTCTCTTACATGAGACTCTGAAAAGAGGACTTACTATCAACCCTGATGATTACTTAGTAGACGGTTTGCCTACTGAGTCTACTGCTGACCAATTCGAACAGGATAAGAAAGCTATAGGTAAGAAGTTCATATATATCTTTGGAATAGGTAATAATCTGGTTAGAGGACCAAAGGATTGCCCAAGGATTACTATAGAACTTAATGCCTACTATCCAGGTGATATTGGTACAGAGAAGTTCTCAGTAGAAGAATCAGAAGAAGCTCCTGGCTTGGCTGTAGTAGAGTATGACTACATTACCAAGAGCACTAACTTGGACATTCATCTTGTAGCTAATACTCAGCAGGAAATGAGGTTACTACATGATATCATGTACCGAGCTCTTCCTGCTAAAGGTTACTTAAAGCCTTATTTCAATGACTATGAGGCTTGGAAAAATACTCCTATGGGTGCAACCGGTAACCTGTATATAGAGGTCGGTAACTTCTATGACCATCCAGACTTTCAACATGGGTTGCTTGAAAAAGTTTATACCTACGAAGTATCAGATGGACTTATACTTGAGGAAGTTGTAAGTCAGGGAGAGATTGTACCAATTAAAGATATCTCAGTACTTATTCAACCTGAATGTACTGATGGAGTTGAACTGAAAGTACCATAACCCGGCAACAATACTCGGTTACACTAATTAAATACTAAACAGGAACAATTCACCATATAAAATAAAGAATATGCCTAGTACACCAAAAGTTAACTTTAACTTCATCAACAATAACGTTGAAGAAAGTTCACCTTTGAATGGTATTTCTACTATCTTGGCAAGAACCACCAAGGGCCCTGTCCTTGACCCTTCGACCTTGATTAAGTCCATTACCCAATTCAAGCGAATGTTCGGAGAGGAGATTGTCCCGGATGGCTCTGTATCTAATATACAGAAGGCTCTGGATAACGGTTCTATCCTCCGAATCGTTCGAGTAGTTGGCAAAGGTGCTACCCTTGGTACAGTAAACGAGGGTAAAGCAGTTATCACCATCAAGCTTGGTGATGTAACTAAAGGTCTTAAGCTTACCACTCGTGGAGCTGGAGAACCTATCGGAACCGGTAATACTTACACGGTTAAGTTCACAAAACAACAGAACACGGTCTACTATCAGGTGATAGATGCAAATGGCAGCCTTCTAGAGTCCGGTCCTGTATTTACATATAAATCTAAGGACGATATCAATAACACTTCTATTGATTACCTTGCACTTGCCCAGTGGATATCAATTAACCCTTACTTCAAAGTTGCTTTGGAGGACGGAGGTAATATGGAATCCTTCCTTACCGAACTGGCTAAGGCTGACGGAACTGCAGTTGCTATAGAGGTAACCTTGGTAGAATCATCAGAAGGTACTATCGGTACAACAGAAACGGCTAAGCCTACGTCTGAGGAGTTCATTGCTGCCCTTGATTACGTAAGGGACTACGTTGACTCATACAATATAGGATTCTCTCACCTTGAACAACATCTTGGAAGTCCTTCAGAGGCTATCAAGGTTTACAAGGAACTGAGAGTCATGGTAGATGAACTCAACGAGTTCCGGGCTTTTATCGAGGTACCTTGGTTCAATGCTGATGGTAGTATTCGTACTAAAGCCCAGGTAATTGCTGCAGCCGACCAGATAGTTAACACTATCGGTAACTCCAAGTGGGTTTCTTACTTCACCGCAGGTCTTAAGTATAACAATGCTTTCGGTATTTCTCAGGGTTCTGATGTTCTCGGTACTACAATCGGCTTGGCAGATGCCTCTGCTTCTTCATACGGATATAACTATTCGTTTGCCGGTGTAAACCGAGGAGTAGTGCCTAATGCTCAGGGACCAGTTCTTCCTAACTATGGTTCTCCTGCAAGGGTAGAAGACCTGGAAGAGTTTGCTCAGCACTATCTGAACCTGTATGTTATCAAGGATACTCCTTCTTTCGGTAAGAGAACTGTCCTCTGGCATAACTTCACTTCTCAGGTAAAGCAGGATTCTTTCAGATTCCTGGGAGTAACTGGACTGGTACTGAACATCAAGAAAACTCTTCGTCCAATCCTTGAGTCCTACATTGAGGAGCCTAACTACTGGGGAACTTGGAAAGACATGTACCTCAGAATTAAGCCTCTCATCGATGAGTGGGTAACTAACGAAGCTATGACTGACCCTATTTGGGAAGGTGACCAGGATGCTACATCTTGGAACGACTTGGTAGTTAATACCGAGGCAGCAGCTCGCCAGGGACACTACAAGGCAAGATTTCGTTTCAAGGACATTGTAGCTTTGCAGGACATCACTCTCGATGTAATCATCGAGAAGGCTTCTAAGTCAGTATCAGTAGATATTGTAGACAATGCCGAGTAATCAAAATGTATAACCGTTAAAACTGTGTAATAATGGGAGTAAAGATTAAAAATCCCCGTAAGAAGTTTCTCTTCTCTCTACAGTTTCCGAAGCATCCCATAAATCCTTACTTGTGTCAGAAGGTAACTCTTCCTGATGTATCTATTGACCAGGTAGAACATGGAGATATCAACCGGGATGTTAAAACTGCCGGTAGAGTAAAGGTAGGAAACCTCATAGTAGAGAAACTCAAAACTACATCAGGTTCTGATACCTGGGTATGGGACTGGCTGTATGCCTGTCAGGATATGAAACTCGGAGGCGGCTTGGTCCCTCGGGATTACTTTGAAACAATGGTAGTCAACGAGCTTGCCGAAGATGGAGTAACTATCCTCAACACTCATGTATACGATGAGGTTTGGCCGTGCAAGATTGACGGTCTGGACTTTGACCGAACTGCTTCGGAAAATACAATCGAGCATATCGAATTCTCTGTTGGTACTGCCGACCAATACTAATAAGAACGAGGGCTTAGTTCTAGGATACACTCTTAGGATTAAGCCCTTATTTGTTTAATGCCAATCAACCTCAATTAAAATGGAACAAGAAGAATTGAAACTCAGAACTCATCAGTTTATTGCCCCTTCTGGCTTTAGCTATACAATCCGTGAGGAGAACGGAGAAGATGAGGAAATACTCTCCAACCAGGCTGATGCCATGAACGGTAATATGAACATCACCAAGTTCATTGCTGCAATTGTAGTAGATACCGACTTCACTGATCATCACCGTCTTACCGTTCAGGATGTACTGAACCTTCCTTTCCTGGATAGGTACACTATCATGCTGCAGAACCGTATCTTCAGCTTGGGAGCTGTACTGGACTTCCAGTATAAATGGCCAGATATGGATGAGCCAGTAACATATGAGCAGGACCTTCATGAACTGCTTTTCGATGATTACTCTCGTCCTATCACAGAAGAGGAAAAAGCAGCTAAGCCGTTTGCTATTCCTCAGTACCCTGACCAGGAGCTTGCTAAAGCGCTTCATTATAAGGGTTATGAGTTAACTCTTAGCAGCGGTAAACAAATTAAACTAGACTGGGCCGATGGCAATGCAGAATATGCCATTTCTAAATTGCCAGTCAATAAGCAGACCCGTAACTCTTCCCTGATTGCCCGTAACCTTCAACTTAAGGTTGGTGAAAACTGGGAAAAGGTACAGAGATTCCATCTCTTCTCGGTAAGGGACATGGCTGAGATTCAGAAGGCCGCTAATCACATGGACCCGACCACTAATCTTATGGTAGAGATTGATAATCCTACTACAGGAGAGACTCAAATGTATCCTATCATCGCAGCTCCCCGTTTTTTCTTTCTGACGGAAGCGTAAGTGATGAATATGAAGATGATGGTAAAGAGAGGGTAATACCCTTAGAAGACCAATTTGTTCATATCACGAGAGCAGAAATAGCCTTAGGTGACTATTTCTGCTTCTTACGTCTTCCGATAAGGGTAAGGCAAAGATTCAAGATGATTGCTGATGCTTATTATGAACATCTAAAGAAACAGAAATAAAATATTATGGCAGGCTTTAACAGTAGTGGAGGCTTGGTTAATGTGGGTATTTCAATGACCCTACAGGACCATTTTACTGGCCCCGCTGGAAACATACTATCCTCCTGGAACAGAATGATGCAAAACATGAATACGTTCCAGAGAGGGTTGAAGAGCGCTTATGAGGATTCTATCAATCAGACTTGGGGCTTACTCCGTGAGATGGGAAATCTTGCAGCATACTCTACTGAAATTGAGAATAATACCTTCATGACATCTAAGATTATTGATGGTACTCTTGGACATCAGGAAAGTATGTTAAAGCTTGCAAAAGAAGTCAACCTTAGGAACCCTCTTAGGTTAGCTGATATTACCTCCGGTCAGAAGTTTATGGCTATGGCTGGTATGACTGCAGAACAGATTGAGAATGCCACGGAACCGGCTGCTCAATTGGCTGCAGTATTTAATATGGATATGGGCGGTAAGGGAGGTACTGCTGACCTTATGACCAATATCATGGCTACTTTCCATAAAGAAGCTAGTCAAGCTGCAGAAGTAGCTAATATCCTTTCAGTGGCTACTACATCTGCAAACATGAGCATGAATGACTTGGCTCAGTCAATCAAGTACTCTGGTGCAACTGCTCGTAACGTCGGTATGGATGTAAACGAGCTAGCTGCTTTCATCGGAGTATTAGGTGACCGAGGTATTCAGGGTTCTATGGCAGGTACTAACTTGGCTCAGGCAATTAACCAGTTGGTTAAAGGTATGAGTAAGAGTCCAGATATACTTAAGAGTATCGGGCTTAGTCCTGCAGATTTGAAGGATGCTGAAGGTAACCTTCTCCCAATGTATGAAGTTTTTCAGAAGATTGCTGCTGCTACTAAAGGACTTAACTCTGCAGATATGCAAACCACCATGTTCAACCTGTTTGGACAACGAGGTATGCGTGCTGCAGTTCCAATCTTGGACGATATAAACTCAGGAGCTAACAAGTATCTTACCATCCTTAAGAATATCAATTCTCAGCCTGGTTGGCTTGAGAATACTACTCAGGAGTTCATGAAAGGTCCTGGCTGGATTGCTCAGTTGACATCTGCCTTTGACAACTTAAAGGAAACTCTTGGTTCTACTTTCAAGGAAGTACTTAGACCATTAGCTCAGAATGTCTTGATACCTATTATCAAAGGTATAACCTGGTTAGCTGGTTCTGGTATGGGAAAATGGGCAGCTCAAGCTTTCATGGTACTTACTACCTTCAAACTTATAAGGTTATTCTTAGGTTATTCTTCAACCTTTATAAGGGGAATGACCACAGGCCTTATTTCTGCTTCAACTAGTTCCAGAAGTTTATCAATGGGATTAGGAACAAGCAAAGCAAATGCTGCTTCACTAGCGATATACCTTGAGAGGTGTGCTATGACCATGAATCGTATGGCTTATATGCAAATGGTTCAGTCAGGAGCTATCTCTGCTCGAGGTTATATGCCTATTGGAGGAGGTTATGCTTACCGAGTAGATTCTCGAGGTAGAGGTTATTATGTAAATCAGGCAACACGTCAAAGAGTACCTGATAGACAGGCTTTAGGTTTGACTCCTCTCGGTATGGGTGGAGCTTGGACTGGTAGGGGAGGTTATGCTCCACCTACTACTAGATTCGGTAGGATGAGAGATACAATGTCTTCACCCATATTCCAGGGAGTTCGTCGTAGGTTAGGTGCTACTGGTACAAGTGCTACAGCAAGAACCGTAACTAGAGGTATATTTGGTATGACTCGTGGTATAGGGGCTATTGGTGGTGTACTAGGTAGAACCTTAGGATTCCTTGGCGGTCCCTGGGGTATGGGTATTTCTCTTGCTCTTACATTTGTACCTAAGATATTTTCTTGGTTATCCGATAAGAAGAGCAAAGAACCTACACCAGAAGAGCTTCAGGCTAAGGAGGATGCTAGAGTAGCGGCTATCCAGAAAGCTTTGAGAGAAGGTAAATCTGCAACTATCTCAATCAATCTCAATGGCCAGAATATAGGTACCTATGGTAACGGTGGTACTGCTAACGTTACTATGCCTGGTGGATATGGTGGCTTTGATGATTACGGTATGGAATTTAACTAAAAGATACTACTATGGCACGGCGTAAACCCAGTGAATACATACATAAAGAGAACTATAAGAACGGTTCTCAAAAGGAAAACGGTAATCCTACCACTCGGTTCATTCGTGAGCCGGTTGGTAGGTACGTTATGCAACCTATCAATGACTTTACTAGCCTTGACCAGGTAACAGATATCACTACCAGTGAACTCAACAAACTATGGAGAGCAAAGATTCTGCTTGACCGAGCTACTAGACCTGCTAAAACAGGAGGTAAAGCTAGTATTACTCCTGAGGCTAAGTTGCATAAAAACAACATAAGAGCTGATAGGGGAGTTAATCCTAAAACTGGTATAACCGAATCTTCTATCAGAGTAGATGTAAATAAGGCTGCAAGAGAAGTTGAGGAACAACAGAAAGAACTTCAGCGTAAAGAAACTACAGTATATTTTGTAGAAGATAACACCCCTTTAGAAGAGAGAAAAATCAAATACGATAAAAGGAACAACGAATCACTGACCAAGAAAAGGATTCAGATATACAATATATCTTCTGACCCAATTACCTACTTGGAACTGCAAACTTATCCTGAAAAGGTAAGTTTCCAAGGAGAATCAACCTGGGCAGTGATTAACTCTATGGGACGTAATACTCCTATGTACCACTTTACTGGTGCTGAGTCTATCATACAACTTAACATCAGTTGGTACTGTGATGACCCTGCTAATCCTGCAGATGTTATTGCTAAATGCAAGCTTCTAGAGGCTTGGTCAAAAGGAAATGGATATATATCTGCTCCCCCTATACTTAAATTAAACTGGGGTGACTCAGAATTATTCAAGGACGAGCTTTTTATTCTCACTGCAGCAACTTATGAATTAAGTAATTGGAGGGGAAGTGTAAAGCAGTACGATAGAAAGACTAAAGAACTGGTTCTACCTACTGGATATGTAGATACTAATCTGCTTCCAGCAATGGCAACTCAGGAGTTGATATTCCGTAGGGTAAGTGCTACAAACCTTACTCATGGAGATATCATATCCCAAGAATTACTAAATAAAACTAAAGGTATAAACAAGAAGTAACATGGCAACAACAACTCCATATAATGTAGAAGATACTTTCATCCTTCACTATCCCGAAGGTGAGTATTCGTTAGAGAGAGTAGACAAAACCTATTTGTTAAAAGCTTCTGACATTACTCATGCTGTTATTGAAGGTGAGACTCTTCAGTCTATTGCCTTTAAGTACTACAGGGATTCTGGGAGATGGGGAGACATTGCTACTATCAACGATATTGTAGACCCGTTCAATATTGCTCCTGGAATGAACCTAATTATCCCTTTGTAATATGGCAAACATAAAAGATAAACCAGAAAAGAAGGAAGAGGTAAATGGTACATCATTAAAACCTGCTGATGCTTCTAACCTTCATCATGGTACAGCTACTCCATACATTGCTTTATTTAATGCTTTCCTGGAACCCATAATGAACCCTTTGACTGGTATTCCTTTGGGAGCTTATATGTCAAGGTTTAGTTATAAGTTTGACCAGGAATCTGAGAATGTATGTGAGGCTACCTTTGATACTGGAGACCCAAATACTGCTGATATAGATGAGCTCAAAGAAGGGTACGAATTAGGGGTCCAATTTGGGTACATCTATTCAGATGGTACTTATAAATCCAGTAAGTTACACTATCTTAAACTGAAAGAGATAGACTGTGTATTTGATGACCAAGGAACCCACCTTACCATACGCTTGAAGGATTCTGCAAATGACTTAAGAGGTTCTGAACCTTATAAGCCTTGTGGAGATGACTATACATTCAAGGATTTCCTTGATGGAGGTATGGGACTTCTGAGGGGAATTATTATAGAAAAATTTGAATCTGTAGGAGAAGAATAATATGGTACCGAATCCAGTTTTAGTAAGTAATGCCTACATAATGGAGGCTGTACAACCTCAAACTTTTGAGGAGCCGGTTGGCAAGAGCACTATACTCTATGCTAACCGGTTTGCTGGTGTTCAAGAGGTTGATGTTCAGGACTCTACTCTGTTGGAGATTCTAAACAGTACCATAGGTACTTCTGGTAATAATGTTCTGGTACAGCTTAAACAGAAGATGAAAGCTTATCCAGGAGGACCTTGGTACATAGACTCTAATGATGGAGTGGTTCACGTACATAATCGTAAGTTCACTAATAAAACTGCTCATGTTTATACTTATATGGCAGAACCCGGTGAACTGCTCTCTGCTTCATTCAGAATAGTAGAAGTATATAAACAAGATACTGCAGGCTTAGCTGCTTATGTAAATGCCGTAAATAAGACTGTATCAGCTTTGCTTAATCCTCAAGTTGATAATCCTCCAGAGAGACCTGTTACAGTAAATCCAGAGGAGAGAAGGCAAGATATGAATAGGCTTCATAGAGAAAGGCTTGTACAGGTCCCTGATAATACCATGGTAGATAATACTCGAGTAAGAATACAGATGGAGAATTACCGAGTTAATCAACGTATAAGGCAACAAAATAACGCTATAGCTAAGCGAGGTAGAGAATGGAGTTCTAAAACTCCCCAACAGAGACAGCAAGTACGTAACAAATACTGTAATCAGGCTTTCAATCAAGCTGTTGATGCTGGGCTAGAAGCCAGAGTAAGACAAGCCCCAGAATATCGTAATCTTATTATAAAATGGGATTATTATAAACAGATGTGTGAAGAGTATGGTAGCAATTCTCAACAGGCTAATAAAGCTTGGCAAGAATATAGGGGAGCTGGAGCTGACAGAGCTTATATAAGTGGTATTTCAACCAAAGCTTACTGGGATTGGCATAAGTTATATCTTAATGTCACTAATACCTATCAATCGGATAGTAACGTAACTGGAGGTATGGGTTTGCAATCCGCCGAACAGTCAAGGCAAGCTTCTATACAAAGGGCCATAAATACCTGGAAAAACAGTCATAGAGGAAGGTTTAGTGGAAGTGTAAACATTATAGATTATGGTACTTGGACTACTGTAAAAAGAAGGACTTTTAGATATAATACTCCTGAGCAGAGGGGTGATACTTATACCCAAGTAACCGAAAAATGTAGGTTAACCGTTCAGGTATATTGTTTAATGTCTAAACCATATAAATATCCTATTAGCCGTTTGCTTGGAGAGTATACTTCTAGTGGTAGCGGTAGTGTTAGTAATCCCTTAGCTGCAATGCAACAGGCAGCTGCTAATATAGGTAGAGGTAAGAAAGAGAAACAGTTACAGGCTACAGTTAGAGTAGTTGGTAATCCAGAACTTGAATCTACTCAACAATTCACTCTACAGAATGTAGGTAAGAAATACTCTGGAGTATGGTACATTAAGACAGTAACTCATGTATTCGAACACGGTCAAGGATATACTTGTGACCTTGAACTTTCTAAGCAGCAAGGTAAATCTAAAGTTAGCGGTACTAGTGATGAGATAAATACTCGTAACTATACTTCTAACGGTAGCGGTACTACTTCTAAGAAAGGCAGGCCAAAAGCAAACAGGGTATCTTCAGATAATTATACTTATCAAGATGCCATGAATGAGCAATGGACTGCAGAGGAGTCACTTTACATCAAACATGCTGTTATGAGTCAGCCAGATGAAACTTCTGCTAGAAGGGTTTTGGAAAGAGAATCTTACAATGTGGCTGATAAGAATAAGTACAACCATGATAACCAGGCTAATACTCAAGTAGTAACTATGGGTAACGGTACTGTAAATAGGAAATACTCTTATAAATATCGTGGAGTTCAAAGGCAAAAGGTAAGACTTCCTAAGCAAGCCTTGGATATACTGGAAAGTTATAAACGTAATAGAGGAAAATAGTTATGGCAGATTTAACTTCACATATAGTTGAGGAAGGCCTTGATTCTGTTGGTCGTTATTATTCCATATATCGTGGAGTAGTACTGAGTACTGATGACCCTATGCAAATGAATAGGGTTAAAGTATATGTACCAAGCCTTGATATAATGGAGTGGGCTTTACCAAGGAATCAACACGGTTCTACCAATTCTGGATTTAGGCTTTGTCCTTTACCTAACTTCAATGACTTTGTATATGTCACCTTTGTTAATGGTAATCCAGGAGAACCCTTATGGGAGTTTCATGGATGGGGGGCTGACCAAATGCCAGATGAATTCCTTGATGAGAACGTATGTGGTATTATCACTCCAGGCGGTACTAAGGTACTCATAGATGATGCTAACGGTCTTATTATGATGACTACTAAAAAGGACATGGTCCTGAAGGTAGAGTCTGGAGATGGTAATGGTATTATACTCAATGCAGATGTGATTAGGTTACTGGCAAATGATAAAACCATTATCAATGGTGGAGAAAATGGAGTACCAAACATAGTAGAGTTAACCCAGAAGCTTAATCAGTTGGTACAGGAGGTAGAACAACTTCGTTCCATGTACAATAGTCATACTCATCCAGGGGTAATGGCTGGACCGGCTACTTCTGGACCTACAGTTAACTTGGTAGCGAAACCAATTTCCCAATTTAATAAAGAAGATTACGAAGATAAAACCTTTTTACACTAATGGAAGAGTACAATCAGAACATTGCTGCTATCGGGATTGGTGCTATCTTCCCGATTGAGCTAAAGGAAAACAACCAAGGTCAGACTGGGTGGTATCCTGTTTATGGAGACTCAAAGCTGATTGAGGAAAACATAAAAGCTTTGCTCTTATATGAAATAGGGCAAAGACTTCGCCAAGAGGATTTTGGTACAAAACTAATCGAAGTGTTAGAAGAGCCTAACACTTCGGCTTTGTCGTTTTTAGTCAGAGAGTATATCATGCAAGCTCTGGCTAAATATGAGAGCCGAGTAGTAGTAACCAAGATTTCTTCTACAAGGCTTAACCAGAAACTACACATCCTGTTAGAGTTCAGGATAGTAGAACTAAACCAGGATTCTTTCCTGGAAGCTCAGTACAACCTATAAATTAAATAATTATGGCAGATAAATGGACAAACCCTAAAAGAAGAAGCTTCCAGGACATCCGTCAGGATATGGTAGCAAAGCTTACTTCAATCACTGATTCAAATGGTAATCAGCTAATCACGGACATATCTGAAGGAAACATTCTCATTATTATCCTGTCTTTATTTGCAGGCATTGCTGAGATGTTACACTTCTACATCGATAACATGGCCAGAGAAAGTTTCCTTGGTACTGCTCGTCGTTATGACTCAGTAGCTGCTATAGGAGACCTTGTAGATTATAAGCCAAGAGCTGCTAATGCTGCAACCGTAGACGTAGTACTTACTCGTCAGTTGGATGGTGCTCAAACCCAGGTAAACAAAGTCATAGTTCACGGTACCATATTTAAGGATTCATCTGGTAATCAATGGATGGTAACCGAGGATACCGTTTGGGGAGCTAATCTTACTAAGGTAACTGTACCATGTATTCAGCATAAGCTATGTACTACTGATGCTGTAAATGGTACTCAAACTAGCAAAGATGGTAATACTATCAACTTAGCCGGTTCAAACGATGGAGAACAGATTGAACAGGGGACCTTATCTCTAGTTCTTGGTGGAGAAGCCTGGACTGAAGTGGAAACCTTTGCTTACTCTAAACCTACCGATAAACATTACCGTCTTATATATAATGCAGGGTACTACCTTCAGTTCGGAGACGGTAAGTTTGGTAGGGTAATGCCTAAAAACCAAACTATCTCATTAAGCTACTACCTTACCAAAGGAGCTAAGGGAAACATAAATGCTGGCTCTATTTCTCTGGTACCAGATTCAATTGTACCTATGGGAAAAGATGTTAAGGCCTCTAACCCTTATGCTACTGCAGACGGTATGGACGTAGAGGGGATGGAAATCCTTAGAACCCATATCGGTATTCATACTCGTACTATCGGAGTAGCTATCACAAAGAAGGACTTTGTAGACTTGGCTAAACTGGTACTAGGAGTAAAGGATGCTGCCGTAGAATATATATGCGGTCGCAAATTGGACTTATATATTAGTCCAGGTAATTCAGATGATAATGGCAACACAGGCATTGCTTCTAGTGCTCTTTGCACTAAAGTATTAAATTATCTTAGGGAGCATTCTCCACTTACTACTTGGATAAATGTATATGCTGCTGGCATTGCCAAAATTAACTTGGAATTAGAAGTAACTGGAAAACCCTCTTTTTCCTCTAGTGAGATTAGGACCAGTATTCTTAATGCCTTGTATGAGGCTTATTCTTATGCTAAGGCTCAGATAGGTGGTAAGGTAAGAATCTCTGATATATATGCTATGGTAGACAACTTGCCTGAGGTAGACTATCTGTACATCAAGAAGTTCTTCGTTAGTCCTTGGCCTAAGATTATATATGGAGATACTCAACTGCAACTGGCTTTCGGCACTAACGGTATAGAAAAGGCTTCTGGCCGTATGGAATACTTAATCGTATTCTCAAGTACTGGAGTCTGGGATATTTACTCTAAGACCGGAGGCTACGTAGCTAAGGGAATCAATGCTGATTCCTTCCGGGTAGAAGACTATGGCAACGGAATGGTATTCAATATCACTTTGAAGAACCGCAGAAGTATTACCGAGGGTTCTAAATACTCAATCACTATCTCAGAGCCTAATATGGATTATGAGGAGCCTGGGTTTAACCAAGTGGTATTTGATGATGCTAACTTGTTGAAACTTAAAATCAGAGAGACAGTATGATAGACATCAAACATCTCATAAACTATTTGCCATTCTATTATAAGGAGCGAGATACTTATAAAGATGGCAATGGGCAAGGCATTTTAGAGAAGCTTCTAGAAATCTGTGGAACTTATTTCCAAGATAATATAAAAGCAGAAATAGACAGTTCTCTAGAGATTTTGGACATTAGGAGTACTTCCGAGTATTACCTGGGCCTTCTTTGGGAAATGTTGGGTCAAATGCCTTTTGCTAGAGTAGGTAGGAATCCTGGACCCTTAAGTTTATCTTTACAACAACAAAGGGACTTAATTCGGTATACTAATACCCTACTTAAGATCCGAGGAACCGAAAAGTTCTTCAAGATAATGTTCGGTATATTTAACAATGTGTCGAACAACCTGGCAGTTACTATTACTTCCGATGACCCAGGCTGGGACAAAGACGTCAGAGAACTAACGGTAATCAATTATCCTTACTTTGATACAGACCGCTTTGATGATGACAACATTAGTATGGATGAGTACTATCGGATGAAGCAATGTATCCACGTCACTTTCAACATTACAGGTAAAGTAGAAGACCAGGATAAACCTGCACTCAAGGCTTTTATTGAAAGATTTGTTCCTTACTTTGTTCATCCGATTGTTATAATAGATGGAGAATCTATGGAAGAGACTTATACCCTGAAGTTGTATAAGTACGATAAGCTTAACTATAAGTGGGAAGAGGCTGGAGATTCTACTACGGTGCAAGGAGATATTGACCTTATGTTTAAGGTTGAGATATATGATAGGTTTGATAATCTAGTATCTAAGGATTTCGAATCCTGGATGAATGACGGTATCAAGTCTATACGTACTTCACCTTACAGTTTCACCGTTCAAGGAATGATTGGAGTCCAGGATGTATACCATTTTAAGTTGGGCAACCAGGAAATAATCCATACTATAAATAAAGCTACGGCTGCAGCTCCTATATACCGTATTACTGTACCGGAGATAGTTTCTGAAAACAAGAAAATCACAGCAGAAAATACTTCAGTAACCGTAAGAGTTAAAGCTACTAAGTTATATCATGGCATTGTAGTACCCGTTAACGTGATTAACAAAACTACTAACCAGATAGCTTTGGCTGGCGATGACGGATATTCAACATTTGTCATTACTGCAGGTGGTACATATAAGTTCTCTCCGAGCCCTTCATATGTAGTAGAGTCCTCAATCACCATTGAGCAAGAGGCTGTAGTTGAAGATGCTTATGATGTATACGTAAGAAGAGTAATTCCAGCACCAGCTGAAACTGCTTGGGTTAAGAACTCTACCGCTTCTATGAATGGTAACGGTATCCGTCTTGCCAGATTCCAGGTTAAGTTAGTATTTAACCATGTACCTTCTGGACTTAAATATAATGGGGCTGATTTAACTGGGGAGATTCTTTCTACTCTTACGGAAGAACAGGCAAGAGCAGGAATGTCTGTAGAAGACTTTGTTAAGGTACAGCCTATCATTCAGAAAGCTGTGGCTACTGTCTTGGGTATTCCTTCTACTTCTGTACAGTCTTATGGATTCTTTACTCCAAAGAACACTGGAGCTTATCAACTATTGCCTAAATATGGTCAACAGGATGAGAGTTTGTGGGCTACTGTAAGTAGTACTTTGGTATTACTATCTTGGGAAGTAAATATCCTTGATGGGGATACTGAAAAGCCTTCTGTTGATTTGGAGATTACCAATGAACATCAGGCAGTAGAAGCTATAGTTCAGGTTAAACAAACCAGTACACCTTTACTTGGAAACTCTGATGCAGATAAGTCTCTCATGAGTCTCAGTGTAACTTTACCTGATAATACTTCGGTCACTCTTAAGTATGAAGGTGACAAGATAGAGACCCCAGACTACTCTCTGGAATGGGCCGATAAATCTGGTACTAATGGCATATATAAAGTAAAGGTAACTTCTAAGATACCAGGAAACTTCTCCTTCAAGATGCAGTCTGGTAATAGTACTATGGCTACCATTAACATCAGCGATGGTAGAGTTCCTGACCATAAAGATGATGAAGTAACTGGTATACTTATATTGCCAGTAAATAACAACGGTTGGGTACCTACTACTTCTGAAGATTTGATAGAACTTAACCGAATTTATCAGTTATCTAAAACTGATACTGAGGCTAAGTTCAGAATTGTACCTGCTTATAGGAATGCCGATGGTACCATTAAGATATATGATACAGGTGCCGACCAGTTTGGTTATTTTATTTTGCCAGATGGTAGTGAAGAATATTTAGGTACTACAATTACTCTTAAAGATGTTGGTACGTATACATATAAGTATAAATTAGAATCTGCAGATGAAGACGAAGGAATACCTGCAAAGTATTCTGAAGTAACTCTAGAAATTAAGGATTGGCAATCTACGGTGAACCTGGAAGTTACTCCATCAACAGGAACTCTGAGAAATGGTCAAGCTACTGCTATTTTGAGAGTGTCCAGCAACAAGCCTACTGATACCATATTGATTAAGGAATTGGTCACTGGGGATACTTATAAGGACGGTGATACATTCACTGCTCACAGTGTAACTCCGGATGATAAGCCTTACACTTTTGTACCTGTAGTTAATGGTAACGTAGTTGAAACAAATCCTGATGGTAGTTCTACTAAGAAAACCTTCAAGGTAATAGACCCAACTGCTATCACAGTTAATCCTATTAAGCTGGAATGGGGTGCTGATGAACTTACTCCTAAAACTATCACTGTAATTCCCGGTGATGAGTCTACAGAATGGGTTGTAGTATTAACCGATTAAACTTAATAAAACTTATAAAATATGAAGAAGATAATTGCTTGGCTTAAAGAGAGTCACAGATGGCAACACTTAGCCGGTGGCTTGGTTATCGGGTTAGCCTCCGATAGTACCTACTGCGCTGCTTTTGCAGGATTAGGTATAGCTTCCGCACTCGAGTTCAAGGACAAAGCTTGTGGGGGCAAATGGGACTGGATTGACTGGAGTCTTACTCTGGCCGGTGTATTTGTCGGACGCTTAATTCGTATCATCTTATGATTGACGCTTCTCAGGTAACCGAAGTAGCAAAAGGCATAACTGACTACGGCTTAGCCGTAGTTACTTGTGCCTTTTTCCTCTTAATCTCCGCTACAATGATGGTAGCCTTATTCAAATGGTTTAAAGTTATCATCACACGTATCATGGATGACAATAAAGAAGGTATGAAAAGTATACTTGATGAAACCCATAAACAGAACGAGCTTCTCAATGACCTTTCAGAAGGCTTACGTTCAGAAACCTTATTGAGGATAACTAATGTAGCTGAAGCCTTCTTTGATTTGTCAATAGAATATGTATGTAGATTGATTAAAAAGATTAGGGAAGAGAACCACATTAAAAACAAGGAAGCTACTGCAGAAAAGATTCGTAAAGCCCTGAGGGTTATCCATGATGACCGTAATACCAAGTTCAACTCATTCTCATATAGGGGAACTCCACTTTCAGCTTATTGCACTGATGACTGGGTTGAACAGGTGGCTAAGGTCATAGAGCTGGAGCTTTATAATGAAGATGGTCCTAACAATAAAAGGGCTTACACCAATGTAAAGTTAGCTTATGATGATATCAGAACTGACTTCTATCAAAGATTAACTAAATAAATTAATATGGCACAAGAAGTTTATTTTAACTATGGCGATAAAATCCGTTCTCGGAGAATTGCTGAAGCCATAGGTATACCCAGCGGTATTGGACCTATATGTGGGTTCGGTAGTGCTAAAGTACAAAATGATATTCTCTTAGTATATCCTTATGCTTTGGGAGATTCCAACTCTGCATCTGAGGTTGAGGAAGACCGTGACCCACTTCGTTTCATTACTAGAGGTAGAGTTAACAGTCGTTACATTCCTGGGGAGGACGTAACCCAACCTATGTTTGCTCTCACTGCAAGGGACGGAACTATATGGAGGAGTACTACAGAGAATAACAACTGCATTAGTGTACCTATCTCTGGAACCTTTACTCAGGAGGTACTACTCTTTGCAGTACACAGTCCCATTACTGAGGCAGTAGATAACCCTGTAACTTTCAAGGCTTTCTACAATAACTCAGGAATTGACTTCTACAAGATATACAAAGAAGCTTCAGATATCTATTGGCCGAAGACCGATGCTGATCTGGTAGGTAACATCACCTCAGTTAACGAGGATGACCCATTCCTGACCTCTAAGTCTACATTTAACTTCCTTGAGGATAAAGCAAAGAGTGCTATCCCGGAGTTTAATGCTAATATCAATGCTTGGGTTTTGATAGGTATATATGGTCAAGGCTTCAATGAACAAACTCAGAAGCAGGAGAAGTTCTCTATTGTCCCATATCAGGGACAGGGGATTGCGGCTTTGCCATACTCTTATGGAATCCATAACTTCTTGGTAAAAGCTCTTAACCGACTGGAAACATTCCTTTTCAAGGACCTGCCTTTGAAACAAGATAATAGCCGATATACTTCTTTGTATGAATATATGGAGACCCAGTCCAGTAGATATACTTCTGACCTTGCTGATGAACTTGCAAAGCTTAAGGAACTAGTAGAACAGAATATTCTACAGCCTGGTAGTATTATCCTTTGGGATGGAGACCAAGTTCCTGATGGTTGGGAAGATTACTCAGTTGCTGCTGGTAGAGTAGTAATTGGCTATGCTGGTACTGGAGGTATAAATACTGCTCAAGGTATGATGCTTACCAGAGTCGGGGATGTATACAATCCGAAAGCAGACAACGGCCAGTACGTTTTCACTATCAAGGGTCAGGATTTGCCTAAACACTATCATGCCATCGGTTTTTCAGATATCGAACTTAAAGATAGTGGAAGTACCGGTGATAATGCTATACCAACTAACTTTGGTAAACGTAATACTAATATCAACGGTACTTGGAACCCAAACCGAAATCGTAATACCGTATATACTGCTGGAGCTTTGCGTACTAGCTTTAACCTTAGTACTATAAGCGATAGTGGTTCTATTACAGAAACCTCTAAGGAAAAGTTGGAGATAGACAAACTGGTTCCTGCAATTACCCTCCGTTATATCCGTAAGAGTAATTCGTACAAAACAATCACAACACAAACTTCCGAATAAGCTTGTTCTTTCTTGCCATAAGTTTTTAGGTTGATTGGATGTGGGAGAGCTCAGTAATGGGTTCTCCCTTTTTGTGTGTTAATCTAGATTTATTTCTTCTCCAGCTCTTTCCATCCAATACCTAATATCTTCTCTAAGTTCCCCAATCCATTTAACTGCTGAACGAGTTTTGGGGAGGTCGAAGAATTCTGCAATAACTATGTTAGTAACTCTTGGTCCTAACATTCTTTCTTCTACATAAGGGGGAGGATTGGTGACTACTTGCCAAACCATATAAGCATCATCAGATAAATGCTCCTTCATATATTGATGAACTTTATCCAGGAGTTCTTCCTTAAATACAGTTTCTTCAGAGTCATCTATATATTCTTTGCTATCATCGAATAACTCATCCAATGAAGCTAAGCTTTGATTGAATTCTGCTCGTTCATTATAAGCATACTTGAGGAGATGGACTTTATAAGTGGATAGGGAACGGAGGATATTAGCCTTGAGATGTTCCTCACTTACTTTTCCGTAGTACTTGTTGAAGACGAAAAGCATCTTGTCTTCAAACTGAGATTGGATGATGTCTGGAGTTACATTATATCTCCTTGCATCAATTTGCCTAACCAGGTTCTTTATGACCGGTTTGCAAAGCTTGTAGAGCCTATTAAATAGGTCCTGGTCATAGCCCTCTTGCATAGGTTTGAGTCTATGCAATTCTGAGCCGTCGTTTCCATTAGTTCTGTTCATTGCCTTGACTAAATTAAATTTATTTTGATATTGCAAAATTACTACATTATTTTTATATATGCAAAGAAATATCCTAAAATTTCACCTAAGAGCTGAGGATTTGAATACTGGAGTAGAAGTGGCTACTCTCTGGTAGTAAACCGAGACTAAGTAGTTCTATATATTATAAATAATTAAACTCTCGTAGAAATGGCCAGAAAGAACAAATTTAAGTTTGAGTTCAATACTGACTTTCAATTGGAGATTCTTAGGTTTATTGTCCAAGATAAAGAAGGAGGTTTGGTCCTGAAAAAGATAAAGCCAAGTTATCTAACTTTGATTGAGCATTCGATTATTGCCGAGGGCATAACTAAGTTCTTCAAGAAAGAAGGTAGAATTCCCTCCAAGAATATATTAAAGGAGGTATTAAAAGATTTACTAGAAAGTAAGGATTATGTAGATTTAGTAACTAAGGATGATGTACCGAATATCCTTAAAATAATCGATAATCTTTACACTTTACCGTTGAGTGACCGGGATTATATCCAGGAAAAGGTTTATCAGTTCGTAACTTATATAGGTGTTAAGAATCTGAATGAATCCCTGGACTTAAATGATTTCACTCAATATGAAGAGTACTCTCGTAAACTGGAGAAGATACTCCAACAGTCCAAACCTAAAAAGGAAGACGAACCACTATATCTCACCAGAGACTTGGTAGATAGACAATTCAAACGTCAAGCAGACCCTGCAATTATCCCATGTCCGTTTAGACAAATAAATAAGTTAACTAATGCTGGAGGATTCCCTGCTCACTCAATAGGAGTACTTCTTGATAAACCTAAAGCGAGGAAGACATTTTTCCTGGTGAACTTGGCTTTGGGTTATCTTCGTATGAAGAAGTCAGTTTTATATATAGATACTGAGAACGGTAAGGACCAAATTATGGACCGTGTTATCCAGGCTTCCATCAGTAAAACTAAGAAGGAAGTTTACTCAGGAGAATATGATGATTTGGAATCACGCCATATAAGAAAACTTATGCGGTTTGGAGTAGAATTGGTAGTTGAAAGAGTTCCTGCAATGGTAACTGACTGCAATTATATTACTGAACTTATACATAAACTAGCAAACCAAGGGATTTATATCAAGGTAGTTATTATTGACTACGGAGCAAAGCTTGCCTCTATCAATCGGGACAAGGAAGATACCGAGAGAATCTCTAATGTGTTTATAGATATGCAGAACATGGCAGAAGCTGAGAATCTGGATATGATATGGACAGCTAACCATATTACTCGTGAAGGTAGTAAACACAGAGCTACTAGATACGATGAGAACGATATTGCTAAGTGTGTAGATATTGTTCGTCATGTCCATGTAATCTACGGACTTAATGCTACTGAACAAGAAGATAAGGACGGTATCCAGAGATTGGAATTGGTAGTTCAAAGAGATGGTAAACCGTCGGGAAGAGCTTTGTTCCATGTAGATATAGAGAAGCAGAAAGCTAAAGAATTCACCATAGAACAACGTAAGAAGTACGATGAAGTATATGGTGGAAAATTGGATGAAATGATTGCAAAGGCTCCCGGCAAGAAAAGTAATCCTGATGCCAATGCTGATAAGAGAGCACATACAACTGGAGACATATAACAAGTAAAAATATAAACACAATGGAAGAAGTAAAACCACTCGTTGTCAAGGGAGTTTATTCTCCTGAGGCATACAAAGAAGCTTTAAGCAAAGCAGAACTGTCTTTGGATAAAAATCAGAAGAATGCAGTAAAACAACTGTCCATGGCTTTAGGTATCAGTGCAAGTGATATCATCAAGGCTATACTGTATTTCGTATATGACAGAAGTTTAATCATCACTAATCATCACCGTCATGATAAGGCATTATAAGAAGTTCAAGATAAAGAAGAAACTTGAACCTGTTAGGTATTCACCAGACGGTAATCATAATCATGAAAACCAAGAGTGGGGAGTTGAGATAGGTATGTGTAGAACTTCCGAAAATTACACAGAATACTTAGGTCCTATGACTTTAACTGACCTTTTGAGGTTACGTAGGGTAATAGACCGAGGTATTAGAATCTTAAGGAGAACCAAGTAATGCAAGTCACTAATGAATTTAAGAGTAAGCTTAAGACCTATTTCATCAAAAGGTTAGGAGCATACGAATATAGAAACGGTTGGATGAAACTTCCCGTATGTCCTTACTGTGGCAGGGAGAATAAGATGGGTATAAACTTATCCACTTATAGGTCCAACTGTTTCAGATGTGGAGAACACCCCAGACCTGCACAAATGGTAATGGATATAGAGAACCTTGACGAATGGTCAGAACTCCTTAGGTTCTTAAACTCTGCAGACTTTGACACTTACACCTTTCATGAAGAGAAGGTAGAACTTGCCGAAAAGAAGCCAGTATATCTCCCAGAAGGTTTTCAGAACATTAAATATGGGGATTCTCAACTGGCTAATACTATGAGAGGCTACGTTAAGAAAAGAGGTTTCGATGTACAGGCTTTATCTCGTATGGGAGTAGGTTACTGTAATGATGGACCTCTTTTCGGATATCTGATTATCCCGTTCTATTATAACGGAGAGCTAAGGTATTATAATGCTCGTCTAGTTATAGGCAATGGACCTCGTTACAATAATCCTAATAAAGATATTACCGGACTTGGCAAAGAGTTTATCATATACAATTATGATGCTCTTTATATGTACAGGTCCGTTTATCTGTGTGAGGGAGCAATCAATGCCATGACTATGGGAGAACGGGGAATTGCTACTATGGGTAAGGCAATATCTGCTTATCAGATAAACGAGATAATCAAATCTCCAGTAGAACGTATCATCATACTGCTTGACCCAGATGCTAAGGAACAGGCAATAAACTTAGCCTTGAAACTTGTATCATACAAGAAGGTTAAGGTGGTATATTTGCCGGATGATAAGGACTGTAATGACCTGGGTCGAAAGAAAGTATTTAGATACATCTGCTCTACTCATTATCAGGACTACAATGATTTAATGCAATTAAAGAACGAGTTATAATATGAGAGACCCAAGTATACATATTACCAAATCCCAGTTCCGAGAATTGCTTAAGGAATTTGGGATAAATAGGTTTCCTACGGAAAGATTTTTTGTTGCTGCTAAGCAAAAAGCTGCCACAGCTAGAATAGTAGCAGTAACTAACCAAAGGAATATAAAGAAAGTAAATAACATTGCTCTAGCGGCGCCAGGAGATGCAAACTTAGCCGCAAGCATACTTTATGCAGTACGTATCCAGCTAAAGCATAGAGGAGTAAAGAAAATAGATGAATCAGATAAACGCCAATGGCCTCAAGTTAAGGCTTTGGCGGAAGCCTGCAATATATTTTGTCAGGATTTTGGGTTAGAGACTCGGGAAGGTTATATCCAATATATTAAAATAGGGTTTAGCCGTATGGGAAGGACTCTTAGGAATTTCCTTCCCCGTTTAGTTTCAATGGCTCAAAATATATCTGATGATTATAAGGCTCAGAAAGACTTGCTTCAGGATGATAATGCAGAAGCTACTGCAAGAGTACATGATTACTATGCTTCAGTTATTGCCGATAAGACTGGGCTTACTGTTAATTACAAGGACCAACCAGAGGTATACGTTTACTTCAAAGCATTAAGGGACTTCTGCGATAAGAACTCAATAGATTATGAGTCTTGGATAGATGCTCAATTTGATGCTTTGGAATGGTGTAATGGTATGCCAGAACCTCAAAGACTGTTAGGTGATAAACCCTATCAGTATTACGTTAAATTTATGTATAAACACAATGTCTCAGTCAAGGCTTCTACTCCTAAAGTAACTGGAAGCTTATGGGACCAAATACGTGGAGACGATGAGTAAGATAATTATTAAGAACTGCAACGAATGTTCTTTGGACATTCCTCAGAAGTACGCCATTAAGTTGTACGAGGATATGTCTATCAAACATCCTCAGGCTTTTTTCCTGAGACAAAGGATTAGGGATTGGGATGGCAGAGTCCATTTCCTGAGTAAGTATGGGAAGTTCAAGATTGGACTTCTTCCCCGTGTTTATAAGAAGTGCCTGGAGTATGGACTAAAGGTTCAGGTCATAGATAACCGTAGACCTATAGAAATACCAAAGAAGCCAGTAACTAGGGTAGGTAAATTTAAGTTACGCGAAGAGCAGGTAGAAGCTATCAACTGCATATTGCATAATAAAGTTGGTAATACTCCTTTACAAGTAGGTGTAATCGATGCTACGGTAAACTTTGGTAAGTCATTGTTGATGTCAGCATTATACTATACCTTCGGAAAGAAGTTAAGGACCCTGCTTATCACTAATGATGCTGATTGGTTCCGTCAGTCCCAGGAGGAATTCAAGGAATATGTTCCTGATGAGAAAGTAACTTACATCCAAGGGAGTAAGGTAATGAATTGGACTGGCTTCAATATAGGCATGGTACAATCATTATCAAGGAATTTGAGAACTTACCAGAAGGAACTGGAGAAGATAGACATGGTTTTAGTAGATGAGGCTGACCTTGCTGGAAGTAAGACCTATCAGAATGTGTTATCTCATCTCTATAATACCAGAGTAAGGTTAGGCCTTTCAGGAACTATCTATATGTCAGGCCTTAAGAAGGATGAACTTAAGAACTGGAACCTAGAATCCTTCTTTGGATTAAGGTTATTCGAATTCAGGCTTAAGGAATCCATTAAGAAAGGGTACTCTACTAATGTAATTGTTAAGTTGGTAGATACCAAGCCTTATTATGGAGAATGGGAAAGCCCTAAGTCTACATATAAGGAAATCTACGATGACACTATCACAGATAGTTACTCTGGGTGTTATGTAGTTGGAGATAGGGTGAGCAAGGCAGTAAAAGCAGGCAATATACCGGCACTCGTAGTTTGCAAGCATATTAAGCACTGTGAAAACCTTTGCAAATATCTAAAAGGTTATCTAGACAGTAGCCTAAACATTGCCTGTGTTCACGTTAATACTCCCGATAAGCAACGCAAATATATAATGCAAAAGTTTAGGTCAGGAGAAATAGATATCCTGGTATCAACCACCATTATTGCTCGAGGCAAAAACTTCCCAAAGCTTAGGTATATGGTAAATGCTGCAGGTATGTCCTCAGAGGAAAAAACCATACAGTTCCTTGGACGTTTGGTCAGAACCTTCAAAGGAAAGAATAAAGTATACCTGGACGATATCCAATATCAAGGTAAGTATTTGTCACGTCATTCAAGACGTAGAGCAAGATATTATAAAGATGAGAATCTAAAAGTCATTGATTTGAAGAAGCTCTGGAATAAGTATAAGAGACATATGCCTAATGACCTACCTTTCTAAGAAGGTTATGGTATCTACTAATAGATTATATCTTTTTTCCGTTAGGAGGAAAGATATAAGTCTAAAGGTAATAAGGCATATACGTATAAATATATACTAAACCCTCTGCCTAACTGCAATTAAGATTCTATGCAAATGAGCTACACTCACAAGGTATACGTTACTTTATGAATATGTTCTATCTTATAATGAAAATAACATAAAAAGAATATAACAATGGCAAACTGGAAAAATCTTATCGTTAACCCTCCTCTGGGACTAGCCGGATACTTTATCTTCAAGATAGTATCACTCGAGGATGAGAGTAAATGGAACTTCGTTCATGGTTGCATTAAGCCTCCAAAGGACGATTCAGAACCTTTGGCTATACTCTTTCCAAAGGAACAATCGGTAAATCTGGACAAAGAAGATATGTTCAGCATACATACTGTAAATCCTGAGCAGTATAAGTACCTTTACGTTAATCTTCATGATATACTGTAACTATGGACAAGTTCAACCCTTTCAAATCTACTGGTATAGTTTGGCCCAGTAATCCTTACAGGCCAGTAGAACTTGCTCTACATAATCCCTATGCAGTAAGACCTAAGCCTTTAACGGCAGAGGAAAAGGCTGCTAAGGAAGAAGCCTTCCGAAATGAATGCAAGGATAACGTACAAAAGATGTTGAAGGCTTTTACCTTTGAGGAGCACATGTCTATCGCATTTACTCCTCACGTTATCATAGATACTATATGGTACTTCGTTGATAAGGTACAGGCCTATTGCCGAGATCATAGGATATCTGAGGTTAAGAAGCTTTCAAGAGCTATCAATGAACTCAGAGAAAGGTACCGTCAGGAACTTAGGAAGGACTTAAGCCAAAAGCATTTGGACCAGATACATGAGAAGTCCGTACATTGGAGAGAACTTAATAACTATCACATGCAGATAATGTTCTTTGCAATGGGTAATACTCTTCTCAGGGAATATAAGTCTCAGGATTACCTGTACTGTATGAACTGGGCATATTGTGCAATGAAACTCTGCAAGCTGGGTAAATCTTATAACGATGAGATAAACCAGATGATTAGAGAACGTCTCGGAGAAGCTAAAGATGCTCCACCTCATTGGATATTGGATAAACTATATGCAATCATGGATGCCTATCTTCCTGATGGGTTCAATGTAGACGATACACAAATAGATAGGTGTATGGGCGTCTTCCGTAACAATCTGAAACAATTAAAGTATAGTGAATTATGAATAAGGTAATAAAAGTACAGGCTGTAAAAAATCAGACTAGATATGATTGCCCAAAGTTTATATCTAAGGGCGGCCATTGTGGGGTAATAAGCTATATTTCACGTATAGATGGTGGAGTACACAATTTCGGGTGTAAATATCCCAAGGATATCAGCAAATGTCCTCATCTGAAACGTTACAAGGAACAATGGTAATATGAAAGTAACAATAGAAAAGCTCACAGATTGGGATTTGGTAAAAAGAGCAGCTCTACAAACCAGAAACCTAAAAATGGTAAATCCATCTACTGATGAGTGGAAAGCTAAAATGTTAATGGCAGAACATTCACCTATCAGGTGTCTACAGTTCTACATCACGTTCTACGATGTACCATACTTCGTACATGTACATTTAGTACGTCACTTTATAGGAATCACTCCATTTGTATCAACTTCTCGCTCTGACCTTACTGAGATTCATGACCGTTCAGAAAGAAGACAAACTGACTTGGTTAACTTCTCACTCTTAATTAATGCTCAGGCTATACTTAACATTTCCTATAAAAGACTTTGTAATAAAGCTTCTAAAGAAACTCATGAGTTATGGCAAATGGTTAAAGATGAAATGGAGAAGGTAGATCCGATACTTGCAAAGTTTATGGTTCCTGCTTGTATTCATCAAGGACACTGTCCTGAGTTAGAATCCTGCGGTTTTGATAAAAGTATAGCGTACCAAAAGAGGTTGCAAAAGTATCAAAGCCCAACATATCTAAAGAATTATGAATAAGATTGACTTATATCACAAAGCAAAAGAGGCTTATTATAATGGCCAAGAGATTATGTCCGACTTAGAATTTGATGAGTTGGAGAAGTCTCTCGGCCTTTCCAATGTTGGACCAGTAGGTGCAAGAAGGAATCCTTCTTATACGGTTAAACACCCAATGTTGATGGGAAGCCTTAAGAAAATCCAAGTACATGATTATAACTGGAAAAAGTATTTCTCTCAAGTAGACCTTGTAGTTAACTTCGATAGGGGAGTAATAGTTACACCTAAATATGATGGTTGTTCATTTGAGGTATTGGTCCATCATAATGGTAAACAAAATGAGATAATACAGGCATCTACTAGAGGAGATGGAGAATTTGGTAAAGATATTACTCTACTGGTTAAGCACCTTTTTACTAAGTATGGAGGTGTAGAAAGCATAAAATATGAGCCAAAGACTCAATCCAAACTTTGGATGGTAAGAGGAGAAATTCTTGTAAATAAACAGGTTTTTCAGGAGAAGTACTCAGAAGAGTTTGCTAATCCAAGGGCTTTTGTATCTGGTACTATCAATGCAGATTGGAAAGAGTCAGAATTAAATGGTAGACCGTCAGATTTGGATTTCGTAATATACGAATATCGAATCAATACTTATAATGACTGCTGGAAGGACAAGGATTGGACATTACTTAAGAAGCTTTGGAAGGAATCTCCTCTGGTAAGTAAGCTGCCTCAGGTATTTGACATAGTAGTGGCTATGTCAATAGACCAATTCCAAGGAATCTATAAGAAGATGGACCTCTACCGTCATGATGGACCCTATGCTTTGGATGGCATAGTTATAAAACCTCTGGATATTTATAGATTAAAGAAGCCGAGAGAATATCCTAAAGATTGTATAGCCATTAAGTTCAAGCCTCATTTATCAGAAACTGTAGTTGACCATATAGAATGGAACATAGGTAAGACTGGAGAATATAACCCAGTAGTAATAACTTCTCCTGTACTTATGGATGGGAAGGTTATAAAAAGAGCTTCTGGTCATAACTACGGTTATTTGGTAAAAAATAAGATAGGAAAAGGAACTAGGTTAGTTCTGTCACTGGCAGGAGATATAATACCCTTTATATATAAGGTAACTGATACTTCTGAGTTTACAGAAGAAGGCCTAAATCTACCAGAAAACTGTAAAATCAAAGGTTGTCATTTATTGGCAGTACTATCAGATACTTCTCGTAATAAGAATCGGTTTATAAACTCTGCAACTACTCTAAATATACCCACTATAGGTGAATCTAAGGCAGAACAGATATGGAACTACCTTGAAAGGAAATCTATGGTACATCATGGATTAACTAATATCCTTATGTTACACCCAAAGTTCATATACAGGGCTCTTGGCAGAGGTAAAACTGGACATAACGGAAGAGTTGCTTTCATGGAAGTTATAGAGAAGTTGTCTTTATCCGAGATAATACAATCATGTAACTTTAATTCCTGTGGTAAGAAGGTAGCTGAACAGGTAGAGAATTTATGGTTAGGCTTAAAATCAGATTTTTCTCACATTCCACGTAAAGCTTATGAATGGGCTTATGATTATAATTCTCCAGAATCAAAAGAGGTATATCTAGTACTTAATACTTTAAGAAAGCAATTATCAGATTTCAATAAAGAGGAAAATGCTAGCAAGATACCTATAATAATGACTGGCAAACCTAAAAATTATAAAACTAAAGCTGCATTTTTAGAGGCTAATCCCCAGTATACCGAGACTACTTCTTGGGATAATGTGCAGATAATTTTTACAGGAGATTTATCTTCTACTTCTAGTAAGATGAAGAAAGCACAGTCTAAGGGAATAGAGATACGACTCTACTAACTCACCTTTGATTAGGTATACTATAAGCATATAAATAACTTAATTCAAATAATATGGCTAAAAAGAAGAAAAACCTTCCTGACCTTAGCAAGCATAATCCATTAGAACCTTTAGATTTGGCTTCTATAGGTTCAAATGGAGACCCTTGCTTTGGTAAGAATTATGACCTAAGCACAAGTGAATGTAGGTCATGTGGTGATTCAGAAGCTTGTGCTTTTAAGATGAGTCAGCTCCTGAACAAAACTCGTAAGCAACTTGAAGAGGAGAATCACTACAAGGATTTGGATATCCTTGAGGACGTGTCTAGTATTAAAAAGTACATGAGAAAAATGATACGAGCTGGGAAGGAACGTAGAGAGATTATCCAATCAGCTTGTAAGAAGTTCGAGGTACCAAGCCGAGACTTAAGAAAGATATATAAAGAACTCAAAAAGTAACAAAAATGGAAAATTCTAGATTTCGATGCGTTCGAGTGAGAGAGGTAAAACTTCCTCACCGTGCAAACAAAGGGGATGCAGGATTGGATTTCTACTTTCCTCGCAATCTCAAGGTAAGTGACCTAACTTCTGTAGAGGCCAATGCTCACTTAGCCTTCGTTCAAAACGGACCACTTCATAAAGGTCAGTTTACTGCTTCGGTAACAAAGGATGGTTATATTGTAGAGCTGTTCCTTGCTCCGGAAACTCGTATCCTGATTCCTTCAGGAATTCGTGGCTTGTTGGAGCCTAAAGCTTCAATGATGCAGGTAAACAACAAATCTGGTCGTTCAAGCAAGCAGGGATTTGTATTCACTGCTCAGGTATGTGATTCACCATATACTGGAGAATATCATCTTGGAGTACTTAATACTTCGGGAGTTACTCAGTCTTTGAAGGCTGACAATGCAGTAGTACAGATGGTACATGTCCCAGTATATCTCACAGAACCTGAAGAGATTACCCTGGATGAGTATAATGCTGCTTCTAAGGATTGGGGAACACGTCAGGAAAAAGGAATCGGCAAATCAAGTAACAACAAGTAACATGGATATACGTAATATAAAGGAAAACCCTCCTTTGGTACGTAATGGTAAATTTCTCGAAGCAATATACGAGCTTCAGAAAGACCTGATGGAGGGTTACATAGGTAAGATTGAGAAGAACTTACCTAAATATCCTATCAGTATCAATTCTGAGAAAGGACAGGTAGTACTGAAGGATTTTTCTTCCAGAGTAATTGAGGAAACTGCTGAAGGTTATGAGTCTACCTCTGCTGCACTTGACTTGCTTAGCCAATATGGTTTTAATGAGGATAATATGACTCCAGAGCATTTTGATATGCTCATAAATCACCTTCAGAACTCTAATGAGGAACAGGCTGATGCTTTTGCTTTCTTCGTAGAGTTGATGTTGTATGCTAACATCGGTCCAGAAGATATTTATGAATATGCTCGTAAGGTACTCGGTTATCCTTCTGAATCAGAAATTATTCTCAATGACCTTATGATGATAGGTTATAATCAGGTAATCAAAGAAGAGTGGGCAGAACCTCAAATGAACCTGTTTAAGGTGGTAAATGACTACAACCTGGAAGCTCATCATAAGGATGTAGAACATGTAAATAGCTACATTCCTGGATTCCGTAATATGAACCTGGAACTTCATGCTAATGAGGACCACATGTTATGGATGGTAGCTTATCACCTGAATATATCCCGTAACTTCCTTAAGAATAAAACCTGGAAACAGACTCAGGAACTCACTGATGGTCTCAGATACCAGGAGGAAGTGGTAAAAGCTTTCATTGCTTATTGTGGATATCTCATGGCAATGGGATTCACCGATGAGAACTTCTTCGTACTCTTCTTCAAGAAGCACATGGTAAATAAGTTCAGACAAAAATCAGGATACTAATGAGCGGATGGAATAGACCCCTTCAAGGCTTGGAGAATAATGTTGAGGAAACTATCCATAGTTTGGAGTTTGCTACTTCTATGGGGGCTTGGGAAAAGTTGAACGAGGCTTTTCTTAGGTTAGACCCTATGCTATTCTCTAAAGGTGCAGTAGCTAACTCAGGAGTAGCTGTCTGTTACAATGTATTCGTTAAGATTAGGAAAGCTTGGGTAGACCCAGAGTTTGACTATGGCCGTCATTTTAACTATACTGAGTCTAAGTGGACGGTACTTCTCAATAACTACCTGGACTTTAACCAGCTGGACCTTATCAAATCTCAACTGAATGTAAAGAAGGCTTCATATAATCAGAATTATAACATAAGCTATATCTTCAATAATACCCATAACAATGGTAAGCAATGCCTGCTATCTGCAACCTTTTCAAAAAGGTTTGGAGAAGATGTACCAGTTATAACAATGGTTCTTAGAGCTTCTGAGATTACTAAGAGGTTGATATTTGACTTCCTTCTTATTCAGAGAATGGCTGAGTATGTATATGGTAAGAATCAGACCGTACAGATAAATTGCTTTGCAACTCAGATGTATGGTAATGTTGAGACTCTGTTAATGTATGCTGCTCACAAACCTTTTAAGAAAATTCTAAAAGGTACAGATAAGAAAAATTCCTGGATAGTAAGGCTGAATGAGGTTTACAATAAGTTCATGACTACTACTGAAAAGGAAAATTCTTCTTATAAAGTGTTTCTCAGGTGTTTCAAAGTTTTACGTCCTGACTTGTATACATATAAACCTTTGCTTGCAAAGAACTTAGTTCTAGAAGAAGACGAGGGCATAGAATATCCCGAGGATGTAATATCTTACTCTCAGAGGAAAGCTTACAAGAAGAAGCTTGCTAGACAGAAGAAATCCAAAACACCTAAGTAAAGCTTGGTTCTATCTTTAATAAATGCAATTAAACATATAACAATATGAGAATTTATAACAGTGCTTATGAGTTAATGTCAGAAATGGGCAGAGACTTATGGGAGATGGGATTACTCAACTCCCCAAAGACGTATCAAAACAAGGTCATTGAAGGAAATGATGAGATGACTACTAAAGAGCTCATATGTAAGCAGTACTGCTTAACTTCACTTCCTGACCCAGAGAAGTTGTTCATATATACCGGTACTAAGGACTGGGCAAATGCTGAGTTCCAGGAAAGAATTTCTGGTAAGCAGCTCAACCCAGGTAAAGCCTGGGAACTCAACCCTGGTATGTGGGAAGAGTTCCTGGTAGAAACTGAAAATGGCCGTAAGTTTGATTACACCTATGCAGAACGTATCAACCGTAAGAACGGTCCTTACGATGATGATGGTACAGTCCTGGAAGAGGTTATCCACTTGCTAAAGCAGGATAATGATACCCGCAAAGCAGTTCTTCCTATTTTCCTCGGTAGTGATACAGCTAACTACGATGGAAGTTGCCGTATTCCTTGTTCAATGTACTACGACTTCCTTATACGTGATACCGGTAATGGCAAGCAGCTGAACATCACTTATCATCAAAGAAGTGCAGACTTTGTTGGTCACTTTGGAGATGATGTATATCTAGCCTGGTGTCTTATGGAGTATGTAGCTGAGAGAGTAGGTGTTAAACCTGGATATCTGTTCCATACTATAGACTCTCTTCATGCTTACAAAAGAGACTGGCACTTCCTGAAAACTTCTATAGATGAAATCTAATCACAAACTTGGGCAGTAGGTATTTTAGGTACTTGCTGCCCTTTTTCACTTTAATAAGATGCAAACAAGGTATCACATAATTAAATCCTGGGCTGAGCTTAAGAAACTTATCTCTGCTTGTAAAAAGACTGGATATGCTTGCGTGGACTTTGAGACTAATGCAGAACCTATCTACAATCATAGTTTCAAACCCACAATTGTATCTGTTACTTTTATGCCTGGGTTTGGTTGCTCTATACCTCTTGACCATTTCGAAACTAAGGATTACACTGAGTCAGGTTGGAAATGGAAAAATATGTTGAAACTTTTCGGTAGAGAGGTTATAGAAAACCGAAATATAGTCAAGATGTCCTGGAATGGTAAATTTGACTTCCAGATATTCGAAAGGTATAATATCTACCTAAGAGGAACTATGTTGGATGGAATGCTTGCAAAGTATTTACTCAACGAAGAACGTCCAAACGGACTAAAAGAAATGGTAGATAGGTATATTCCTGAAGCTTCAGGATATGAGGCTGATAAAGGGTTTGATAAGATTCCTTGGGACCAGAAACCTTTGGACCCTTTATGCAAATACGGATGTCAAGATACTGATTATACTTTCAGGTTAATGATATTCTTTGAGAAGAAGCTCATAGATAATGGCTTATATTCTCTGTACAGGAATCTTATCATGCCTGCTTCACGAGTATTACAGACAGTAGAGAAGAATGGTTTATATCTAGATAGAGAGTTTAATCAAAAGCTCCTTGAAGAATATAAACCAAAGATAGACCAAGCTCTAGAAAATATCTATACGTTGCCTAAAATGGTAAAATTCCAAAAGAAGTATACCGCTAAGCGTATAGATAAATATCTTGAGAGCATTGAGAAGGAGTTATCAGAGCTTGACTACAATGACCCAAAAGATAAAAGGAAGATAGCTTCACGTGAACAAAAAATATCTAATATTCGTGCAGGAGTATTTTCTAACAACAAGGAGAGGGACTTGGTAAGAAGGATAAACCTTAACAGTAATCTTGATATCAAATGGCTGATGTACTCAGAAGAAGGTTTTAACTTCCCAATACTTAAGTATACTGATAGTGGAGCTCCATCGGCAGATGAGGAAACTTTGGTAGAGCTTCGAATGCAGGTAAAGAAACCTGATTCTCCCAAGGCCGTATTTCTGGATAATGTCTTAACCTTGAGAGGGTTAGAGAAAATGTACAAAACTTATATTGAAGGTTGGAATGAAAAGGTCCAAGATGATAATTGTCTTCACGGACAGTTTAAGATTCATGGAACTACTTCAGGAAGACTTTCATCTGCAGAACCTAACCTTCAGCAAATACCTAAAACTTCAGTAGACCCAAACATTAAGAAGCAACTTATTGCAAGGCCTGGTACTTTATACATGGCAATGGACTTCTCCCAGGCAGAGTTAAGAATTATGGCTCATCTTTCTGGAGATGAAACATATCTTACTGCTTTTAGAGAAGGACAGGACCCTCACTTAGCTATTGCTGCAAAGAAGTATGGAGTTCCTTATGAAGAAGCTTTAGCTGCTATGGATGACGAAAATCATCCTGACCATAAGCTATGGAAAACTAGAAGAAAACAGGCAAAGCAAATTGCGTTCGGTATTATCTATGGAATTCAGGCAAAGCTGCTTGCTCAGAAACTTTCCGATGTTAAGGCTGGTTTGATTGTAACTCCTCAGGAAGCTCAGCAATCTCTTAATGAGTTCTTCCAAGAGCATCCTAAGATTAAGAAGTTTATGCAGTCTCAGGAGAAACTCCTTAGAAAGCAGGGATATGTATCATCTTTGTTCGGTAGGAAGAGGAGATTACCTCAGATATATTCAGATGATTCTGGAGAAGCTGCTTATGCAGTACGTCTGGCAGTAAATATGCCTTGTCAATCTGCTGCTTCTGATATGTGCTTGTTCGGTTCAGTACTACTTTATTGGATGATGAGACAAGGAAAACTTCCTAAGATGCCGTCAGTAACTCTGGTACACGATGCTAACTACTTTAATCCTAAACCTCAGGATATAAATCTTTGGATAGTGTATCAGATGTGGGATATATTCCGTAACCCATCAACTAAAGAGTACTTCGGATTCAGTATTGATGATGTAGATATGTCTATGGACTTCGGAATCGGACGTTCAATGGCAGAAGAACTACCTTTTATACCTGGGTATGACTATAGTAAAATGCTTGACCCAAACTTCTCAGTAGAAGAGTACATGGAAGAGCATAAGAAGTTCAAAGGTATAGAAATAAAGGATTACCCAAAACTATTCCCAAAAGAATTTAAGGCTTATGAAACGTATTATAAAAGAAGCTAGTTATATAACTAGATGCCCGTACTGCGACACTGAGTTTACTTATCAGTACAGTGATACTTATAAGGTAGATTCTCCGGAAAAATGCCGAGTAGTATCTTGCCCAAACTGTGGTAGAGAAAATCTTCACAGAGACCGTGTGGGAATGAATCGTTCAACCGAAATAATGCACTGCTAATATGGATGTAGATATCTCACCTCTGAAAGTAAAATATCAAGGTAAGGTAATTACTATTGATATTCAAAAGGAGCTTACTATTGATAGGAATAAGCTTGAATCTCAGCTGAGAGAGGTACCTTCTAGTTATTATATCTTATGCTCAGTAAGAAATACTTATATTAGAAGGAGAGATTCTCTAGCAAGAGAGAGGGACGAAGCCTACAGTAAAGCTTGGACTTACTTAAAAGATGCTAATCCCACATGGAACAATGATTATGTATCTAATAAGGCTAACTCAAATCACAAATATGTGTCCTTGAGTAATAAATATCTTAAGGCTGCAGAAAAAGCTGCTATGCTTATTGATTTATGTAAAGCCTACGAAAGTAAAGAAGGCATACTTAGAACTCTTTCTGCCAATCAAAGGAGACAGTAGGTTAACTATTCAAATATAAATAATCATAAAGCTCAAGCAATTATGTATATCAAACAGAATTTCGTATCAATGGAAAAGGTAATACTTTTCCAAAAAGGTTTAGCTAGCCTTGGTGGACAAGTTCCAGAAAATAAGCTACTTATTCTTACTCCAAATGAGCAAGAGCATAAGGTAAACGGTATTATCATCCCTGGTAAACCCGAAGACATGCCCCGTAAGGGAGTAGTTATTCAGGCTGGAGAAATTACCGAAGAGTACAGAACCTTCAATGACCTGGTTAAACCAGGTAGAGTAATTACTTATGGTCTGTATGCTGGTAAGGAAATTGAGTTTCCAAAGGAAGCTTTCCCTATAGAACTCCGTCCCGAGTTTGAACAGCAGAAGTTTACAGTACTCTCTCTCACAGAGATTGCATACTCAGAAAATAATCCAAATAATTAAACATCATGGCAAAAGAAGTAAAGAAAAAGAAGCTATCCTCTGATGGTTCTTCAGTAAGAGAGAAGCTTTTAGCTCGTAAGAAAAAGCTGGCTGAAAAAGGTACCAGCAGTGCATTCATCTTCCCAAAGAATGGTACTACCCGAGTACGTATTCTTTCTGCAGGACCGGATAATGAACCTGCTCTCGAACTGGTAAGGTTCTATGTAAACGGTCATTCGGTATTCTCTCCTGAAACCTTCGAGGAACCTTGTCCTTTCATGGAGGAGTACAAGAGACTCAAGGAATCCAAGGATGACGACGATAAGAAGCTAGCCAAGAAATTGGTTCCTTCCCGTAGATATGTCCTCGGTTGTATTATCTTCAAGGATGCTAAGGGTCAGGAGATGGATTACAACGGTGAACCTAGACTTCTTATGGTTCCATCATCTGTTTACCAGGATATCATTGAGTACTGGTTGGATGAGGACGAGGCAGGAGATATGACAGACCCGAAAACTGGGTACGATATCAAAATCGAACGTTCCGGCTCAGGTCAGTTCGACACTACTTACTCAGTAAGAGCTTGTAAACCTACAAAGATTGACAAGAAGTTCCTGAAGACGGTAGACCTGGAAGAGATGGTCCGTTCTCAAATCAAATCTTACGACGAGTTGGAGGAAGAGCTTAGAGAATTCCTCAACAACGATGTTTCATCCGATGATGACGATGACGAGGAGAAGCCGGCAAAGAAAAAGGTCAAAAAGGAAAAATCCTCTAAAAAGGAGAAGCCGGCAAAGAAGAAAAGGCACGGAGATATCTAAGCCTTACCTGTAACAGATAATAATTAACCCAAGGGAGGCAGCTGATACACCTATCAATTGTCTCCCTTTTATTCTGAACTAATTATGGCAGGCAGAAAGAAAATAAAAATCCCAACACTAAGGGAAATACAAAAGAAGTTTCCTTCTCAGTATATTGCTGGAGAAGTGGATGAAAGCAAAAGACCTTGGCTACCCACAAGATTCCTTGCTTTCAATAAGGTTACCGGAGGAGGTTGTCCTTTTGGTAAAATCATAGAACTCTTCGGAGAGGAATCCTCAGGAAAATCACTCATGGCATACGATTTTGCATATTGTTGCCAATATCTCGGAGGTATGGTTCTATGGGTAGATGCCGAACAGTCTTTCACCAATGATTGGGCAAAGAAAAACGGTTTGGACTTGGATAAGATTATTGTATTCCGTAGTACTTCTATAGAGGCAATATCAGACTGGGTTGCAAATATGGCTTTGTATTGGAGAAGCCAACTTACTCACAATGAGCCTATACTTCTGGTACTGGACTCTGTATCGGCTTTGGATACAGATATCAACCTTAATTCAGAGATGCTCAATGCTTCTGCGGATATGGGTAACCGAGCTAAAGCTATATACAAGTATTTCAGAATTCGCAATGAAATGCTTTATTCTCTCGGTATAACTCAGGTATACATCAACCAGCTTAGGAAGAATCTTAAAGCTGGTATGTTTGAGAATCCCGATACTACTCCTGGTGGTAAAGCTTTGGCATTCTATGCTTCCATCCGTATAGGTCTTTACGGTGGTAAACAAATCACCAAAAAGATTAAAGGAAAGGAGAGAAAGATCGGTAGGGTAACTTCAATCAGAACTATCAAAAATAAGGTTGCAACTCCTGGCCCTACTCTGAAAGGTTCTCCTCTCTACAACAACGCTAAATACGTTGACTCAATAGGTTTTGACAGATTACACTTCCTTGATGAGATTCTTATTGAGGAAGAGATAATCGAGAAAACTAAATCCGGAACCTATTCATATAGGGGTAAAACCTTATGCAGGGGAGCAGAGAAATTTGCTGACCTATTAAGAGAGGACGATGACTTACGTAGAAAACTTATTCGTAAAGCGGGTATAAATACTTTGGGTGCTACGAAAAAGTTACTAGAAAGTCTTAATGAGAACCTCTATCCTATAGATGGTATAAACTCAGACGAATACGAAGATGATGAGCAAGATGAATCAGACGAATAATACCTTTGAGGAGATTGCTAAGGAAATGGTAGCTCTTCACGATAGAAAGAATTCTGACTATGGTAATGCCTTTGGTAATACTTACCAAGAATTTGCCCAGAAGTCAAAGGAAATGGCAAACGGATATGCCCTTGGTTCAATAAAGAACAAGGTAAAACGTTTAGTAACTCTTATGTCAGGTCAGGAAGCTAAAGTAGATGAATCTATTGAAGACTCACTTATAGACCTGGCAAGCTATTCACTCATGACACTGGCAGAAATAAGAAAACTGAATAATCATGGAACAGAATAGGAAACATTACTTACTGATTGATGGAGAGGGGCTACTCCATCAATCTTTTCACAAGTTTGCTAAATTCCATTCTCCAGATGGTCATCCAACTGGAGCAATATATGGGTTTTTCAAATCACTACATCATTACTTCTATCGGTTCAGTGCTGATGATGTATACGTAGTATTTGATAACGGTCATTCCAAATACCGTAAAGAGATACTGCCAACTTACAAAGCCCACAGGAAAACTAACATCTCCATAGATTACTCTTCATTGCAAAAGCAAAAGCGGGTAATTATGAAGATTTTGCGTATGCTAAGAATTAAGTATATCTTCGACAAGAGATTTACTTGCAATTATGAAGGAGATGACTTCTTGGCATACCTAACTCTTAAATATCTGCCGAGAAAATCAAAAATCACGATTATTACTGCAGATAAGGACTTCAATCAGCTCCTAAGAGGTAATACGGTAAAGGTATTCAATCCTCGTAAGGACCAGTTGATATTTGAATCCAACTGTAAGAACATATTCGGATATTCTGCAAGGGAAACAGTTGATTACCTTTCATTGGTAGGAGACTCCTCAGATGATATTCCTGGGTACATGGGAATAGGTGAAAAGAAGGCAAGAGCTTTCCTGGATAAATATGGTTCAATCCAGGGTTATCTTGATAGCGATGACTATATGAAAGATGACGTAGGTCATGAAAAGATGAAGGCTGTAAAAGAAAAGAACACTCAGCTTATAGACCTTAAATGGTTTATAGAACATCATCCTATTAAGGATTTGCCTTTGAAGGTTTATCAAAAAAATACCATTCCTTTTGGTGCTTACAAGAAGTTGTGCATCAAATACTCCCTTGGTTCTTTCCTGGACAATATATTTATAAGAACATTTAAACAACAAATAGAAAGAAGCTATGAACAAACCAATTAGTATTTTGCTTGCTGGCCCAAGTGGAGTTGGTAAGACAACGATAGCTAATTTCCTTGCTCAGGAGTTAGGTATCAAATTCATCTCAGGCAGTGTATCTGACCTGTTACCGCAAACAAAGGACATGGCTCATGCTGACATGTTAGCAAGAGATTCCAAGGAACTATATATGGAGGATTATAAGATTCTCAACTTGAGAAAGAATATTTTCTCCAATGCAGAAGAACCGTTCGTATCAGATAGAAGCTTCCTTGATTCTGCCGCTTATTTCTTGTATAAGCAGGCAGACAAAATCCCTGCTTGCGAGATAGAGCAATTCCTTGAGTTATCCAAAATGGTAACCTTGCAAACAACGGATTGTCTCATATTGGTTGACTATACAATGGATATGTTCAATAACTGGGTTATTGAGAACAACAACAAAAGAGTCATAAATAAGTACTTCCAGATGGAAATCTCCAGAATAATGTTAATGATATTGGATATCTGGGGAGTAAAATGGGGCAACTACTATCATAGAATCATAGAACATCCTGAAAACGGGACCTTCATAGAGAAGATTTTCGGAAAGGTACTGGATTTGGAAAATGCTGTATCAATTGGTACTATCCAAAATATATACGGAACTACTCAGATAATGGTTCTTCGGGAAGCTAACAAGGAAATTAGAGAAAGAATCTTAAAATCTCTACTTAAGTAATATGAAAGGCTCAAAGAAACTTATAGCTATAGCTTTTTCAGATTTGCATCTGAATATCTGGGCTAATTTCAATGAGCACCATAAAAGGACAATGAATGGTTTCAAGGTCCTTGATAAAATTGCAGGCATTTGTTCTAAGGAGCAGGTGCCTGCTTTATTTTGTGGTGACTTATTCCATAAAGCTGAATCATTAGACCAAGAATTGGCTTTATATATGAGAGAGTGGCTTGATAAAGTTACTAAGAAGAACCCAGACTTCAAAATCTTTGCTATAGAGGGTAATCATGACCTGTTTAAGGTTAACTCTTTTGATAATTTGCAAAAAGGTTGGGTAAGTATGTTCAGTTCTACTTTATCACAGAAATCTCCAATTGTTATACTTGGTCCAGATACTCCTTTTGCTTGCATTGATGAGAATATATTCGTACTAGGAATCCCTTACATAGACCATAACAAGGACTTAGGTAAGGCTCTAAAGAATGTAAACTTCATACCCGGAGCTAAGCATATATTGCTTTTACATACAGATTACCCAGGAGCTAAGGATACCGATGGTAGAGTAGTTGATTCATCAGAGAATATCAACATGAACATGCTTAATCATTTTGACTTAGTACTTTGTGGTCATATACACAAACCTCAAAGACTTGGTAAAAAGATTTACATGATTGGAGCTCCTATGCACCAAAGGAGAACAGACCGTAATTGTGATATGGGCTATTGGAAGGTATATGATGACCTTTCTATGAAGTTTGTTCCCATGACCGAGTTTCCAAGGTTCATAGATGTAGAATCATCAGACCAGGTAAAAGATGATGGCAATTATTATACTGTCATTGCTCCAAAGGTAACAGTCAAACAAGAGGTACAACATAATATCACTAAGAAGCTATCTAAGCGTCGTCTAGCAAAGAAATATCTTAAGTACAAAGGTATAGAGGACGAAGGTAAGGAGAAGCTGCTTGTGAAAATCCTAAAAGATTCAGAATCATGTTAAAGTTCATTAGAATAATAATAGAAGGCTTTGCTTCTTATGAAGGCTACAATGAGTTGGACCTTTGTCCTAACTCTGCTGTAGTGATTAAGGCCCCTAATGGTTCAGGTAAGTCTACCATATTCTCATCTTTGGTATGGTGTTTGTATGGAAAAACTATCAAAGGAGTATCAGATGTAAATACCAAGAAGAAGTACCGTACTAAAGAATACAAAGGTACAAAGGTAACTACTTACTTCCAGAAAGATGGAGACGTATATATGGTAACAAGATGCCAGAATTATACAGGTAACCTGGAAGACGGAACTAAGGGGCGTGACCGTCTCCAAATAATAAAGAATGCCGAAGTAGTAGATATTAAGAGTAAGCCTAGATTGCAGGAATATCTGGTACAGGAATTAGGTTTATCATATCCACTGTTTATGAACAGTATAATGTTCGGACAGGGTATGAAGAAATTGATTCAGGAAACTAACTCTGATAAGAAGAAGATATTTGAGGAGGTATTCAATCTAAACTATCTCAACATTGCCAAAAATATAGCTCAAAAAGGTAAGAGTCAAATTCATGGGCAAGTAGAACTTTGCAGGTCTGAGTATAACTCTATCAATAGGGAATATGAATCCTGCCGAGAGACTTACCTTGAACTTAAGGAATCAGAAGAAGCCTTTGATAAAAGGAGAAATAAGGATATAAAAGAAAAGCAGGGAAATATAAGAAGCCTTGAAAAGGAAATAAGGTATAAAAAAGAAGGTTTAGGCAGCTTAAAACTAGTAGAAGATGAAATACAGGCTAATAAGTTACAAGAAAAAGCATTAAAAGAAAAACTAGAAGCTGCCAGAAATATATCAAATCAACCTTTAGAAGACGTGATAGATAGTATCATACTTCTATTGGAAAAGAACAAAGTAAAAAAGGCTCTCCAAAAGGTAAAAACCATAAAGAAGGCTTATTCTGATATCGAAAGATATTCTGATGAAAGGGATAAGGTCCTTAATATCCTTTCAAAACTTAGGACTAAGGAAAGAGAGGTTCAAAGGGCAAAATATATCCTGGACAATTTAACCAGTAAATTAAAAGAGACTAAAAGGGAATTAGCTCGGTTGGAAAGCAATACAGACCAAAAAGTGAATTCTCCGAAATATAAGAAAAAAGCTAAATCCCTTAAAATCAAGCTAAAGGAACAAAAGGCTATACTTGAGCAAAAAGAGAAAGAGTTGGAAGATTACGAATGGCTTCTAAATGACCCTCTTAGTAATAAGGGAATTAAAGCCTTTTTATTTGATTCATGCTTGGGCCAGTTAAATGATACTCTGGAGAATTATGCAGAAGTTCTTGGGTTCAGAATATCCTTTGAAGTAGATTTGGAATCTACCAAAAAGGATTTTGTTACCCTTATAGAAATGGATGGTGAGATATATGACTATGATGAACTTTCTGGAGGTCAGCAACAGTTATGTAATGTAGCTATGGCATTTGCTATGAATGAATCCCTGACAGCTTCTAAAGATATAAACATTGCTTTTCTTGACGAGGTGTTTGAGTCACTGTCTATGGATAATGTAGAGATAGTGATAGGTTTAATTAAGAAAACTTTCGAAGAGAAAGTATTATTCTTGATTACCCATCACGAGAGCATCCCTCTATCGAAGTTTAAGACTTTGAGAGTTGAGAGACTTAACGGTAGAAGTTCGTTTAAGCTACTATAATGTATAAAACATTAAACAAGACAATATGAACTCAAAGGCAAAAGGCTCTAGATTTGAGAGAGCAATCGGAAAATGGCTTACTGAATGGACCGGTTTCAAATTTGAAAGGAATCGTGCTGGGAGTGGGGCATGGCATACTAACAAGGACTCTGTTAGTGATATTACTTGCACCGATGAACGTCATGCTCATCGGTGCAAGATATCTATTGAGTGTAAATCATACAAGGACATCAAGTTCGAGCATGTACTTTTAGGTAATAAGGGCTGCGATATTGAAAGATTCTGGGCTCAGGCTAAAGGAGATGCTTTGAGGGCAAAGAGAAAGCCAATTCTCATTATGAGGTATAACTCTATGCCTAAGAATGAGTTCTTTATGGTGGTTGATTCTGACCTTGCAGAAGCTTTCCTAACTAATGAAATGTATAACCAAAGGTATATGGCATTGAATAATGGAACTGACTCTCTATATGTTTTCATGGCCTCATCTGTAAAGAAGTACGTTTCATATAAAGATGTACACAAGTTATCTAAACTACTTCTAAAAGATTAACATACCATGAAAAGAGCTCGGAAAAAATTCGTGTACTGCATTTTCTATCTGGAAAAGAAGTACTATCAAAATACCCAAGAACAACTTCAGCAAGCAGGGTTCCATAGGTTAAAGGCAATTATACCTATGGTTAAGATACTGAAGAAAACTATCAAAGGTAAGATGCAATTTGTAGAGGAGCCTGTGTTATTTAACTATGGCTTTATTAAGATGCCTTCCGAGTTCGCATACGATAGACAATTTCTCAACAAGGTTAAGAAAGCAGTACCTGGTATACACCATTGGTTAAAAGATACCAGTACCCTACACCCTAAAAAGAAAAGAAGGAGAATAGATAATGCCGAAGACTGGGATGATTTTTCTTTGGTAGCTACCTGTCCTAGAAAAGATGTTAGAAGATTCCTTAAGATATCAAGGGAGAATCAGCAATATAATCTAGATGATTTCGTAAGAGTTACCCCAGGTACTTTTGTTCAACTGAAAGGATATCCATACGAAGGTATGAGTGCAAAGGTTAAAAAGGTAGACCATAACACCCGTACAATAGAATTAGATATGGTAACTCTTATGGGAGGTTCTTTAATCTTAACTCTACCTTTCGATAATGTCATTTACTCGGTATATATGGATTATGACCCGGATGTTATTTATGCTTCATTCCTGGATATGGATATGAATCAGGTAACTGAGGAAGGTATACAGAATGTCTTATCTCGTAAACAGTATTAAAGATAGTCATGAATAAAGCTCAACAAACTGCTTGGGAGTGGTTGTCAGAAACCGAACAACGCTCCCTTTTTTTAACTCTAAGCACAGGTAAGTCGTCCTGGGAAGCTGGAGAGATGTTAAAAATATCTCACTACAAATACCTTGAGATTAAGGAACGTAGTGAGGTATTTTTTAAGTTGTTTACTAGCTTCCTTGAAAAGCATGAGGCTCTGTTCCGTCCAGATGGTCCTTGTCAAGAGGATTTTAAGGATTACATGGAAGCTGTAATCTGCAAACGTAAGACCAGAAAAGAGGCTGCTTTATTTTCTGGGTACTCGGCAAACCTACTTTCTGAAGTTAGTAACAGAAAGATAGAGGTTAACATGAATCGTCTCAAGGAGTCAGACAATCAATGGGACCAGGAAACAAGGGCAATTATTTTAGAGTTTGACCGATGGAACAACTTTAGGATATTGCCTAAAATGTTACAACAACCATCTGCGTACAAGCGTAGACTAAATAAAAAGGATAAGATATATATAAAATATCTGCTGAACTCTAGTAAGATGCCTGAATGGCTTCTGGAACGTATTAAGGAACGTTTTTATTTCAAAACTAAAAGGGATGACCGAAGGTATTGGGTTGCACTTATATCAAAGTCATTATCCAAGGATGGTTACTTCCTTCTTCCTATACGTAGAAGTGAAGAGGTAGTAAATGAAATGAGTAAATTCTACATATACGTATTCGATAATAAAGATGATGCCGACTCATTTGGGTTTAAGGTTGCAAACTACAGAACCCAAACTGCAAGAGTAAGGTTAGGTCTTAAATTCTGGCCTGAATATAGGGAAGTAGTAAAACAGGCCATAAATTATGGGTCCATAAATAACCTTGACTTTAACGTTAAGACTCTAGACATGGCCTACTCAAACATCCAGCCTCTGAAGAAAAAGAAGCTAAAAGAGGACTCTAGTAAACCTGGTATGTCCAGAGCCAAATCCTCAGCATTTTATAAGAAAAGCATTAAATAATTTGCATATATAAAAATAATGTAGTAATTTTGCAGTATCTAAAATTAAAAGATAGTCTAAGTATGGCACGAAAGAAAAAAACAACAGGTAACAAAAAGACCGAAACATTCCGCAGGGAAAATTCGGTAAGAGGTACACTAAAAGACCTTCGAAGACAGGCCATTGCATTAGGTCTTCCCTATACAGATGTCTTCCAAACTGATATATGGGGACTTATCTCCTATATCAATAAGTCAAATAACAATCCAGACCCGTCAAGAATTGATGAATTCGATGAATGGGTAGACCATCACTTCGATGAAATAGGGATTCCGAAAAATGACCCTATCCGTCATCCTCACTTGAGATTGGGATATATCGGAGAAAAGGATGAAGAAGGTAACATCATAAAAAGAAAAAAAGTTCCAGGTATAAAGAAGTCCAAGTACAAGAAGCCCAGGGAAAAGGATGAAAATAACTTGGTCAAGGGAACTAAAAAAAGTTATACCTGGGAGTTAACCAAGAAGGGGCTCAATCTAGAAAGAGTAATCCGGAGAGTACAAAAGAAGTTCCCAGATGCAAATGAGAAATCCATCAGGCTCTGGCATAGGGCTTGCTTAAGAGAAATGAAGAAAAATGCGAATTAGAAGAGATAAGAGGTTTGTCTGGCCTGACCGATATTATATATGGACTTATTATCCTAAATCCTTCAGGAAGTCCATAGATGTTGTATCAAAGGGCAAATTATATGCTAAGCATTACACTTACATACCTTACTTTTCTAGACAACATGCTAAGCATGTAGCAGTTTTCTATTATGGAAAGAAAGCATTGCACTACGTTCACGTTATAAGTGGTAAAAGGCTTATTCATGAAGGTATAACTACTTTCAATATGGGTAAGAAAAAATACCGAAATGCCTGCTTTATAGAAGGCCAAGTATGTTATCTTAGGCAATGGGCATATCCTCCTGAGTACCAACATGATAAACATAGAAGGAGAAAATATGCCTGCTACCTTAATAAAACCTTCGAAAAAGGAGGTAAGAATGCCTTCAATAAAAGGTACTGGAGATTGAACTACGGAAGCAACTACAGACGTATCTCTGCAACCTATAGAAGGATGAAATATAACAACTTGGCTAAGGCTATATGGAGAGAACTAGAATACTCTGACAACACTTAGTCTATTAGATAATGATAATTAAAAAATTCGGATATGGAATTACATCAGCCACAGGGAGGTATTTATCCCTATAATATAAATAAATGCTTATATCAGGGCAATAACCTTATAAGCCAGGAGGAAATCAAAATTGAGTCTAAGTTTCAATTTGATGCTCTTCTTGAAGAGGTAAAACAATATAACTCTGATTCCTCAAACAAGGAAGAGGGGAAATACCTAAAGATACAGTAAACAACATGTTTAACATTTAATTTTAAGTAAAATGGCAAAGAAAACCAAGAAAGAACCTGCAAAGCAGGAAGTAGAACGCATCGACCTCGGTAACGGTACCGTACTCGTTAAGTATGACGATGGTTCAGTAGAAGTGGTAACTACCACAGTACTCACCGCCGAACAGGCCCAGCAAATCTTCGGAAACGATTCCGATGACGACGACGACGACGAAGATGACGAAGACGAAGACGATTCCGATGAGGAAGATGACG
>ERZ780220.72-NODE-72-length-27967-cov-3.67802_pt1 | contig 27967 bp, 26 predicted proteins | sample MGYA00511085_ERZ780220 | MGnify/ENA primary metagenome ERZ780220 (study PRJEB29588, sample SAMEA2155373) | human gut metagenome | biome: human gut; feature: human-associated habitat; material: faeces | place: Denmark | collected 2008/2010 ...
ATATAATCAGAGAATACGAAGAATGTACCCATTGCTGCAACCACACCACCGTGGAGCATCATACCGATACACATATCAGCCATAGTCAACTCTGCAACACCAGCTTGGAAGAAAGCACCAGAGAAGTCACCGCGAACGATGCTCTTGGTCTTCTTCAAGAAACCATCTGTCTTATCTGAGTTAGAAAGGTCAGCAGATGCACAGATCATGTTAGGAACCTGCTCTGCCAAAACGCCGAGACAAGCAGCAGATGCTGCACGTGTAGCTGAACCAGCCTTCTGCTCAACCTTGCTCCAGTCTACCTTAGGAGCCTTGCCGCTGAACCACTCATCCATCTGGGCAGCCTTCTCTGGGTTAGCCTTGCGCCACTCAGCCTCTGCAGCCTTGCGCTCAGCTACGATCTTCTTCAACTCCTCAGCACGCTTAGCGTAGATTTCCTTTACATCGTCGAAGATAACGAATGCATTTTCAGGATCACCACCGAGGTGCTTGATAGTATTAACGTAAGCGTCGCCACCGAGAGGAGCACCATGAGTATTGATGCAAGCCTCGTAGCTTGTGCCGTCTGCGCGGAGAGCACCCTTACCCATTACGGTCTTACCGATGATGAGGGTAGGGCGATCCTGCTCCTTCTGGGCAGCATCGAGCGCCTCACGGATCTGAGCCACGTCGTTACCATTGATCTTGATGACATTCCAGCCCCAAGCCTTGTACTTCATCTCTGTATCCTCGTTCATTACAACGCCACACTCTGTAGAGAGCTGGATGTCGTTAGAATCGTAGAACATGATGAGGTTGTTCAGACCGAGGTTACCGGCGATACGACCAACACCCTGAGAAATCTCTTCCTCTACAGCACCATCAGAGATGTATGCGTAAATCTTGTGCTGCATCATGGTTGAACCCAGACGAGCCTCGAGGAACTTCTCAGCAACAGCTGCACCAGCTGCGAGGGCATGACCCTGACCGAGAGGACCAGATGAGTTCTCGATACCACGCTGAAGGTCGAGCTCTGGGTGACCAGGAGTTACAGAACCCCACTGGCGGAACTGCTTGAGGTCTTCCATTGAGAAGAAACCACGCAAAGCCAAACCAGCATAGAGCATAGGGCTCATGTGACCTGGGTCGAGGAAGAAGCGGTCACGGCCAGTCCATGTTGGATCTGCTGGATCATAAACCAGGTACTCAGAGAAGAGCACGTTGATGAAGTCAGAACCACCCATAGCACCACCTGGGTGACCTGAGTTTGCCTTTTCTACCATTGAAGCAGCCAAGATACGGATGTTATCAGCTGCATGATTCATTACTTTAATGTCGTTCATAATTTTATATTTATTATTGTTGTTATTTCTGCTGAAATATTCTTGTTTTTCCAGCTCTGAAGGCTACTCAAAAGAAGGATACTTCCTTTTTCGCCTTCAAAGATACTATTTTATTTTCAAAACTACGATAGATTTTGCAGGAATTTTTACTTTAAGGGTGTTTTTCTTTACTTTTGCATCCTTAAAAACTGCAGGCTTCACTACATCCGGGTGTGCGAAGTCGTTGTAATCGCTCACCTTGTTGCAGGAAAGAATCTGTCCTGTTACAGCTTTTGGAGCAGCTGCACCATCCAGATTAAACTCTACCTGCTGAGCCTTGTCAAGACTGACATTGGCAAGAGCAACCACAATGGTTCCATCTGCCTTCTTGGCTGCTGAAGTAGATACCAATGGAATCTTTCTTCCATCTTTTGCGTGATCATCGCCGCGAACATCCATAGAGTCGCACTTAACATCCATTGGGAGATAGGTTGCCTCCTGGAAGTCCTTGTACATGTTGAATACATGATAGGTTGGAGTCAGAACCATGTGACCTGTTCCCTTTGTATCTGTCAGGATCATTGACTGGAGTACGTTGACAATCTGTGCGATATTGGTCATCTTCACACGCTCTGTATGGCGGTGGAATACATTCAGTGAGAGGGCAGCAACGAAGGCATCGCGCATACAGTTCTGCTGATAGAGGTGACCCTTGATAGTGCCAGGCTCCTCATCCCACCAGGTTCCCCATTCGTCAACGAGGAGGGCTACCTGCTTCTTTGGATCAGCCTTGTCCATGATAGCCTCGTGCTTCTTGATGACATCTTCTATGCCGAGCGCCTTGCCCATGGTCCAGTAGTAATCCTCATTGTTGAACTTGGTGGCAGAACCCTTGCTGCCTGTCCAGCCTGTTACTGTATAATAATGTAGAGAGATGGCGTTGGCACGGTTGCCGATACGGTCCATCAATACCTTAGTCCAGTTATAATCGTAATCGCTCGCTCCAGATGCAATCTTATAGAGCTGGTTCCCGTCATAGTTGCGGCAATAAACAGAGTAGCGGCGGAAGAGATCTGAATAATACTCAGGACGCATGTTGCCACCGCAGCCCCAACTTTCGTTACCAACACCGAGGTATTTTACCTTCCAAGCCTTGTCGCGGCCGTTCTGTCGGCGGAGTTTTGCCATAGGAGTATCTCCATCGCTGGTCATATATTCCACCCACTTTGCCAATTCCTCAATAGTGCCGGAACCCACGTTGCCGCTGATGTAAGGCTCGCAACCCAACATCTCGCAGAGATTCAGAAACTCGTGTGTACCGAAAGAGTTGTCCTCAATGGTTCCACCCCAGTTGTTGTTCTGCATCTTTGGTCGCTTCTCACGTGGACCGATACCATCCATCCAGTGATACTCGTCAGCGAAGCATCCTCCAGGCCATCTTAATACAGGCACTTTCAGGTCCTTGAGGGCTTGGAGCACGTCGTTGCGGTAACCCTGAGTGTTAGGAATCTTAGAATCAGGACCTACCCAAAGACCACCATAGATACAACTTCCGAGATGCTCGGCAAACTGGCCATAAATCTCTTTATTGATTTTCTGTGTTCCCTGGTTGGCATGGATTGTTCCTGTTACATCCTGAGCTTGAGCTGAGAATGCAATTGCTGTTGAAAGCAATGTGGTAGCAAAAAGTTTCTTCATCATTGTTCTTATTAATTGTTGTCGATTTTAAGTATAATACGTTTGTGGAGGTAGAATCCCCACAAACGTATTTATCGTTTATTTACTTTTTGTTCTCAACTGCTGCCTTTTCGATAGCAAGACCAGCCTTGTAGGTTTCGATATATTTATCAAAACCGGCTACATCTTCGGCAGTAGGTGCAATCTCTACACCAGTATTGCCTGCAAATACCTTCTTGTCGAGATAATCTGCCAGGCTCAACTTCTCATCGTTGTTAACGAGATAACCTGCGAGCAGGGCGATACCCCATGCACCACCTTCGCCTGCTGTCTCCATGACAGAGATAGGGGAGTTAATGGCTGCAGCGAGGATGCGCTGACCTACACCCTTGGTCTTGAACAAACCGCCATGACCTGTGATGCGATCTACCTGTACCTTCTCGTCCTTGAACAATACATCGTTACCAATCTTCAATACAGCTACTGAAGCATAGAGGTTGGCACGCATGAAGTTGGCAAGGTTGAAGTGGTCGTTGGCAGAACGTACGAACATAGGGCGACCTTCTGCAAGACCTGTTACAGGCTCACCAGAGATATAGTTGTAAGCAATCAAGCCACCGCAATCAGCATCGCCTTCAAGAGCGTGGTTGTAGAGCTTGCCGAATACCTCGTTCATATCTACAGGAACACCGAGCAACTCCTGATACTGCTTGAACAAACCTACCCATGCATTGAGGTCGGAAGTACAGTTGTTGCAGTGAACCATTGCTACAGGACTGCCGTCTGGAGTAGTCACCATATCAATGACTTCGTAAGGTTTGCTCAAGGCTTTCTCCAATACAATCATAGAGAAAGAAGAAGTACCTGCACTTACGTTACCAGTGCGCTGACGAACAGCGTTGGTAGCTACCATACCTGTACCTGCATCACCCTCTGGAGGGCAGAGAGGAGTACCAGCCTGGAGTGTGCCTGATGGGTCGAGTTTCTTTGCACCTTCCTCGGTCAATACGCCAGCATCTTCGCCTGCGTTCAGTACCTCAGGGAGAATGTCGAGAATCTTCCAGCCCAGGTTCTTAGGCTCGATGAGCTTATCGAACTTAGCTACCATCTCTGCATCGTAGTTGTTGGTGTTAGAGTCGATAGGGAGCATACCTGATGCATCGCCTACGCCCAAAACCTTCTTGCCTGTGAGCTGCCAGTGGATATAACCGGCGAGAGTGGTAAGGAAGTCAATCTTGTTGATGTGGTCCTCACCATTCAGGATAGCCTGATATACGTGAGAGATACTCCAACGCAATGGTATGTTGAAGTGGAAGAGCTCTGAAAGTTCAGCTGCAGCCTTGGCTGTATTGGTGTTACGCCATGTGCGGAAAGGAACAAGAATGTTCTCATCCTTACCGAAAGCCATGTAGCCGTGCATCATCGCAGAAATACCGATGGCAGCCAACTGCTTGATTTCGCAGTCGTACTCAGCCTTCACGTTCTTGCGGAGGTCGGCATAACAATCCTGCAAACCTTTCCAGATTGTGTCGATGCTGTAAGTCCAGAGACCATCAACCAACTGGTTTTCCCACTCAAAGCTACCCTGTGCGATAGGGTTGTTGTCGGTGTCGATCAAGACAGCCTTGATTCTGGTAGAGCCAAACTCGATACCGAGAATGGCCTTACCTGATTCTATAATAGTTTTTGCGCTCATTATTGTTTCTTTCTTTAATGTAAGGAACAAAGAGAAAAGCAATGGAATTCTTCACTCTTCGTTCTTCACTCTTCACTTAAATTATCTCAACGCCTTGTTGAGCATGTAGTAAATCTCGTTGTTGCGGAGCTGCTGCTTGAAGCTGCTGATAGTTGTGTTCTTGTCGATGTTGACGAACTCAATACCGAGAATCTCGCAGAAGTCTTCCCAGTACTCAGCAGTGATATCGTAAGAGAATGCACTGTGGTGAGTACCACCAGCGAGGATCCAAGCACCTGCACCAATCTCGAAGGTTGGCTGTGGAACCCAGAGAGCTGAAGCTACAGGGAGCTTAGGCATTGCCTTTGGCTCGATGCACTCTACCTCACTTGCGATGAGACGGAAACGGTTGCCGAGGTCAACTACAGTTGCCTTAACACCCTTACCTGTCTTAGATGTGAATACGAGGCGAGCTGTCTGCTGCTTGCGGATACCGATGCCGAGGAAGTGAACCTCGAGCTTTGGCTTGTCTGTTGCAATCAATGGGCATACCTCGAGCATGTGGCTCTGGAGGCTAGATGTGCGGTCGGCAGCGAAGTTGAGTGTGTAGTCCTCGAGGAATGAGCAACCCTTCTCCAAGCCCTGGTTCATTACCCAGAGTGTGCGGTAGAGGCAAGCTGTCTTCCAGTCACCCTCAGCACCGAAACCATAACCCTCTGCCATCAGGCGCTGTGAAGCCAAACCAGGAATCTGGTCGAAACCGCAGAAGTTTGGATCGTCGATGTCAGCATCGCCGAGGTCATCGAAGTTGGTTGTGAATGCTACTGCGTTCTCATCCTTCAATACGCGACGGAGAGCAATCTCAGCCTTAGCTGCGTTCTTCACCTTCTCCCAATATACTTCCTCGCCAGACTCATCAATCTTGATGGTGTACTCTTTCTTGTACTCCTCAACGAGAGCATCAGCCTCTGCATCAGTTACCTTCTTGTAGTACTCCATGAGTGAAGATACTGGGTAGTAATCTACATGGTAACCCAAGCGCTGCTCGAACTCTACACGGTCGCCATCTGTTACGGCAACGTTGTTCATGTTCATACCGAACATCAAGCAGCGTACGTTGTGAGCATCAGCAACACCAGCAGCTACGCGAGCCCATGTTGCAATCTGCTTCTGAGCCTCTTCGCTCTTCCAGTAACCTACAACTACCTTTCTAGGGATGCGCATACGGGTGCAGATGTGACCGAACTCGATGTCGCCGTGAGCAGACTGGTTGAGGTTCATGAAATCCATATCGATAGAATCCCAAGGGAGTTCTGCATTGTACTGAGTATGGAAGTGGAGGAGAGGCTTCTCGAGAGCCTGCAAGCCCTTGATCCACATCTTAGCTGGAGAGAAGGTGTGCATCCATGTGATGATACCTACGCACTTCTCATCGTTGTTGGCAGCCTTCATGACAGCCTCTACTTCTGCAGAAGAGTTAGCTGTGCCCTTGTAAACTACCTTGATTGGGATGATGCCACTGTTGTTCAGACCATCTACCATGTCCTTAGAGTGACCATCAACTATCTTAACTGTTTCGCCTCCGTAAAGAAGCTGTGCACCAGTTACAAACCATACCTCTAAATTTTCAAATGCTTTAATCATGATTGTTTGTTGTATTAATTGTTATTGTTAATGTGATTCAATATCTTTATTTGAAACACCCTTTAATTAGTGCTTTTTCTGTCCGTAGTAAGCGTTAGGACCGTGCTTGCGGTTGAAGTGCTTCTCTACGAGCAATGGGTTCATGGTGGTGTTTGGATTCACAGAGAATGAGATGAAAGCCATCTTTGCAACCTGTTCAGCTACTACTGCGTGATAAACAGCCTGGTCAGCATCCTTACCCCATGTAAAAGGACCATGGTTCTTAACCAATACGCCAGGAGTATGAACTGGGTTGATGTTATCTTTCTTGAAACGGTCAACGATGACAACACCTGTGTTGTGCTCATATTCTGCCATCATATCCTCTGTCATCGCATCAGTGCAAGGGATGCAATCGTGGAAGTAATCAGCATGAGTTGTACCAATGTTAGGGATGTCCAAGCCTGCCTGTGCCCAAGCGGTAGCATAAGTAGAGTGAGTATGAACTACGCCACCCAACTCTGGGAATGCGCGGTAGAGAACCAAGTGGGTTGGTGTATCAGATGATGGATTCAGATCGCCTTCTACTACCTTACCTGTTTCCAAGTCTACTACTACCATATCGCTAGCCTTCATGGTGTCATAATCGACGCCTGATGGTTTGATGACAACCAGACCTTTCTCGCGGTCGATGCCACTCACATTACCCCATGTAAAGAGCACGAGGTTGTGCTTAACGAGATCAAGGTTTGCCTTGAACACTTTTTCTTTTAATTCTTCTAACATAATATCTTTTGTTTTAAGTTGTTTATTCTATTTCAAGTTGAACGATGGGTCTTCCTCGTATGCTTTCTTGTTGAAGCGGTAGAGGGCGGCGCCTCGTTTCGAGTTGACTTTATCGATGAGTTCTGTTTTCTCGATGAAGTCGATATCCTTCACGCGTTTGCGGAAGTTGCGCTTATCAATCTCTTCGCCTATTACTGCCTCGAATACGTGCTGAAGCTGTGTCAGCGTAAAGAGGTCTGGGAGGAGTTTGAAGCTTAATGGCTCATGATTGATGCGGCGGCGTATCTGTGCGATAGCGTTGCGGATCATGAGTTTGTGGTCTGAGTAAAGTTCTGGAAGTTCGTTCAGACTAACCCATTCCAATCCGTGTTCTACACGGAGGCTGTCATCATAGTCTTTCACATTGATGAGAGTGCAATAGGCGATAGAGATAACTCGCTCACCTGGGTCTCGGTCGATGCGGCCGAAAGCTCCTACTTGTCTTATATAGAGGTTTTTCATTCCAGTAAGTTCCAAGATGACTCTGTTGGCAGCATCTTCGAGATTTTCTGTTGAACCAACGAAACCACCATAGAGTGACCATTCGCCTCTTCCCGGGTCCATCTTGCGTTTGCCTATCAGTACCTGGAGGTTACTACCGTCGAAACCGAAAATAATACAATCGACGGATACAAATACTTTGGAGTATTCATTATAAAACTGGGTCATGGCCTTTCTGCTGTTTTGATGTAATGATTCAATGTATGTATTGTTGTGTTCTTTTGCTTGCTCTTCATAGAGCAGCTTCGAGAGGAAAATCAAGGAGTAAGAAGGAGAAGAAAGGATCGCGGATTTTTTCAACAGAAACAGTTTTGCCTGATCTTTAAGAAAATTCCAGACTCCTCACTTCTTACTCCTGACGTGAATAATATTTTACCAGAAGTATGCGTAGAATGCTGCGCAGAGGCCGATTACTACGAGGGTACCGATAATATCGAAGGCACTCCAACTTTCACGGATAGACTTCTTGAAGTCTGATGTGAAGGTGATTGCCTCTACCTGCTCCTTGCTTGGAGCTGGAGTGAAGCAGCTTACTACTACCATGAAGATGATGAGGAATACGAGCAACCAGCACTCGAATACGAGCCAGTTGGTCTGCCAGAACCATGCGGTGTAATCCCAGAATGCACCATCCATTGTTGCCTTACCTGTGTCAGTGATGACGTTGGTAACGAGGCGGAGCATACCGATGAGGAAACCGGTAATCATGGTGTATTCACCTGCCTTTGGAGTAATCTTCTTAAAGAAGATACCCATTGCAAATACGGCTACCATGGCTGGAGCCAGGAGTGACTGGATACCCTGGAGATAGTTGTACAAAGTATCCATCTTCATCATGATTGGCAACCATGCGAAACCAAGAACTACAACTACAACGGTAGCGATACGGCCAACGAGTACGTAGTGAGCCTCAGACATGCCCTTCTTCAATGGCTTGTAGAAGTCCTCGGTGAAGAGGGTAGCACAGCTATTGAAGAATGCTGCCAATGAAGCAACGAGTGCGCAGATGAAACCGATGGTTACAATACCCTTGATACCTGCAGGAAGAACGGTCTTTACCATGATGGCGAAGGCTGCATCAGTCTCATTCATCTGGATGGCACCCTTCTGAGCCAAGGCTGCTGCAATCATACCTGGAATCAGGAACATAAAGCAAGGGAGTACCTTGAAGAAACCGGCTGCGATAGTACCGCGGCGGGCACGCTTCATAACCTCTACGTTGCTCTCACCAGGAACCTGACCGAGTACACGCTGAACGATGTGCTGGTCTGTACACCAGTACCAGAAACCGATGATGGTTGCACCGATAAATACTACGAAACCAGGATACTCCTGATACATAGAGTCACCTGCCTCCCAGTGGAACATGTGAGTTGTACCATAACCATTGTTCAGCTTGCCGCAGTAATCCATCATGTCGGCCCAACCGGCAGAGATGCTGCCACCGCCGAGGGTAGAGAGACCGAGGAAGAGTACGAGGAAAGAACCGATGACGAGGATAGGAGTCTGGATGGTTGACAATGTCATCACACCCTTCATACCACCGAATACGGTGAAGATGGTGGTGAGGATAATCAAGCCGATGGCACCAACCCAGAAGTTCAAGCCCCAAAGATATTCAAAGAAGATACCACCTGTAAGGGCTGTAACGCTCACCTTAGTAAGGATGTAAGCTACGAGGGTGATGATAGAGAGCCATGAACCTGTGCGCTGGGTATAGCGGAACTTCAGGAAGTCTGGCATGGTGATGATCTTACCCATCTTGTTGATGAGCAACTGGTAGAAAGGTACGAACAGCCAACCCAAGATGAGGATCATCCAGCCCTGCATCTCCCAGTGTGCCATACCGACACCACTCTTGGCACCTGTACCAGCCAAACCAACGAGGTGCTCAGAACCAATGTTGGCAGCAAAAATAGCCATACCGATTACATACCATGGCTCACCCTTACCGAAGAGGTAGGCAGAAGAGTCTTCACCTTTCTGAGCCTTTCTGTCTTTCATGATTGCGTGCCAGACAGCCCAAATTACGCCGATAACACCAATGGCGAGTATAGCCCAATCAAGCCATACGAATTCTGTTGAATTCCAATTCATAATTACTATAAGATTGTTTGTTTATTATTATTTGTTTATTCTTTTCTTTTATTGGATGCTTATTATGTTAGTTTCTTATCCAGCACATTTCGTTTTTTTGTCATTGCGAAAACTTCTTGTTGGGTGTTAGCTGTTCCGGCGGACTTTATCCGCCGGTTCGCTAACTTTTAAACTAACTTACGCTTACTTTTTAACGCTGAATTTGTAAGCGAGGTGAGAATAGTATTTCTCTCCTGGCTTCAATGTGGCATCTGTCCAATCCTTTACACCCTGAGCAATCTTGGTTGGAGAATCAGGATATTTCTGGCTCTCGAAGCAAACGCTTACGTGTTTAGGATACTTGATGCCATGCTTGCAGGCAATACCTGTGCCTTGGAAGTTACCGGTGTAAACCTGAATGCCTGGCTCGTTGGTAAATACTTCAAGAAGGATACCGCTCTTTGGTGAGTAGAGGCTTGCGCAAACTGTTTTGTCATCGCCCTTACCATTCTTATATGTGTTCAAACACCAGTTGTGGTCGTAACCTGTGGCATTCTTAATCTGATCAAAGTTGTAATCAACCTTCTTGCCGATTTCTGCAGGTTTACGGAAATCCATAGGGGTTCCCTCGACACTCTTGATTTCACCAGTTGGGATGTAAAGTGAATCTGCAGGAGTGAACTTATCTGCATTGATGTACATTACCTGATCGAAACCTTCCTTAGATGGATCGCCATTCAAGTTGAAGTAACTGTGGTTGGTCATATTGACAACGGTCTCTTTGTCTGTTGTAGCGCCAAACTCGATGTCGAGTGTGTTGTCACTCTTGACTGTATATTTAGCTGTTGCTGTTACGTTGCCTGGGAAACCATTCTCGCCATCCTTCGCATTGATAATGAAGGTAACGGATGAGTCGTTCTTCTCTGTAATGTCGTAAACCTGGTTCAACCATCCTGTAGCACCACCACCATGTAGGCAGTTGCCATTATCATTTGCCTTCAACTGGTATGTTGAACCAGCAAGTGAAAGTTTAGCATCCTTGATACGGTTGGCATAACGTCCTACAGAAGAACCATAGTCTGAAGGAGAGTTAAGGGTGTCAGCATACTGATGGATATTATCGTAACCAAGAACCACATCTGTTGGCTTTCCGTCCTTGTCTGGAACGGAAATGGAAACGACACGTCCACCATAATTGGTGAGGCAAACTTCCATGCCGTTTGCATTCTTGAGAGTTACTAACTCAGTCTTCTTGCCCAATACTGTTGAATCGAAATCTGCTGGATTCAAACCAGATTGTGTGAGACTTGCATTGCTGCTTGATGAACAAGCTGAGAGGGTAGCGATAGCCGCAAAACCAACTCCCATAAATAGGGTCTTAAATGTACTCATTTTTAGGCTGTTTTTTATTGTCTATTCATTTTGGGTGTAAAATTACAATTTTATTTCGAATCTGCAAGCGTTTTCCCTAACTTTTTTCCTTCTAAAGTGTCTTTTTAACACTATTTGTATGAAAACGCCTGTTTTTGTCTTATTTGGGACAAAAAAACTGCAGTTAGCAATACTAACTGCAGTTCCTTATATTATATATAATGTATATATTAGCAAACCTTGTGAGAACCCTCAGAGATTATTACAGGGTAAATCTCTGGAGCATGACCATATTTAGCTGTGAACTTAGCTGTAATGTCCTCAACGAACTTGTCGTAGATATCGTCCTTTACCAGGTTGATGGTGCAGCCACCGAAGCCACCGCCCATGATACGGCTACCAGTAACACCATTCTCCTTAGCAACATCGTTTAAGAAGTCGAGTTCCTCGCAGCTTACCTCGTATTCCTTGCTCAAGCCGTAGTGAGTCTCGTACATCTTCTGACCTACTGTCTCGTAGTCACCCTTCTCAAGAGCATCGCAGACAGCCAAAACGCGGTCCTTCTCGCCCAATACGAAGTGAGCGCGGCTGTAATCCTCTTCGCCTACCTCAGCGCGAACCTCTTCCAACTGCTCCCATGTGCAATCACGGAGAGTTTCGAACTTAGCTTCTGGGTGCTTTGCTGCAATGTGCTTAACAACATTTTCGCAAGAGTTGCGGCGGTCGTTGTATGGAGAACCTGCCAACTCGTGCTTTACCTTAGAGTTTACCAGGCAGAGTTTATAGCCCTTAGGCTCGAATGGGAAGTATTCAAATTCGCAGCTGTTGCAATCGAGGCGCATCAACTTACCTTCCTTGCCGAAAACAGAAGCAAACTGGTCCATGATACCGCAGTTAACACCTACATACTTGTGCTCAGTAGCCTGACCAGCGAGAACGAGATCCCATTTAGAAACCTTGTTGTCCCCAAAGAGGTCGTTCAAAGCAAAAGCAAAACAGCTTTCAAGAGCAGCAGAAGAAGACATACCTGCACCGAGAGGCACATCACCATAGAATGCTGCATTGAAACCCTTTACGTCAACGCCCAATGCCTTCATCTCCTGGCAAACACCATAGATGTAACGTGCCCATGAAGCGCGTGGACCTTCAGGATCATTAACCTTGAATTCTACACGGTCCTTCAAGTCGATAGAGTAGAGCATGACGGTATCTGTTCCGTTAGGACGGATTTCTGCCATAATACCCTTATCTACTGCACCAGGGAAAACAAATCCACCATTATAATCGGTATGCTCACCAATCAAGTTAATACGACCTGGTGACATGTAGATGTTACCTGTTTTACCATCGAAATGCTTGATGAATCGGCTTCTTACTTTTTCAATATCCATAATTAGTTAAGTTTTTGTTGTGTTGTTACTAAAGATTTGATTATATGATTTAGCCCTAAGACTATATAAGCCTTAGGGCTAATTTATTTCGTGTTATTAATCAACAGGAATATCCTTGTTGATGTTCTTGCAACCAGCTACAGCATAGAAGAACATGTATGCCATACAGATGAGTGGCACAATATAACTAGCCATATAGCCAGCGTTGTCTGCGATGAAGTTCTGTACCAATGGCATCAATCCACCACCTACTACCATCATCATGAAGATACCTGAAGCCTGGGCTGTATACTTGCCAAGACCCTCAGTAGCGAGGTTGAAGATAGAAGACCACATGATAGAAGTGCAGAGACCGCAGAGTACCAGGAACATGGCTGCGATAGGCACTGTTACCATCTGGAATGATGTACCTGTAAATACAGGCATTTCTACTGTTGTTGACTTGCCGAGAAGTACGGCGAGGACGATAAAGATCATACCTGCACCATTGGCAATCATCATCATCATGCGGCTAGATACCTTGTCTGCAATAAAACTGGAGCAAAGACGACCAACCAGCATCAGGAGCCAGTATGTACCTGCAACGAAACCACCGATAGCTGCTGCATTTGCCAAGGCTGTACCATTGATGAAACCACCACCATTTGCTGTTGTATCAGAAATGTAGAAGTTCAATGTTCCAGGAATGCCTACCTCAACACCTACATAAACGAAGATTGCGATAACGCCGAGGTTGAAGTGACGGAAAGCCCATGGTGAATGCTCGAATACAGTCTTGTCTGTAGTCTTACCCATCTCTGGATCCTGGATAGGGATGAAGTTCAAGATAACGAATGCTGCTGCGAATACGGCAAGGGCAATGTAAAGCACGAGGTTCACATCTACCATTTTGGTATTAGCAGTAACAGTACCGATAAGGGCACCTACGAGCATTGGAGTTAAAGTTCCGGATAAACTGTTCAATGTACCACCGATGAGGTTCAGCTGGTTACCGCGGTTACCACCACCACCGATGAGGTTCAACATTGGGTTTACAACAGTATTCAAAATACAAACTGCGAAACCTGAGATGAACGCACCGAAGAGGTAAACGGCGAAGCCTGAGATGTCGGCACCGAAATTACCTGAAAGGAACTGGATGAGCACGCCTACGAATCCGGTAGCGATACCGGTGAGGGCTGTCTTCTTGTAACCGATCTTGGTGAGCAACTTACCTGCAGGGATACCCATGAAGAGGTAAGCCAAGAAGTTCATGGCGTTACCCAACATACCGATCATGTTAGCACTTCCGCTGTCAGCGAATACATTTTTCCAAATAACTCCGATAGGAGCAGCCAAATTCGTTACGAACGAAATCATGGCGTAGAGGAACATCATCGTGATAATGGCGATGATATTGCCATTTTTACTTTGGTTTTCCATTTTTTTTGATAGTTGATATTGTTATTTGTTATTATTATTTGCGAAAAGCTTGTTTATACTCTTTTTGAAGAGGTTATTGATTCTCTTTTATGGTAAAGAGGTTGCTACTCTTTTCTTCTAAGAGGTTGTTTCTTCTTTAAAGACGTTAAGACTTCTCTTTAAGATTGTTGTCGCGCTGGATGGGGTTTGTCATTCAAGCGCGAAAATGGAGCAAGTGCTGTTTAGAGTACCTGCTCCATGATTTATTCTGATTTATTTGTCAATTCCAAACTTATAGATTGTCTTCTGGGTGTATGTTTCACCCGGATTTAATCTGCAACTTGGGAAATAGGTGTGATTTGGAGTGTCTGGGAACTTCTGTGCCTCGAAGCAGACTGCACTGCGACGTGGGAATGTTGCACCAAACTGTCCTGAGATACCTGCAAGGAAATTACCTGTGTACATCTGCAAACCTGGTTCTGTGGTATAAACCTCCATGGTACGGCAGCTTACAGGGTCTTTTATACGGGCAGCGAAACTCAACTCACCTTCTTCTGTCTTGTTCAATACATAGTTGTGGTCATAGCCCTGACCATTCTTGATCTGTTCGTTGTCTGCATTGATGTCTTGACCAATTGGCTTTGGTGTACGGAAATCGAATGGTGTGCCCTCAACCTTCAAAATCTCACCTGTAGGGATAGAATACTCATCGATAGGGAGATAGTAGTTTGCGTTCACCTCACAGATGATATTGTCAACTGTTGGGGTAGGATTAGCAATACCCTGGATTGAGAAGAAAGCGTGATGTGTCAGATTGCAGATGGTTGTCTTGTTGGTTGTAGCCTGATACTTGATAACGAACTCATTGTCGTCGGTCAATGTGTAAGCTACCCAAACTGTCAACTCACCAGTGAAGCCTTCTTCACCATAAGGGCTCGTGTATTTCAACACGACAGCGCTATCACTCATGCGGGTTGCATCCCAAACTTTGGTGTGGAAACCTGTAGGTCCACCATGCAGGTGGTTGGGACCATCGTTGCATGCTAATTGATACTCCTTGCCGTGAAGTATGAACTTGCCTTCTTTAATACGGTTGCCATAACGACCGATGAGCACACTCAAGAATGGCTCTGGCGAGTTGATGACGTCCTGTATGTTGTCATGGCCTTGGATGAGGTTGGCATAGTTGCCATCCTTGTCTGGCATCATGATGGCTACGACTGCTCCACCATAGTTAGTCACTGCAACTTCGTTGCCTTGCTTGTTTCTTAACACGAAGAGATCAGTCTTCTTGCCATTCACTGTGGTCTGAAAATCTTCTCTTTTCAAACCACACTTATTTGCTGGTTCTGTATTCATAATATCTCACTTTTTTTAGTTACCTTACTTTGGTTTAAGTAATGTACTGCAAAGTAACTAAAAAAAAATGAGTATTACAAATATTTTATGAACTTTTTGATTTAAAAAATCCTAAAACGATTCTGATAGCAAATCGGCAACGACGTAACTAGATCCGCCAATAAAGATAAAATCATCTTTTTTTGCGTTTGCTTTTGCTTTGTTAAATGCCTGTGCAATAGTTTGATAGCATGTTCCGTTTAAGCCGTGCTTTTGTGCGTATCCGTATAATTTGTCTACAGGAATCGCTCTTTTGGTTGATGGCTGTGTCCAATAGAAAATCGTACTTTCTTTTGGCAACTTTTCTAATAGTCCCATTACATGCTCTACATCTTTGTCGTCAACCATTCCGAAGACAATATGTTTTGTATCGGCTTTGACGGATGCAATCTGAGGTTCCAGATACTCCCATCCGGCAAGGTTATGTCCCGTATCACAGATGGTGAGAGGGTGCTCGTTGAGTTTTTCCCATCTGCCACGTAAGCCTGTCAGCTCGCATACATGTTCGAAGCCGTTTTTTATGCTTTCATCTTTGATTTCTATTCCTTCTTCCTTCAGGCATTCTACGGCTGCGGATATGGTGCAGAAGTTCTTTTTCTGATAGTTGCCTTTCAGTTCGAAGTTCGTGTCTGCGTCAGTTGTATGTGCAAAATGGATAGGAGAATTCTGCTCATGGGATTTCTTGATGAACACAGGTTGGGTCTCTTCGTTCCATTCGCCAATAACGACAGGAATCTGTGGCTTGATGATACCCGCCTTTTCGCCTGCAATCTCGCCGAGTGTATTCCCGAGGAATTGGGTGTGGTCAAAACTGATATTCGTGATAACGGATAGGATAGGAGTGATGATGTTGGTACTATCCAGTCTTCCTCCCAATCCAACTTCGATGACGGCAAAGTCTACCTTTTGTTCTGCAAAATACTGAAATGCCATCATGGTGGTCAGTTCAAAGAACGAAGGATGTAGCGGTTCGAAGAATTTCCGGTTGTTTTCTACAAAGTCGATTACATACTCTTCGCTTACCATCTCACCATTTACGCGAATGCGTTCTCTGAAATCTACAAGATGTGGAGATGTGAACAGACCGACCTTATAGCCCTGGCTCTGCAGGATTGCAGCAAGTGTATGGGATGATGAACCTTTTCCGTTGGTTCCTGCAATATGGATACATTTATATTGGTTATGAGGATGTCCGAAGTGTTCATCCATTTTATACATCGTATCAAGCCCAGGTTTGTATGCCTTGGCTCCAATCTTTTCAAAAACCGGCGTGCTGGTGAAAAGATATTCAACAGTTTCTTGATAATTCATGTTATACCTTATTATATATACAGATAATCCCCGAAAAGAGCGAACCGTTCTTTCGAAGATAGTTCGCCCTCTTCGGGGATTGCTCTTTACAGTTTATTTTTTAAAGAGATTCTTGAAACTTTCAAAGAGAGATTTCTTCTCTGCATTATCTGCTTTGAAATTATCGCATTCCTTGAATTTCACAACAAGATTCTTTTCTTCTTTGGTCAGAGATGTAGGGATGAAAACGGTAATATTGACGATAATATCACCACGGCCATAACCATATCCCTTAATAGCCGGCATACCTTTGCCACGCAAACGAATCTGTTTGCCTGGTTGTGTGCCTGGTTCTATTTTGATCTTCGTCTTACCATCCAAGGTAGGGACTTCTACCTCGCCACCCAAAGTGGCAGTTGCAAAGTCAAGAACAAGATTATGGTATAAGTCCTGACCAACACGCTCGAAATCATCGTTCTTTTCTACGCTTACCATTACCTGTAGGTTTCCGTAGAGACCATTGTGCTTGCCTTGGTTACCCTTTCCTTCAACGGTAACAACCATATCGTTGTCGACACCTGCAGGGATATTGATTTCTACGAGTTCCTCGCCCTTCACGATTCCGTCGCCACCGCATTCCTTACATTTGTTTTTGATGATAGTTCCCTCACCGCCACACTTTGTACATGCAGCCTGAGTTTGCATCATGCCGAACATGCTGCGCACCGTTTTTAAGACATAGCCGCTTCCATGACATTCCGGACATGTTTCTGGCTGGGCACCACCTTCGCAACCTGTTCCGTGACATGCAGAGCAAGTTACATCCTTGCGAATCTTGAAGCGCTTGGTGACACCTGTTGCTGCCTCTTGGAGAGTCAGTTTTACTCTTACGCGAAGGTCGCCACCCTGGTAAACCCGCTTCTGTGAGCCGCCACCGAAACCGCCGCCACCAAAGCCGCTGAAACCGCCGTGTCCGCCAAAGATATCTCCAAACATAGAGAAGATGTCGTTCATGTCCATGCTGGCACCACCGCCGAATCCGCCGAATCCACCTTGTGGCCCGTCGAAACCAAACTGGTCATACTGCTGGCGCTTCTGGGCATCGTGGAGAACTTCGTAAGCTTCGGCAGCTTCCTTGAATTTCTCTTCCGCCTCTTTGTTGCCAGGGTTGCGGTCTGGATGATACTTAATGGCTATCTTTCGATACGCCTTCTTTATTTCGTCTTCTGATGCCGACTTGTCTACGCCCAGCACCTCATAATAGTCTCTCTTAGCCATTTGCTTATTTCAAATATTGAATTTTCTTGCAGAATTCTAATGGAATGTTCTGGATTTTGAAAAATAATTCTTGATATTTCTTCCTTACTGACCTACAGCTACCTTGGCATGGCGAATCACCTTGTCGTTCATCGTATAACCTGTCTGGACGCAGTCAATGATCTTTCCCTTCTTGTCATCGCCCATTCCCGGAACCATAGCAATAGCCTCGTGGAAATCTACATCGAAATCCTTGTCGTTGGTTTCAATCTTCTTAACGCCAAGACCTTCGAGTGTCTTTACGAACTTGTTGAAAATCATCTGGACACCTTCCTTGATAGCCTTAGGGTCTTCGCTCTTGTCAGCGATGGCACGCTCAAAGTCGTCGAGAATAGGCAGAATAGCAGCTACAGTCTTCTCGCCGCCATTCAAAATCAGTTCTGCTTTCTCTTTGAGGGTACGCTTGCGGTAATTCTCAAACTCAGCAGTCTTATAGAGCAACTGTTTCTTGAGTTCCTCTACCTCTTGCTGTGCTTTTGTTAAAGGATCAATCTCTTCTGCCTTCTTGTCAGCAGCGTCTGTATTGTTGTCACCTTCTTCTGCCTTGTTGTCAGTATTCTGATTTTCCTCAGTATTTTCATTTTGAGTTGTCTGCTCATTATTTTCATTCTGAACAGTCTCCTGAACGTTTCCGTCCTCTATATTGATTTCTTTTTCTTTTGACATAGTCTTAAATTTTTTAAACATGATAATTCTTGTTATTGGTTGTTTGACAAAAAGTGTGCCAACCCGATTCTCATCGAATTGGCACTATTAAATTATAAGATAATTTGTGGTTGCTGTTTAAAACAGCAGAATAACTTTCTGTTTAGAATCCGTACATCTTAGCCTTCTGCTCCTTGATAGCTTCATCGTAGATATACTCATCATAAGACATGAGCTTGTCGATGGTGCCTGATGGAGTGAGCTCGATGATGCGGTTTGCCACGGTGTTGATGAATTCGTGGTCGTGGCTAGAGAAGAGGATATTGCCCTTGAAACCTACCAGGGTGTTGTTGAATGCCTGAATACTCTCCAGGTCCAAGTGGTTGGTTGGTGTATCAAGAATCAGGCAGTTGGCGTTCTGCAACTGCATGCGTGCAATCATACATCTCATCTTCTCACCTCCGGAGAGGACATTTACCTTCTTCAGTACTTCTTCGCCGCTGAAGAGCATTCTTCCGAGGTAGCCCTTCATGGCAACTTCGTTACCTGGACCATACTGGCTCAACCAGTCTACCAGGTTCTTGTCGCTCTGGAAGAATTCTGTATTATCGAGTGGGAGATAAGCTGTTGTGATAGTAACACCCCACTTGTAGTCACCTGCGTCAGCCTTTCGGTTGCCGTTGATGATTTCGAAGAGTGCGGTCATCGCCTTAGGGTTGTGAGAGAGGAATACTACCTTCTCGCCCTTTTCTATGTTGAAGTTTACATTGTCGAAGAGCACTGTTCCGTCTTCGTCGCATGCTTTCAGTCCCTCTACCTCCAGAATCTGGTTACCTGGCTCACGGTCCATCTGGAAGATGATGCCTGGGTATTTACGGCTTGAAGGACGGATTTCTTCAACGTTCAGTTTCTCCAGCATCTTCTTGCGGGATGTTGTCTGCTTACTCTTGGCAACGTTAGCTGAGAATCGGCGGATGAATTCTTCCAGCTGCTTCTTCTTCTCTTCAGCCTTCATCTTCTGGTTCTGAGCCTGGCGGAGAGCCAACTGAGAACTCTCATACCAGAAAGAGTAGTTTCCTGCAAACATCGTAATCTTACCGAAGTCGATATCTACGGTCTGGGTACTTACAGCATCGAGGAAGTGACGGTCGTGAGATACTACGAGTACGGTCTGTTCAATGTTGCTGAGATAGTCTTCCAGCCACTCAACAGTGTCGAGGTCGAGGTCGTTGGTAGGCTCATCGAGAAGGAGGTTGTCTGGGTTGCCGAAGAGTGCCTTTGCCAGCATCACGCGCACCTTCTCTGTATTAGAGAGATCTCCAACGAGTTTGTCGTGACGGTCTTCCTTTACGCCGAGGTTCTGCAGAAGTTGTGCGGCATTGCTTTCAGCCTCCCAACCATTCATTTCTGCAAACTTGAGCTCCAGCTCAGCAGCGAGGTTACCATCTTCTTCTGTCATCTCTGGCTTAGCATAGAGGCGCTCGCGCTCCTTCATGTTTTCCCATAATGGCTGATGGCCCATCAGAACGGTATCCATCACGCGGAAATCGTCATATTTGAAGTGGTCCTGTTCCAAGACAGAAAGGCGCTCGCCTGGTCCCATTTCTACTGTACCCTTGTTTGGTTCAAGGTCGCCGCTGATAGCGCGGAGGAAAGTAGATTTTCCGGCGCCGTTAGCACCGATGATACCATAAATATTACCATGAGTGAACTTGAGGTTTACATCCTTGTAAAGCACTCTCTTTCCGAATTGGATCGCAAGATTTTGTACTGTAATCATCTTAATTTTATAAGTCCCTTATTATCAATTATTTATAAATTCTTATTTTCTGTTACTTGCATATTGCTGACACCTATCTGATTTTCGCCGCCAAGGTTCAGCATGCTTCTTGTCGCAGATTTGCCCATTTCTTACCTTACTTGCAGTCTTACTTGCAAGAATGCACAAGCTATTCTATTTTCTTGTAGAATAAATGCTCAAGATGCTTTTTCTTTATTATGCTGTCCTGTATGTCCACGTATGCCAATATGCTATACTCATTGTCCCCTCCAAACATGAACCACTGGCTTCTGTTTATCGTAACCAGTACAGTTCGATACTTGTTCTCCCACACGTAATCACGCATAAAGTGCCTTGCCCCTTCTTCTTTCTCAACGTACGATGAGTCTTTCGTAGGCTTTCCGTACTCTCTGCTCAAAGAAACGAACAGCTTACTTTCGAAGGCCTGGAATTCACTTTTACTCTCGTACGATTTACTTATATAAGAGAAACTGTTAACCAGACCATCCTTAACGATAGCTCTTGCTTTTTCGAACGAAACGTCGCCGAGCTTTTTGTCAGTAAGGTTATACATGTCCTTGTATTCCGGGTCAGGAACCAACCATCCCTTACCAACCAGGTTTATGGCAGTATCACCAATTTGTATGCTGTCGTTAAGGTACAGGCTGCTGTCTTTTTGGCTTGTATTGCTGCCAGTTCCGCATCCATAAAACGAAAGTACGCCTACGAATGCTGACGTTAACACAAATGCTACCTTCTTCATAATCCTTATATATAATAATGTTATACTTCGATTCCGTTATCAGCAAGAATCTTCCTGAGAAGACGAATCTCACTGTCCTTAGACTTGATAGTCTCGTTCTGTGCATTGATGATCTGAATGAGCTGGGCATTCTTGTCTTTGAACGACTCCTCTTCACGCTCCTTGGCCCGTTCCGTTCCCGTAGTTATGTTTTGGCTATTGTCACCAACGTTCCCGGCATTTATCAGCTGCGCCATCGGTATGCCGTGCTTAAACGCCTCGTTGATGGACTCTTCTATCTTCTGATGCGTTTCGCCTAGCTGAATTACCATATTTCCATTCATACTACCGCTTCCATACTTTAGCCAGCTATAGCTAACCCCAAGAGAATTGCATATTTTACTAATCGTTCCCTCGGATATTGACAGCTTCCCGCTTCTCATCTTGCCGATGTTGTTTGTTCCTGTAGCCTTCATGAAGGCATTCTCGCTCATCTTCTTAATCTTGATGAGGTAATCTAACCTTTCTTGTACCGAATTTAATGTTCCCATAATGCTTCTTAGTTTTATATACGCAACTAAATCGACTCGAAACGTTAAATTCGGTAATATACCGAAGTATTTTACCGAAACATTAGGTACTTTACCGAAGTTTTTGTACCTTTGCACTCGTTGACGGTCGAGTAACTAACAAAGCCGTTACAAACGGAGGCTTGTGCGACCGAAAGTACGTACTTTACATTGACACTGCAAATATACGACTTTTTTCGCATACCTCCAAATTTTAGACGAAATATTTAAGTAACAAAGATGAAAAAAGTTGCAAGAATAACAAAACAGGACATATTGGACATCAAACCAGGGAAATTTGAAGTCTTCCTGCTTGAGTCCGCAAGAGCAGTTCGGTCGGCAGTAACATACGCTTATCAGCTTGCTCAATACGAAGATTTGCCGAAGGGTGTGCTCAAATACTCAACCTCGGCAGACTATAAGAACCATACGGCGATTATTACCGCCGTTCCGGTTGAGTGACAAACTTTAAATGATTGGAATATGAATGAAATCGTGTTTCGTGGTACAAACGACCAGGCATTGACAAATAGTTTGTTGGTAGCTAAAAGTTTTGGAAAAGAACATAAACATGTTCTTGATTCAATCAGAAAGTTGATTGAGGGGTGTGCCGAGATTTCGGCTGACCCCATGTTTGAAGAAACAACTTACGTAAATGAGCAGAATGGGCAAACCTATCCGATGTATCTAATGAACCGTGATGGTTTTACGTTGCTCGTTATGGACTTCAAGGGCAAGAGGGCGATGCAGTTCAAGTTAGAATACATCAAGGCTTTCAACAGTATGGAAGCGCAGATTAAGGCTTCACAAAAACCAAAGTCGCATCTTGAGATCCTTCAGATGTCAATCAATCAGCTTGTAGAGCAAGAACATCGCCTATCTAGTGTAGAACGTGACGTTGCAGAAGCGAAGAAGGAGATCGCTGAGATGAAGCAAGAGCGTGTTGAGAACGGAAAGCTACTCCTTGAAGCTGAAGTATCGGAGAACAAGGTTCCTGAGGTTTCGATGCGAAACAAGATTCGTAGGTTGGTTAACCAATATGCAGCTGCAACCAATACGTCACAGAGAGACATTTGGCGTCTTGTCTACGACAATCTTCTTTATGCTTACAATATTGATATCACCCGTTATAATAGAAAAAAGGGACAAAGCTATCTTGATGTAGCAGAAGAGCACGGATTTCTTGGGAAGATATTCGACATTGTTTCTAAAGTAGTTAATACAAACAAGGATAAAATGTAATAAGATAATGAGCAGCAAGGAAATTATAGAAAGAATTTCTTTTCTTATTGATAAGCTTGGCTTTAGGTCGAGAAATCACTTCTCGGTAGTTGTTGGTATAGGTTCGTCGAATTTTAGCCGCAAAATGAAAGGAGAAACGCCATTCACGAATCCTGACGTATTTAAAATATGTAGTTCGTTGGGCATTAGAAAAGATTGGCTCGTAAGCGGAGAAGGTGATATGTATGACCGGAACGAAGAGCCTAGAAAGGTTACGGTGGTTCAAGATGACTTTCTTAAGCAGGAAAATGATTTTCTAAGAGAAATGTTGGAGATGAAGGATGAAACAATATCTACTCTTCAAAAATGCGTTTCTCTTTTCGAGAAGATTCTTGATATGCAAAATACAGATTAAGCCTATGCCAGGCAAGAATCGAAGTAAGGTCGGTATCGACGTGGTGGAGAAAATCATCTCGTTGAAGGAAGTAGACCAGGAATTCCTGACCAATAAGACAATCCTGGCATACCTTGGCGGTGTTAGCAAGGAATACATAAAAGATTTGAGAGAATCGGGTGTTCTGCCTTACTATAAGGTGCGAAACACCATATTCTATAAGGTTTCTGATGTTCGAAAGATGGTAGAAAAGAATAGGATCATCTGCTAGCATTGGAAATAAGATGAATATTGGTATGGTTAAAGTTATAGGTTTGTTTCATTTGCTCGTGAGAGTATGATTGTTAGTTATTAGTTATTTGGGTTTTATCTACAGCGGTAGATACTTTGGGGCGATGTCTGTTCGTTTAGCTTATTTCGCCCCAATCAGACTGAGTAGCTCAGTTGGATAGAGCAGGTTGATTCCTAATCACCGGGTCGTGAGTTCGATCCTCACCTCAGTCACACTCTTTTTTTAGTTCCGTTTAGTAGTTGAATTCCTCTCTGACGGCGCAAAGGTAAGTCCTTATACCTTATAAAGTAGGTCGTTCGGGCAGCGACAATCTTGCGTCAGATGAGAGTTTCAATGAACGGACATGAAAGAATTGTTCTTTGACATATTGATGCACAGAAATAGTATGCGTGGAAAAGAAGTAACTGGAGAGCATCAATGGATGCCGTGACCTGGCGAAAGGACGCACGACATACGAAAATCCAGCTAATCTGCATCAAGTAAGCAGACGGACTACACCGGAATGAAGAATTGTCGGTGCAAGCACTGCCCAAAACGTTGCAGTCTGGTGAACATGGAAAAGTTCTGAAAATCCAAAAAGATGATTTATCTTCATCATTCATATAACAACTCAGAGGCTAGTAGTGTAACTGATGCACGGCGATAACAAAATGATACCGATCTTATCATCGCAAGAGGTTCTTCGTTGAGCCCTAGCCTCCAACGTATAATTCATTGTGTTCAAATTTATTCAATTAAAAATGCAGCTCGTCTGTGAAGATAGGCTGCACACATCGCAGGTTGGAGCAGTTGGTAGCTCGCTAGGTTCATGACCTAGAGGTCACAGATTCGAGTTCTGTACCTGCCACAAATGTTTATTTAAAGCTATAAATTGTTTATATGTGAAAAGATTGTTTCTTGCGTATCTGGTCTGAGAAGATAGGGTACGTCTATCTCTTTTAGAAGGAATTATTTTTTATTTCTGGGGAGAGTAGCTCAGTAGTAGAGCGCCGGGGGAAGTGTCCTTGGAGGTCGATGGTGCGAATCCGTCCTCTCAGACCAATTTTCTTTCGTTTTTCAAGATTTTTGATTGGTTAACTTATGCGTCGCCCAGTAGCTCAACTGCATAGAGCCGTGGTACTATCCGCGAGGTTGGGAGTTGGAGTCTCCCCTGGGCTTCCCGAGTAGGTAAAATTCTAAAAATGTTTTTGCTTTAGCTGACAGCGATCAGCACACTCTTATAAATTATTCATATTTTTTTTGAGTATTAAATCCTCTTGCCTGTGAAGGTAGGAGGCACAAGCCGCATTAGCTCAGTTGATCAGAGCGGTCTAAGGTACAGACAGGTCGTGGGTTCGAGTCCTGCATGTGGCTCACTTAATTTTGAGTGCCATAAATTTACAGTTTTTGATTATCTTTGGGAGTGAGGGAGTCAATTCTTCCTCCTCCCTTTAACATTGACTTCTACTCCATATCACAATAACCACGTGCAATCACCTCTCCTGCCTTGCGTGGTTGGCTAAACGGAGAGGTTTTACTATAGATGAAAGTTAAAAACATAATAAGAATCAGTAAGGAAAACATTAATGCTCTTCGGAATCTGGAATGCGTTGAAAGCATAGAACAGAACGGAAGGGATATTACTGTTCGCCTTAAACCGGAATGTACGGACGGTAAGCTCGAAGCCCGAAAGGGTGAATATCTTGTTCAGTGTGGTAACAAAATGTGGCAGAGATATGGCTCTGAAGCTATCAATCTGCTTTCCAAAAATCCCGGAGCGGAGGCCGGCAAGACATGGGACGCGTAGGATCAAAGAAGTATTACGCTCCTGACGGGAACGAATACGATTCAAGAGAGGAGTATCTGTATTTACAGAAAATCTTGGATGATCCTAATATAAGCTGTGTTCATAGGCAGGTGACCATTACGGCAATCAAGCCTGTATGGATGCTGAGACCAAAGCAGCTTAAGACCAAGGTCAAGTACGAGAGAAGGTCATTGCTTTACGGTCACAACTATACTGCCGACTTCGTTTACAGGGAAGGCGATAAGATTGTGATATGTGATGTCAAGAGCCTCTACACATCAAAGCTCAGAGAGTTCTCGATAACGACCAAGGCTGTCGTAGCAAGACTTATCGCTCACAACAAGAAACGTCACAACGGCGAGTCTGTCGTTATATTCCGTAAGGCTATCAAGGTAAATAAGAACGAGTGGAAAATCGTTGATTATCCACCGTCCGATTGCTATATAATATAATAAGGTATAAAATAAGAAGATATGGTTATTATTATCAATAGTCTCATAGCAACAGTAGCTATGTTCGCTGCATGCGCATTCGTCGCACATCTCCTTGGTTTGGATAAGGAAGACTAATTCAAGTTTTATTCTAAAATATTTTTAAATTATGGACAAAGACAAAATTATCGTCAGTGTAGTAATTGACAAGCAGGCTCTTGTTGACAGAGCATTCGACATCTCGAAGAATCCTTCTGAGTTCAATGAAATCAAGAAGGTTATCGACGGCAAAAACCAGTTTACTCGTGATATCGACGAGATTGATGATGAAGGCAAGAAGGAGAATAATACGAACCTTTTCGCCGGCATCGCATTGGACATCATTCTCAGTGAGAACCCGGAACTGGCAATCACCAAGCGCCTCAATTCGCTTGAGGACAAGAAGAACTCTTTCCTCGCTAAGATGAAAAAGCTCGACGAACTCAAGGAAAAAGTGAAAAACGGAGAGGCGCCTGGCGTTGAAGGTATCCGTGAGTTGTTGAAAATAATGGAGGAGGACGTGTAATGGGTGTAGTGTCAAAGTACGGAAACCTGTATGATGTCAAGAAGAACATCATCTACCACGCTCCTGTCACTTCTTCACATTTCGAACGTATTTTGAAGAAGGACAATTTGCTTCCTATGATGAATGGCGTAACAACACCAGCATTGTTCGGAATTCACGCGGACAAGAAATTTAAGCGTGGACGCTGGCGCCGAGTATTAACACATTAATTCGTATAACAATGAGATCAAAATCAGGTTCTTGGTTCGAAACCAAGATTAAGTATCAGAAAACTCAGGAAGACGGTTCAGAAAAGGTCGTTAGCGAGTGCTACATCGTTGAAGCTCTGTCTTGTACAGGTGCAGAAGCTTCTATCATCGAAGAAATGGCTGTCTATTCTAGTGGTGACATGAACGTCCCTAGCACAAAGGAGGCGAATTTCAAAGAGGTCTTCTTCTCTGACAATAGTGAAGATGACAAATGGTACGCAGCAAAGCTCCAATTCATCACGATTGATGAAAAGAGTGAGAAGGAGAAGCGTAGTAATGTCAATTACCTCGTTCAGGCAAAGTCGCTTGCCCGTGCGCTTCGTTATGTTGATGAGGTGATGGGGAAAACACTTATTGATTATGATATCGTAGGCCTCAATGAGACTAAGGTCATGGATGTCTTCGAGCATGTAGCTCCATCATCTTCTGAGTCTAAAGAAAATAAAGAATGACAGAAGTTGGAAACAGAATAGCAAAAATGCCAGCCAAGATGGCCTTTGCTGTACTTGACTTGCGTAAGGTACATGCGTGCATCATGGAACTTCCACGAAGCAAGTCGGTACAGCTGGCCCGAAAGGCGGCATACCTCAACTACATTGAGGTGAGGGTAGAAAACTCGGTAAGGTTCCACTTCATTATGAACGCCTTAATGAAAAGGGCGAAAGCGTGACGGTGGAAACTTACTTCAGATATTTAGATAGAATACATTAATCATTCCCGGTATGGCAAACAGTAGATTCGCTCTCCACTATAAGAGGAGTTGTCACGATTGTATCTTCCTTCAGATTTGTACTGATCATAACGCAAGCTACAATGGAGATTACGTTTGCAAAGACTGGGAATGGAAGTATCAGTGATTAATTTTTAAATTTTAAGCAAAAAATGAGTAATACACAAGTTGCGACACAACAAAACAATATGTCGCTTGGTGAGTTAATGCACTCACCTGCTGTAGTCGGAAAGCTCAACGAAGTGTGGAGTAGCCCTCAGATGGCAAATAGCTTCATGAGTTCGGTTATCAGCGTTGCTAACGGAAATCCGCAGCTGCGAAAGGCTCAGCCAATGAGTATCATCGGTGCTGCTATGGTTGCCGCTACGATGCAGTTACAGGTCATCCCTACCTTAGGGCAGGCTTATCTTATTCCTTACGGCTCGCAGTGTCAACTTCAGGTGGGATACCTCGGAATCTTGCAGCTCTGTCAGCGAAGCGGTCAGTTCAAGAAGATTCTTGCAGCTCCTGTTCATGAAGGAGAATACGTCTCCGGAGATGAGTTCGATGAAGACTATGTATTCGATAAGAAGAAGAAAACTTCTGATAAGATTATCGGATATATGGCAAAATTCGAGCTTCTGAACGGATTTACAAAGGTTGCATATTGGGATATCGCCAAGGTCAAGGCGCACGCTACAAAGTTCTCTCAGGCATTCCGTGCCGGCTACAATTCTCC
>ERZ780220.102-NODE-102-length-20423-cov-3.97364_pt1 | contig 20423 bp, 15 predicted proteins | sample MGYA00511085_ERZ780220 | MGnify/ENA primary metagenome ERZ780220 (study PRJEB29588, sample SAMEA2155373) | human gut metagenome | biome: human gut; feature: human-associated habitat; material: faeces | place: Denmark | collected 2008/2010 ...
ATAAAGGTCTCCTCAAACTTAGATACATAAATGTACCAAAATTTGAGAAGAACCAGAAAGATTTTCCTCAAACTAATGCCACTATTGCCACGCTCCAAGTTAACCAATTGGTTTTTAGCTATTTAAGCGTTGCAATAAGGGCATTTTCTATTATCACCTATTGCCACCTATTGCCACACTCGGGCGAAAAGCGGGGAATTCTCAGCGAAAAAGCAGAGGAATACTGATTGTTTTCGCAGAAAAACATTAAAAAAGTGGAGAAAAAGGCTTGCGGTTTCGAACATTTTTTTGTATTTTTGCAACCAACAGGAAAAATTCCTGCCGATTCCACCTAGAAGCTTACGACTCCTGTGAAACCACTTTTTATATAATTTTAATTCCAAAAACCTATGACACAAGCAGATTTAATCAGACTCTACTTCGCTAAAGGAGATGTTTACAACTCATGGAACTATTGCTTCAATTGAGCACGGATGACCGACACGAAGGTCACGAATGACCGGCGTAGCCGGGCACATTTGCCCAACGCTTCGGGCAAATCTGGGCAAAGTCATCGACAACCCTAAGTATCACCCTATCAACAAATTAGCAGAAATATGAAGTTTACTATTACAAGAATCAACAAACAGAACAAGCTGATGGTCAGTTCGAAAACCGTAGAACGGTTTCTGGAGCGCATCGCTAAAGATGATGCCAAGCTGAGTGTCACCAATTTCAGAATGAGTGTGCCGCTCATGGAGGCCGACTACCAGTACTACAAAGGCATCAAGGAATGACAGCACGTTTATCCAGCCGCAGAATTCAACAAGGATGAAAGCGGCAATCTCGTCTTCCAGAAATCAAACGGGCTGGTGATGCTCCACTTCATCAACCTCATGTCGGACCAGGAAAAAGATGCCGTCAAGAAGACGGTCAGTCTGCTACCGATGACCTTCGCTTCCTTCGAAGGAGCCGACGGCAGAAGCCTCATCGTGCTCGTAAGCATCTGCAACGAAGAAGGAAAAATCCCGACAAAAGAAGCCGACGCCGACTTACTCTACCAGTCTGCCTACGAACAGATAAAAACGCTCTACCAGTCGCAGGTACAAGCAGCCATCAAACCCGAAAAGCCATCATTGTCATCCAACTTCATGCTTACGCTGGATGCCTCTCCTTATTATAACAGTAAGGCAGTGGCGATGAGCATCTCTCAAAATATGAAGAAGGTAGCCTCAGCCCCTAAGAATGTAGACGATTTAAAGACATACGATGACTATGAGTTTCTTTACCGCAAGGCAGCAGAAGAGACGAAGGAAGAGATGAAAAAAGCCAACATCTCATGGCAGAACGATGAAGACCGGTTCCTTGCCGGTTTCTCTGCCATCGCCATCAAGCTCTGCAACATGGGCCTCAGCGAAGAAGAAGCTTTCATCCATATCCGCCGCAACAACTGGGGACATGTGACAGAAGAGAAACTCCGCCAGATAGTGGGCACCGCTTACGATACCCATTCCAAAGACAGGAAGACGGAGAAATCAGCCTCAGGCAGAAAGGGCCGTGCCGAAATTCTGCAGATGATCAGATACCTGGAGAGCCGGTACCAGTTCCGTTACAATACCGTGATGAAATATACCGAATACCGCCCGAACAATTCATGGGTTGGCGATTTCAGACCGGTGGATACCCGTGTGCAGAAAAGCATGACGCTGGATGTTCAGATAGCCGACATCCACGTAAGCATCAAGGATGTAAGGAATTTTCAAGAGTCAGACCGCATCAGAAACTACAGCCCAATAGAGTCTTATCTCTATGACTGTCTGGGGAAATGGGACGGCAAGGACCGCATCCGTGCCCTGGCACGAACCGTACCCACCAACAATCCTCATTGGGAAGACTGGTTTTACACCTGGTTTCTGGGAATGGTAGATCAGTGGCGCGGCATGTATCGCCGTCAATATGGCAACAGTACCATGCCGCTGCTTATTTCCAAGCAGGGTTACAACAAGAGCACCTTCTGCCGCCGTCTCATCCCTACCGAATTATCGTGGGGCTTCAGCGACAACATGATTCTCTCAGAAAAGCGTCAGGTATTGCAGGCGATGTCACAATTTCTGCTCATCAATCTCGATGAGTTCAATCAGATTTCACCACAGGTGCAGCAGGGATTTCTGAAGAATCTGCTGCAGTTGCCTACGGTGAATATCAAGCCGCCATACGGAAGTTATGTACAGGAATTTCCTCGTCTAGCCTCCTTCATTGCCACGAGCAACATGACCGATATTCTTTCCGACCCATCCGGCAACCGCCGTTTCCTGGGAGTAGAACTGACGGGACCTATCGATGTGAGTGGCAGACTGAACTATGAGCAGCTTTATGCGCAGGCGATGCAAGCTTTGGAGCGTGGCGAAAAATCCTATTTCGACGCCAAGGAAACCGCCATCATCATGCAATATAACAGACAATTTGAGCAGATTTCGCCAATTAAGCAATGTTTTCTGCAGGTTTTCGAGCCTGCAAGTACCCCGGAAAATGGCGAATATCTGATGGCAGCCGCCATTTTCGACATTTTGAAGCAGAAATTCGGCTCTTCTCTCCAGGTTTCGAGTATACAGAAATTGGGCAGGGAGCTTCAGAATATTGAAGGTTTGAAGAACCGAAGAACAAGATTTGGTACTGAGTATCTGGTAGTTAGGAAATAACCTACTCACTTTTTATCTCATTTTCTCATAAAAAGAGTGTGGCAATGCGTGGCATTAGGTGGCAACAGAAATACCGCTTACTCCCACGCATTATTCACTTATAATCAGAGAGTTAAATGCATTGGTGATAGATGTAGCAATAAAAACAGAAAAACATTTTCGTATAAGAATCATAAAGGTAGGAGTAAACCACTTTTTGCTTTACCATTTGCATGTATTGACAATTGTGCCGAAATCATGAACTTCATTATGCGAACTCATCCACTTCATTTCACGACTTCATCTACTTCATTGAGTTGACACATACGGCTGCGGTGGCTGAAGGAGTCGAATGCTGTGGCTGAAGGAGACGAATGCGATGGCTGAAGGAGTCGAATGCAGTGACCGAAGGAGACGAATGCGATTGCTGAAGGAGTCGAATGCGGTGGCTGGAGGAGTCGAATGCGGTGACCGAAGGAGTCAAATGCTGTGGCTGGAGGAGACACATTCTGAACACTTATAACTAGAGATTGCTGTATAATACTAAACTGAGTCCACTTAAAGAAGTCCCGAATCATATTTTTTGTCATTGTAACTTATTGACAATCAATGGCACGTTTTCGTAAAAATGACTTTTTCAAGTGGGCTCAGAAAATAAAATCTGTTTTCTGTTTCATTCCACACACCCACGAAGGGTGTGACATCGCTTTGGTTTTGGTGGCGTTCATGATGATTGGTTTCAATCCACACACCCACGAAGGGTGTGACTTTTGTGACTATCTGCTCGACCTGTTCAGCGTGTTTCAATCCACACACCCACGAAGGGTGTGACGTTTGCTGCGTTTCAGTTCCTCGCTGATTTGCGTGTTTCAATCCACACACCCACGAAGGGTGTGACCGCACACACTAGATGATGGAGGCGCACCACTGCATGTTTCAATCCACACACCCACGAAGGGTGTGACTATTAATTGTTATGTCAGAGTTACTTCCTTTTTTGTTTCAATCCACACACCCACGAAGGGTGTGACTGCATATTCAGCAAATAGCTGAATATCATGATGCAAAGATAATTATTTTGCGAAAGATGGCAAAATAATTACACGTAAAATATTATAAAAGGCATAATATTTGTAAGTCACTGATTTTAAGAAGGTGCGAAACTATAGGTTATTTTGCAATACTATAGGTTCGCACCCTCATACATTAAATGATAAGCTCACCAGTAAAGTCAAGCCCCATATCCTTACCCAAAGTCTCAACTTTACGTTTCCAATTTTTCCCAAGAATATAGAACCTAATACTATCTTGTTCAGTATCAATAATCCCTTTTAACTGGTCCCTCAATACGAAAAACTGAGATTCCGTCAAAATACACTCAAAAACAGAGTTTTGAACTCTCTTTCCGTAATTCAAACACGCCCTTGCTACATTGCGTAAACGTTTCGCACCATGAGCCGAGGTAATGTTTACATCATAAGTAATCAATACAAACATACACTACTTGATTAAAAATACTGGATAATCATCAATATCCTTACGAATGAATCTCGCCAACAACATTACTTGAACATAAGGAAGAAGACCAATACTTACCTTTTCATTTAAATAAGGATGAATAATCTGTTCCTTCTTTCTGCTTTGCCACGCAGACAGTATAATCTTACGCCCCGAGTCTGTCATGACGATACCTTCGTCACCCTGCTTGATGAAATCTTTGATGGTAATCTGTTTTCTGTTGATTAAAGATAGAACCAATCTATCACCCAAATATGCTCGCAACTCCTCCATCATATCCAAAGATAAAGATGCACGCCCTGGTCTTAAAGTATGCATAAACCCTACGTATGGGTCTAAGCCAACAGTCTCCAAAGCCGATGTCATATCATTACATATAAGAGTATATACGAAAGATAACATCGCATTAATCGCATCTTTTGGTGGACGACGATTGCGACCTTCAAATACAAAATCTTCTTTCTGGTTTAGAAGAAGACGTGAGAATACACCAAAATAAGCAGTGGCAGCTTCTCCTTCTATTCCCCTCACACTATCTATAGATTCAGCATTCAAAACTCTTCTTTTGCACCGAAGCAGTTCCTCGCAAACACGTTCTATAGCCTCATCATCTCCATTGTCTCTAATAAAACGACGCAAGATATTACGATAGTTTTGGATTTTTCCTCCTATGAAAAGTTTACTGAGATGAAGAGCATAGTTAGGTTCATCAGAATTCTTATATTGTGCTTTTCTCAGCAAAACGTTTCCCCTAGTCGGACCTTGCGAACGGCTGATATATCTTCCTTGTGGTGAAAGGAAGGTTAGAGAAACATTATTATCTGCACACAGTTTCATCAATCCTGGACTTGCCCCCATATAACCAAAAGTAATAATTTGCTCTATATTATGGATAGGAATACGGAATATCTCGTTTTGCTTCACAGATATCACAACATTCAACCCATCTTTACTTAGATAGGCGTCAGGTGTGGTCACGTATAATGTATTAAGTAATATCCTCATATAGATTCTTGTTTAAATAGGTTGATACAAGAGCACAATCACTCATTTCTGGCATACAGAGATTTACCAGAGAACAATTCTTACAATGATGCTGTTTGTTAGCTTTTGGCAAGATACCGCTTTTAAATACCTCATGCATCTGACGGGCACATTGAATAGTCGTACTTCTTAATGACTCAGAAATAGAAATTGTTTCTCTATGTTTTACTTCATCATAATACAATGCACCGTATGGAATATGGATACCATACATTTCTTCGAGACACATTGCCTGGGCAGCCAATTGTACTTCATCTCTTTCATCAGGTTTATGATGACCTCTTTTATACTCCACAGGGTATGGTTTCCAATATCCTTTGTAGCGATTATGAGTTATAGCATCTTCTGATGAATCAGCAGTAATAAGTTCTACAGCATCAGTTACACCATACAATCCTAATTCTTTAGAGGCTATATGGAGGGAACGAAGCGTGATAACATCACCATTCTTCTGACGATAGAAGGGATTATCTACATTCTTGTGTAGAATCTGCCCTTCTGTCGTCAGTTTATTTTCTGCCCATTGTTGCTCGATATGAATCAAAGCCCATTGTCGAGGGCAGAACATAAAGTGCTGTATCCCCGACAACATGAGCATTTCGTCTTCAGTATACATGATGATACTAAATCAATTCTTCAACTGTTACACCAGGATATTTCTTATCCAACTCCTCTTGAGAAGGTACCGTAACTTCATAATCGCCAAATGAACGTGGTACATCTGTATTCTTCTTGATTTTCACCAAATCAAACAATTTATTCGCAGGAGCATTACCCAGAACAGAATCATGTTTGAATACGATTAATTTCTGAGCACTCATCAAGCCCCTTGCTGCAGAACGGTCAACATCAAACATGTTCTTCAATGCATCAAAGAAAAGTTCCAGGTCTTCCTCTGAGAAGCCCGTTTGTTTGGCAAGGTTGGCAGAGATGAAGCCATGGCAGACATAGAGTCCATAAGGAACTGTAGCCTTGCGACCTTGAATGCCAACTTGTGAATCGTAAGATTTCTCTTCATCGCGAGCTGCACAAACTGTTAATGCATGTTCTGCTGGGATAATAGGGTCTATTGAACGTGCAAAAGTCATTTGGACAGCTCCTCTTACTTGTCCTGCATTAGAGCCAGTAGAAAGAACAGCTCCAAAAGTTCTTACATCATAGAAACGCTTACACATCGCTTCACGTCCTGCTGTAACTATGTCGGCAGGTGCTTTTTCTTTGACTTTTAAGTCCAAGCCAAGTTCTTCTTTGTACATCTTGCGTATTTCGCCATTTATGAAAACCTCTTGTCCTGAGATTTCCTTTGACTTAACCAATATATCGTTATTAGTTTCGCCCATTTTCGCAATCTGTACATAATTGCGTACTTTTCTTTTTAAACAAATATCAGTAACAAGCCCCATACCAGTTTCTGAGTCAACACGTGGAAGGTTTCCTGCATCGGGATCACCATTGGGATTTCCGTCCTGTACATCAAACAGGTAAACGAAATCAAATCGATTTTTTAAATCAGCCATAATTGTAATTATTAAATATTATTAATCTTCTGTCTCTTTGTTTTCCTCATGATTCTTTTGATGATAGTAACCAAGGAAGAATCTGCCTTGGTCGCTTAAGTCCAAAGTGTCTGGGAAATCAGAAATCTGTGCCATTATCTCTTTTTTCTGATTGTCAAAATAAATAGCGAGTCCTTTCTTGTCTTTAGCCAACTTACTATAGTGACTATTTGACAATTTCAATATCGTTGGATAAACAGCAGATGGTGTTGATGATGCTGCATTCATGTATCCAGAACGGATTGAATCTTGTTTGTTTGCTGCATATTGGAGATTTTCCAATACAGCAAAGAGGCGACCGCAAAGGTAGCCTTGATTTGTGTTACTTTTGTCTAACATTGTTTCTATCTTTTTATTGTTATCATTTATTCTGTTAAGATAAGCCTTAATGATTGCCATACGAGCTATGCGAATAGCATCTTTATTGCCTGACTCTGCTCTTATTCTGCGAATACACGCCGAAAACAACGTGAACGGATATGGTGTTCCTTGGAAGATGCTCTTGACAACTGCTTCTGGGAGATTAGGGGTAGCTTCAGATTGTTTCCCGTTAAGAGTGACAGCTGCAAGCATACTCTTGATTCCCATATATGGTTTCTTATCTATACGAGTATCTTTGATTTTCATATCTTCAAAATGACATAGTATCTTTCCTGCAAATTCTTTCAGAGAACATTCAGACCAATATACAACGGCTATTCTTGCAGAATTTGGAGCCAAACCAAGAATATAGAAACGGTCTTCTAATGATGTTTTCAAACTTCCAGAATATATAGCCGTAAATACTTTGCGCACTTGCTCTATCTTAGCATTTGGATCATCAACCTCTTCTTCAATATATCCCAACAGGTCAAAGAGGCTACCTTCAATCTGTTCTGCTGCCTCGCTGTTAGAGGACGCCCAAAAGACAAAAGTTCGATTACCTACACTAAACTTATTGTGAGAACCTTTTTGCAGCATAGCGTTAAGAGAAGTGGTATAGGCAAATTCTGCTTTTTTAGATATTGGAGCATTACCACATTTCTTCTTGCCATAGGAATCATAGCCAGAGTTAACCTGGAATGCAACTAATTTTGCAGTTGCCTGACTTCCAGGAATCATTGTTGCGCTTGTCGTATCGACAGTAATATCCCTATTTCCTGTTATTAAACAAATATCTTTTTCACCATTCATCTCCTCAGCTTCATCCAATTGCAAGAGTTCTCTTTTTTCTGCAATAATCTTTAAGTCACCCTCAATTCTAAATGAAAATGTAGAATACTTCTTTGACAAGTTCTTTTTTATATCTTCCCATAAACTATCTTGTTTAATAGAGGACAGAATTTCATCTTTATCTTGCTGGTAGAACTTACAGACTAAAGACAACTCATAACTATCAGGATAGGAGTGGAAAATTGAAATTAATTTGTTTTTAAAAGCATCTAGACAACTTTGCTCTTTAATAGAACGTTTATTCTCTAATTCTTTCAGCTCTTCTTTGGCTTTCTCGTATGCACTTTGAGCAGCTACCGATTGGACAGCCTGCTTCTCCAACAGGTCAACTTGTTCTTTACATTTATCAACCTCTTTGTCCATATCTGCATACCCTAATACATAAGTACTATTATCATACAAATAATTAGCAACTATTGCACTTGAGCGTCCTACATGCTTCTTTACAAGATATGTTCTTGCCTGACTCTTACCCGTACGGCAATCTTCGAAGCGAACAAACCTTCCCTCTTTAGAAAGGACTATAATGAAACCAATCTCTTTTTCTTCCATACCAGGCATTGGAAGATCACCGCATCTATTATAATAGTCATATAATGCTTTTAGTATCATTTTAAAATCTCCTCACTATTAATTGGTGGAACAATAATTACGCCATCTTTCATTTGTGGACGATAGAACATTGGCTGGATGTTCTTCTTATCAGCAAAATCCATATCATAGAGCATGATTCCTAAGTCTTTAGTACCACCTTGCTCTTCAGATATTGGTGGAGTCAATGCCTCATCATCAGGATTAACGAGACGGAAAGAGGCAGAGAACTCACGAGTACCAAGATAAGGCTGATTGAAACATTGTCCCTTGCTTGCTCTACGCTCAAACATCTGATAATACTTCATCGGATTCTCATCTTTACCCGGCTCATGAGAAAACAATTCTCCTTCAGCCTTTCGCTTCGATACCGAACGGAACTCCATCTTTGCCCAAATTCGATAACCTACATCTTTTAAAAGCAAAGTATTTTTCTGCTGGCGTTTTTCCTCTATAAAGATGACAGATTTACCAGCTACCGCCCCCACCTCATTTCTTCTTACAGAAGTCCATTTGATAGGTTTCAACACCTCTATCTTGGTTATCTGCCAATGAATGGCAGGCTTCCAAAATATAGCCTCGAATATAGCTCGTGCTGCTGATGGAGTAATCACATCATAGCTTACACGTTCAACTTTCAGTTCGGGTCTTGTGAAGCAGGCCATATCGCCCCGCACCTCCAAACAATATTCTTTATCAGTATATTCCATACCATTATATTTTTATTGTATTAATACTTCATTTGCCCAATTATTATCGATGCACAAGCCTATATGTTCATCATACTGCTGTTTATAATCGACAACAAAGAGTCCCTCTTTTTTCTCACTAATGACACCCATATCTAACAAAGTTTTAAAGTCTGTCTTAGTGATATTTACGATATACTTCGACAGTTTCCTTATCAGCATATATGAAGGTCCCTTTTCCAATAGCTGTTGTATAAGCTCGAAACTATTTCTCCAACAGACAACAACATTGATACCATTATCTTCAATCATCTGAAACTCTTTTGCAGCAGTAGCAAAACATATTTCCTTAGGATTATAAATATAATGCTTCATATTCTTTACATCGAAACATTCCTTTCTGCAATATAATTGTTTGAAATATGATGTCATCACATTTGGAGCAAACCAATCTATCCCTGTACCAAGACTTAATCTTGCATTATTTGCAGCCTGCATTTCTCCTTTAGGAAGATTATGCTCTTTAGACAAAGAAAAGACATAAGTAGTACTCAAACCATTCTTTCCTTCTCGATTGCATCGGCCGGCAGCTTGCAATACAGAGTCAAGTCCAGCTTCTTGCCTATATACAATAGGAAAATCTATATCAACTCCAGCTTCTATCAATTGCGTGGAGACAACACGAATAACTTCATTCGTATCGTCCTTTAGAGCATTTTTGAGTTTTTCTAACGTCTCGCTAATATGTGCCGGACACATCATTTTTGAAAGATGTAATGTAATCCCTTCTTGCGGCAGACGTGTATAGAGTTCTCTAGCATCACGACGAGTATTTACAATACAAAGCACTCTTTTATGCTTGCTCAACAACTCAGCAATCTCATCATACGTTCTCCCTTCGTTATTTATACTTAACTTTACCCTTCGTAACTTGTCATGCAACTTAAACTCACTAGGAATGATTTCTGTAATATGGTCAATTCCTTTGAATGCAGCTTTCGGATTACAGCCTTCAATAAGTCCACTTAACACGGGCTGACTTGCCGTAGTGAACAAGAAAGAAACATGGAATAGTTTATGATACGTTTTCAATGAATCCACAACAGGCTGAAGATAGTCCATCGGAAGCGTTTGCACCTCATCTAAAATTATGACACTATTGACTATATTGTGGAGCTTCCTACAAACAGATGGCTTATTGCTAAACATAGATTCAAATAATTGCACATTAGTTGTTACAATTATCGGATAGTCCCAATTTTCTGTCGCCAACTTCATTTTCTCCTGAAGTCTATCATCTTTAATATGTTCAGGATCCACATTACTATGATGCTCCAAAACATTCTCTTCTCCAAAGATGCTCCGTAGAACTGATGCTGTCTGAACTATGATACTTGTATATGGAATGGCTATAATAATTCTTTTCTGACCATTTCTGATAGCATGCTTCATTGCCCATACCAAAGAAGAAAAAGTTTTTCCTCCACCAGTTGGTACCGTCAAACTATAAAACCCGATTTCAGTATCTGACATTTTAATACATTGCTGCTGGACTTGATTTCGTATAGCATTTACATTAGAGTTATCTGCTTTAGCTTTCAAATCCTTCAGTTTATTTTCGAGTAAAGGCAGCAAATCATATAACGTAGCTTTATTACCTCTTAATATAGAAGATTCTTTATCCATAAAAGCTTCAGTATCAAGAAAGTCGGCATCCACCAAACATGAAAACATCATACGAGCTAAATGATGAAAATCATTAGTTTGAATCTTAAAAGCAGGTACATTTAATTTTTCCTTTCCTATATTTATATTAATTTCTGCTGGAATATCCTGATTAAGAATTCCTTCTATCTCATCATAATCATGTAAGCCTGTATGATGAGACACTATTTGATTAACGAAGAAAATATCTGCAGATTTACCATAAAGTTTTCGTGCCAAAACTCCACCAATAAATGCATGGTTATAATTACCACAAACTTTAATATCAGGCTCATATCCACTCTCTTTTTTAATATGCTGCTGAAAAGCATGTGATTCCTTACCCTTGTCATGAAGTAGCCCCAAAACTTTTCCCCATTCACTCATTCCAAATTCACCAGCGAAACGAGAAGCGAGCCTAGCTACACCAACAGAATGTTCTTCATTAGATTGTATAATCCAATGCCCTACATAATCTTGATATATATGTGATATTAATTCTGCCATTTTCATTTTTACTTTTGTCATTTTCTTGTTCTAACTTCCATCCTCTTCTCTCTTCCGATAGTCTCAGGAAATACATACTCCCCCCATCCAACTTCCAACCTGTTCTTCTTGATTTTCTCATCAAACCACCAGTCGTAGTGTTCACGGGAAATCATACGGATATCCCAGGCTGCATGCACTTGAGCAGCTATTGAAATACCATAAACTTCCCTGAGATCTATCATTTCTTCAAGCGTAAGCACATCTCGCTTTTCGCCTCCCATCTCTTCAATTAAAGCTTGCCGAGTAAATAGAAAGAAACCGGCAAATTTATTGCATCGCTTCTCTATATCTAACTCTGCATTTACAGGAAAGGCAAGAAGCAGATGAGCTAACTCATGAGCTGCCGTGAAGCGAAGACGTTCTACTGTTGTTTTCTTCTGACGCATATCCAGAACCATCAACGGATGCTTCTTATCTGCCCAGGTGCTCATTCCGAAGACATACTCTGGAAGATTAGCAGCAAGTATCATGATACCTTTTCTTTCCAAAAGCCGCAGGATGCTGGCGATAGGTCCATCACCACAATGCCACTTCTCACGAAGAAGGTCGGCAGCATGGATGGCATCTTCAAGGGTTGATACCCTGGTGCCCTTAATCGGATTCTTGAACTGGGTAGGAAAGCCTGCTTCTTTCTCCTTCGTAAGATACTGCTCTGCCCAAAAAGAGAGTTTCGCTTCCAGGGCTTGCAACTCGCCTTCGGATAACTTGCCATTGGAGGTGGTACGGAGCATAGGCATATCTATCTTGAGATTGGTTCCTTCGAAATATTCCTCGCTGATATTGAGGGCTTTGGCTATGGCTTGCAGAGCATCACGCTTAGGGCGCATGATGCTTTTCTCATATCGGGAGATACTCTGCTTGGTGATGGCTCCGTTGGTTCGCTCTACGAGTTTATCCATGCTGAGCCCCATCATCTGTCGCGCTTCCCGCAATCTTATAGAAAATGATTTATTAATCATAATTGTCTACGCTTTAATTTGTTGACAAGTATAATAAAAAGAACTGATTTTGTAACTAATTATTTATAAGATTTAACATAAAAAAGCAGGCAAATGATAAAATAACAAGAAGAATTTAGGCAAAATCAGGTTTACACATTATTATAATAGAAAACACCTTGACCATACAAAACATACAGTCAAGGTGTTATACATATATTCATTCTCTATCTTAGTTGCTATAAGCACTCTCACCATGCTCGTAGATGTCGAGACCTTCCTCTTCTACTCGCTTGTCAACACGTACACCTACACTCTTATCTACTACCTTGAAAATAATGTAGGTAACTACTACGCTGTAGATGATGCTTACCACGGTGGCTACAACCTGAACCCAAAGCTGATGCCAGTCGCCATAGAGAGCACCCTGTACACCTTCGGCTCCAGTTACATACTGAGTGGCGAAGACACCGGTGAGGATAGATCCCAGAATACCACCCATACCATGAACACCAAAGGCATCGAGGGCATCATCATACTTGAACTTCTCCTTTACTACCGCTACCATGAAGAAGCAGACGATGGTGGAAATGATACCGATGCAGAAAGCTCCGAAAATATCGGTACTGCCGGCTGCAGGAGTGATGGCTACCAGTCCGGCTACAGCACCGGTACAAGCACCTACTGTAGTTGGCTTCTTGTTGACAATCCAGTCGATGAGCATCCAGGTGGTGGCTGCCGCTGCTGTTGCGATATGAGTTACAAAGAAGGCATTGGCTGCCAGACCATCAGCAGCCAATCCGCTACCGGCATTGAAACCGAACCATCCCAACCAGAGGAATGACATACCCATGAACACGAAGGTGATGTTGTGAGGTGTGATAGGATGACCTGCACGGTAATCATCACGCTTGCCTACACAGAGTGCCATGACCAGAGCGGCTACACCGGCATTGATATGAACCACGGTACCACCCGCAAAGTCGATGGCTCCCATCTCCTGCAGGAAACCGCCACCCCATACCCAGTGAGCCATTGGAAGATAAGCGATAATAACCCAGAGGATGGTGAAAAGTACATATCCGCTGAACTTCACACGCTCGGCAAAAGCACCGAGAATCAAGGCTGGAGTAATCAGGGCGAACATGCACTGGAACATTGCAAAGGTGAGCTCCGGAATGCCTGTTGGCATGATGGCATCCAAGCCGATGCCGTGAAGAAAACATTTATCGAAACCACCGATGACGCAAGCCAGAGGATTGCCCGAATCGGCATATTCTGTAGAGAATGCCCAGGAATAACCGAAGGCTACCCATATCAGACTGACTACTGCCACGATGAAAACCGTCTGCATCAGGATGCTGAGAATATTCTTCTGGCGCACCAGACCACCATAAAAAAGTGCTATACCCGGGATTGACATCAAAAGCACCAAGATGGTTGCCATGATCATCCACGCTGTGTTACCCGTATCAAGTGTAGTTAATAATAAACTGCTCATACTTATATCTTATAGTTAAATTAGAATACTAAATAATATTTATTAAAGATAAGTAAGAATGCCTAAATCAACATTCAACACTTAACATTCAACATTTTAAATTATTCCTCTTTCTCAGCGTTATACAATGCGATGTCGCCTCGCTCGCCGGTTCTGATTCTAACGGTATCGAGTACAGGAATCACGAAGATTCTGCCATCTCCTACTTCACCGGTCTGTGCAGCGCCCTGGATGGCGGCGATGGTAGGCTCCACATTCTTGTCACGAACCACGATGTTCAGAAGCACACGCTCGATGCTGCTGGTATCGTACATCACACCACGGTAAATGCGAGCCTGGCGCATTTTACCCTCACCTCTTACATTATAATAAGAGAACCACTCGATGTCTGCTGCTAAAAGCGCCTTCTTGACATCCTCGAATCTAGACTTGCGGATAATTGCCTCAATCTTCTTCATAATCCTTTAATAATTAATAATGTGTTAATACTTCTATTGATTGTCTCTTTTCGAAAATGGACCTTCATTGGTTGCCATCCAAATCAAGCCTTTCTTTTACACTATATTCATTTTCGGCTGCAAAATTAATACATTTTGTCAGCATTTTAAAGAAAACAAAAACATTTCGCTTTTACTTTTTGTCGAACATTTTAAATTTATCGAGGCTTATCATATTCTCCTTACAATTTGTAAGGCAGAAAGTATTTTTATGACACAAATTGTAAGATTGCGAAAAATAATCAAGATTTCTGTATTTATTTTCTTGCATATTTCAACAAATCGTCGTACCTTTGCAACCGAAATCAAACAAATAGTCATCGAAATATTCGAAAGACTAGCAAAAAGTCAAATCTCAAAAGAGATAAGACATGAGAGATAAAAGAAGAGTATTCAAACATAAAGAACAACGCAGATGAAAGAAACAGTTCATTTTACAAAGATGCAGGGAGCGGGTAACGATTATATATATGTAGATACCCAACAATACGACATCCCTGACCCAGAGAAGGCGGCCATTGCCTGGAGTGCTTATCACACGGGCATAGGAAGCGACGGACTGGTTCTCATCGGAAAGCCGCACGACGGCATAAGAGCAGATTATTCGATGCGCATCTTCAACGCCGATGGTTCTGAAGCGATGATGTGCGGCAATGCAAGCCGATGCATCGGTAAGTATCTTTACGAAAAGGGATTGACCCGAAAGGACACCATCCGACTGGAAACACTTTCGGGTATCAAGATATTGAAACTTCATCTTCAGGATAATAAAGAAGTTGTGGAATCGGTAACAGTAGACATGCTGGAACCCAAACTTGAAAATCCCGAGCAATTCTTAGGCCCTTCGGTGCTCGAAGCTGACGGCAGAAAATTTGAAGGCACCTATGTTTGCATGGGTAATCCGCATTTCGTTACCTTCGTGGATGACATCGACACCATCGACATCGCCCACTATGGTAAAATCCTGGAAAGAGACAAGGCATTTCCCCAAAGATGCAACATAGAATTTGCACAAGTAACTGACACAGACGCCATAAGGACACGAGTTTGGGAAAGGGGAAGCGGAATAACAATGGCTTGCGGAACAGGAGCCTGTGCCACAGCCGTAGCCGCAGCCCTTACCAAGCGTACTGGCAGGAAAAGCAGTATCGTGATGGATGGCGGAACGCTGGAAATAGAATATAGCGAGGCTGATGATCATGTTTACATGACGGGACCTGCAGCCTTCTCATTCGAAGGAGAAATTGAATTATAAATAAGAGCAAACTTAAATAACAAATGGTCGATAATGACCACAAATAAAAGGAGAAACAAAATATGGCATTAGTTAATGAACATTTCCTGAAGTTGGCCAACAACTACTTGTTTGCCGACATCGCAAAGAAGGTGAACGCCTACAAGATTGCACATCCAAAGCAGCGTGTAATCAGTCTGGGCATCGGTGACGTAACCCAGCCTCTCTGCCCTGCCGTCATCAAGGCGATGCACAAGGCTGTAGACGAGATGGCTGAGCAGGCTTCTTTCAGAGGCTACGGTCCGGAGCGAGGCTACGACTTCCTCCGCGAGGCTATCATCAAGAACGACTTTCTGCCACGTGGCATTCATCTTGACGCCAACGAGGTATTCGTAAACGATGGAGCCAAGAGCGATACGGGAAATATCCAGGAGATTTTGAGATGGGATAACAACATCGGCGTTACCGACCCGATTTATCCGGTTTATATAGACTCTAACGTGATGATAGGTAGAGCGGGAATCTTCGAGAACGGCAAGTGGAGCAATGTTACCTACATGCCTTGCGATGAGAGCGATGACTTCATCCCTCAGATTCCAGACCACCGTGTGGACATGATTTATCTCTGTTATCCAAACAACCCTACGGGTACGGTTATCTCGAAAGAAGAACTCAGAAAATGGGTAAACTATGCTATCAAGAACGAGAGCATCATCCTCTATGATGCAGCCTACGAGGCATATATCACCGACCCATCAATTCCTCATTCTATCTACGAGATTCGTGGAGCCAGAAAGGTAGCGATAGAATTCCACAGTTATTCGAAGACTGCCGGATTCACCGGTGTGCGTTGTGGTTACACCATCGTTCCTAAGGAGTTGAAGGCAAAGACATTGGCAGGTGAGGAAGTGGCATTGAATCCTATCTGGGACCGCCGCCAGTGCACCAAGTTTAATGGTACAAGCTATATCAGCCAGCGTGCTGCCGAAGCCATCTACACCCCTGAGGGTAAGGAACAGGTGAAGGCAACCATCAATTACTATATGGAGAATGCCCACTTCATGAGAGCCGAACTCCAGAAACTCGGCTTGAGAGTATATGGCGGCGAGAATGCACCTTATCTCTGGGTGAAGACGCCAAACAACACGCCAAGCTGGAAATTCTTCGAAGAGATGCTTTATGGTGCCAGTGTAGTCTGCACTCCAGGTGTCGGCTTCGGTCCATCGGGCGAAGGCTACATCCGACTCACCGCCTTCGGCGAGCATGAGGACTGCAAGGAAGCCATGGAGAGAATTGACAAATGGCTGGGAAAATAAACATTCCAACAGAATATAAAAACATTGAAAATCAGAAATTTTAAATTATATAAGGTATGAGCAACTTAAGATTTGAAGCTGTTTCAGAGGCTTCCAAGAGAAAGCCTGTTGAGGTAACCGCTCCTAGCGAGCGACCAAGTGAATTCTTCGGAAAGAAGGTATTCAACCGACAGAAGATGTACAAGTATCTCCCTGCAGATGTCTATGAGAAACTGATAGACGTCATCGACAACGGAGCTCGTCTCGACCGTAACATCGCCAACGCCGTAGCCAAAGGCATCAAGCAGTGGGCTGACGAGAATGGCGTAACCCACTACACCCACTGGTTCCAGCCATTGACAGAAGGTACTGCCGAGAAGCACGATGCCTTCATCGAGCATGATGGCAAGGGTGGTATGATCGAGGAATTTTCAGGCAAGTTGCTCGTTCAGCAGGAGCCTGATGCATCATCTTTCCCATCTGGCGGTATCCGCTCTACCTTCGAGGCACGCGGTTATTCTGCATGGGATCCAACATCTCCTGTATTCATCATCGACGATACACTCTGTATCCCTACTGTCTTCATCTCTTACACAGGTGAGGCACTCGACTATAAAGCTCCATTGCTCCGTTCATTGCACGCAGTAAACGTAGCAGCAACAGAGGTTTGCCACTACTTCAACCCAGATGTCAAGAAAGTTATTTCCAATCTCGGTTGGGAGCAGGAGTACTTCCTGGTAGATGAAAGCTTGTATGCAGCACGTCCTGACCTGATGCTGACAGGCCGCACCCTGATGGGTCACGATTCAGCCAAGAACCAGCAGATGGACGACCACTACTTCGGAGCCATCCCAGAGCGTGTTCAGGCGTTCATGAAGGATTTGGAAATCCAGGCTCTTGAACTCGGTATTCCTTGCAAGACCCGTCACAACGAGGTAGCACCAAACCAGTTTGAGTTGGCACCTATCTTCGAGGAGACCAACCTTGCCGTTGACCACAACATGCTCCTGATGAGTTTGATGAAGAAGGTAGCTCGCCATCACGGTTTCCGCGTACTTCTCCATGAGAAGCCATTCGCAGGCATCAACGGTTCCGGTAAGCACAACAACTGGAGTCTCGCTACAGATACAGGTATTCTGCTTCATGGTCCTGGCAAGACACCAGAGGATAACCTCCGTTTCGTAGTCTTCATCACAGAGACTTTGATGGGTGTATACAAGCACAACGGTTTGCTCAAGGCATCTATCATGAGTGCAACCAATGCGCATCGTCTGGGCGCCAACGAGGCACCTCCAGCAATCATCTCTTCATTCCTCGGCAAGCAGCTGACCGACCTTCTCGAGCACATTGAGAAAGCCGACAAGAAGGATCTCTTCACCGTAGCTGGCAAGCAGGGCATGAAGTTGGATATCCCTGAGATTCCAGAGTTGATGATTGATAACACCGACCGTAACCGTACTTCTCCATTCGCCTTTACCGGTAACCGTTTCGAGTTCCGTGCCGTAGGTTCTGAGGCTAACTGTGCATCAGCAATGATCGTATTGAACACAGCTGTAGCCGAGGCTTTGACCGACTTCAAGAAGCGTGTGGATGAGTTGATTGCCAAGGGTGAGGACAAGACATCTGCCATCATCGATATCGTTCGTCAGGATTTGAAGACCTGCAAGCCAATCCGTTTCGACGGCAATGGTTACTCAGATGAGTGGGTAGAGGAAGCAGCCAAGCGTGGTCTGGACTGCGAGAAGAGCTGTCCTAAGATTTTCGAGCGTTATCTCGACCCTGCCACTATCAAGATGTTCGAGGATATGGGCGTCATGAAGAAGAACGAGTTGGAAGCCCGTAACGAGGTGAAATGGGAGACCTACACCAAGAAGATTCAGATTGAGGCTCGTGTAATGGGCGACTTGAGCATGAACCACATCATCCCAGTGGCTACTCACTATCAGAGCCAGTTGGCTAAGAATGTGGAGAATATGATTGATATCTTCGGCGACGAGGAAGGCAAGAAGTTGACAGCCCGCAACATCAATATCATCAAGAAGATTGCCGAGCGCACTCAGATTATCGAGACCGGTGTTGAGGAGTTGGTAAATGCCCGCAAGGTTGCCAACAAGATTGAGAATGAGCACGATAAGGCGATAGCTTATCATGACACGGTAGCTCCAAAGATGGAGGAAATCCGTTATCAGATTGATAAGTTGGAGTTGACTGTAGCCGATGAGCTCTGGACATTGCCTAAATATCGTGAACTCCTGTTCATCCGCTAATCAGCAATGTCTTCAAAATAGATAAGACATATTTCTGACAGATAAAAAAACAAAGCTCTAACAAGAGCTACTCTTCATCAGATATAACAATTGAACGATCAATCTATTTCTTTTATTGGTTGTTTAAGTTTGCGCGGAGTGTGGTTGTGAAATCACGCTCCGCTTTTTTATTTCCTGATTTACATAAACAAAAAAACAGACCGACATGAACGCTTGTTCACATCGGTCTGTTTACTTTTTTACCTTTTTACTTTTTTACCCTTTTACCTTATAAAAGATTGATTGTCTGTGTTTTTCCCGTGATGCCTGTTACCACGGCAATTCCGTTGTCACGAATCTCCACCTTCTCATATTTGGCATCAACAATCACTTTTCCTTTCAATGTCATAACGCCCCAATGTCTAGGAATTTCTTCAAAGGCGCAATAGGCACCGACAGGTTGCGCTATACTGTGGTAGAGGGGTGGCACGATAACTCTACCATCTACCTTCACGCCCCATTTCTTTCCTGCTTGATACAGTTCCACATGTCCTGTCTCTGACTTCTCATGCAAAAGAAGTATCTCGTTTGCTTCCATTTCCTTCTTTTGCAACATCGCCTCATGATAGTATTTCTTGCCAAGCCGTGGCATTACATATTGTAAATCCTCCTCTTTGTTCTTTGGATTATTGCATCCTATATAGGTCTTCTTCAAATTTGAATCCACCAGGTAGTAGTCCTGCTTGCTGTCCATGACCACGATATGTTCTCCGTATAGGACAGCACATAGCCAATACACATGTTCGTAATCATTACGTAGGAAACACACATTCCTGCTCTCTTCATTGCTCATGCGCATCTTCCCTTCACCACCCTCATAATGGTACCATACTTGACAACCGGAAGCAGAAGATTTGGATCTGTATATCAGATAATACCCATAATTCAGAAAATCATATTGTGAAGGACGATAGGGCAGAGAAAACTCTTCTTGGGTTCGAGACATGAAGATGTCGTTATATTCTATAAACTCCCATCCTTTTATGTTGACAACATGGGGAGTTTCTGCTACGTTAGTGCCATCGTCGATGACAGCTTTTGCCAACAGGTCATAATAGCATTTCGCCTTTCTGCGAGGTCGGTAGAACAGGATGTTGCCATCCAACAGTTTCATGTCATAGTAATCGCCTGG
>ERZ780220.103-NODE-103-length-20325-cov-3.84218_pt1 | contig 20325 bp, 18 predicted proteins | sample MGYA00511085_ERZ780220 | MGnify/ENA primary metagenome ERZ780220 (study PRJEB29588, sample SAMEA2155373) | human gut metagenome | biome: human gut; feature: human-associated habitat; material: faeces | place: Denmark | collected 2008/2010 ...
AGACGTCTCAGTTAGCTGATGCAGACGTCTCGATAAGCTTACAGATACGTCTCCGTTAGCTTACGCAGTAATATCTGTAACCCGATGCAGCCATATTCGTAACCCGATGCAGTCATATCCGTAACCCAGCGCAGCCACATTCGTAACCCAGCGCAGTCTTCATATGAACTAATTTTATGTAATCATCTATCATCCATCACGATTTGCATGTATCATACATCTTAATATGTTAATATACAGATACTTGAATAGCGTGATAGATACTTCAAAAACGGAAATATCCATCATGCTATTCATCACGATTTTCTCACTACACTTTATCAGATACTGCATATCATTGTTGTAAAGTTTGCGATGGATGTGACTTATACTGATTAGCTTTTTTAAATTAAGAAATAGATTAAAAAATGTCATCAGCTTAAGTTAGCGACATCTTTATAATCCATTTCATGTTGTTTTTATATTACCATCAACAATTGCAGCAAAGCCTTAAAGCCGCCCTTGTTCTTTTCTTCTTTGAAAACATTGAGAACTTTCTTCTCTATGATATACTTCTTAAATTTATTCCGATAAGTAGGATGGGATAGTAATATCCAAAGTTCTTGATCGATGTAGGCATATTGGGTATTCCTGTCTAGCCATCCTCTTGAAGGAGACTTTGTTTTTACTTCTCCAATAATTTTAATTTGTTCTATCTCTATATCCCTTAAAAAAAACAAGCAAAAAATTAAGCACAATATCAAAAAACTGTTGCAGAAAAAATCCCTTGTCCAAATATCTATGTTTGGACAAGGGATATCTTAATTTTCAACTAGTTTAGACGGCTATTCCAGACCATCACCAGGATTTGTGGTAGTACTACCACCTGAAGTTGAATCACCACCCGAAGTTGAATCACCACCTGAAGTTGAATCACCACCTGATGGGATTGTTGTTCCACCCACCACGCTGCTAGCTCTTCTCACGCTAGCTACACTGTTGAGGTTGGCATTGCTCAAGATACCAGTGGCACGAGCACGGAGTTTTACGCTGCCAATGTTGTTGGCCACGCTGAAGTCAGCCTCAGTCTTTGCACCTTCCTTGTTACGGATACCGACCGAGAAGATGGCGAGATTGTCAATCTTCACATTCTTGCCAGCCAAGAGCTGCTCCTTGATACACTTTACCATCGCTGTCATCATGCCCAGGCACATTGCCTCAGAAAAACCCGTGTTATGCTCCTCCATGTGCTTGGCTAGGGCTGAGAGATCCATCGTTTCCTCCACTACAGGGTAAGCATACCACTTGCCGTAAGCAGGACTTTTCTTGTTCTTGTTTTCTTTTACTACATACTTAATCATAATGATAAAAATTTGAGTTAACTACTGCCGACTCCGCTCTCCTCTTTACCCACAGCCTCATACTCTTCGCCCATAGGCGTATGAGAAAAGCTTCATCGCATAACCCCTTTGGATTACAATGCAAATATACCACTTTTCTCTTCGCCGACTATACGATGCCATACGTTGCGTGAGATAGCAAACGTTAGAGGGACATTCTTAGTAGGAAAGCCTTGGCTATCCCCTAGAATGCCCCTCTTTATTTTATGGCTCACCCAGGTATTCTGCGATTACCGCCACCTGCTTGGGTGTGAAAAACTTGTCCGACTTGCGATAGCCCACCTTCATCAGTTCCTCGCTCAACTCAGGATTGCGATGAATCCACGACATGAGATGATTGACTGCTGTATGGGCAGAACCTGCATCTGGAAAATACAACATGGCAAGCTCTGACTTGCCGTATGCCTTTACCTTGAATTCCATCATATTTTCTCTGTTTTTACATTGATATACGATATAATGATTACAACCTTGCAGGGCGTAAGTATCATACTTAGGAGCCTTAAGTAGTATAGTTAGCACTCACAAAGATAATACTTACACCCCAAAAGCAAGATACTTATTTCTCCTCAACTTTAGTCTTACAATAAACGCCACGACGAAGAGGAGTGATGATGCGATACACATTGCTCATCTGGCTGAGCATCCTTTGTGCGGTTCGCTTGCTGATGTTCTTCGTCTCAGCGCAGGCTAAGAAGTCGGCTGTGCGAAACTCGCCATCAGGAAGCGACTGGTAGACGCTAAGTTCATCAGCGTTTAAGTTCACCCCCGAATTGGCAAAAGGATTTTCATTCTCCTTGGCTAATACAGCATACACACGAGCCGTATGGTTGATGAGGCAACCCATGATGCTCATTGCTGTATGGAAATCACGGTCATCACACACCAAGGCTCGCTCATCAGCAGTGAAAATGTCATCCTTCTTGTTCCAATCCGACAAACGACGCAGGGCAGTCAACACCATCGCATAACGGAAGTTGGCAAGAGCCATACGAAACACAAAGGCATTGAAACCTGCTCCCAACATCTGAAACTGCTCGCAAAGTGTCTCTTCGTAGGTGGAGAGAAATTCCTGCTGCTGTGCCTTGCTCATGACAAACTGGATAGGATTGCCCTTTCTCTCCAACAGAGCGTGATAGAGAGGCAATAAGTCCTCGCCCATCTGCTTATAGGTGTCTTCCAAAGGGGAGTCGCTACGGGCGAATACATCGTGAAACTCCACCGTGTCGTCAGGCAGGTTGTAGAACTGGAATCTACTGCCCAAACCATTCTCAAACGATGGGAAAAGACGAGGTATCTGGCCAGGAGTGCAGGTGATGAACGCTGAGAGACGTGGATTTTCGATATCGATATGGATTTTATCACTCACACGATTCATAGAAACCGTCTCGTGATGATACGCCTTGCGTAATAAATCAGAGTAGTGACCATAGTCGGAATCTAGCATATTCGACACGGTATCAGCCTCTGTCTCATACATTATGCCCCATCCACCGTTGGCATCGAGGGCACGATATACAGCAGAAGAAGAGCTATTGCCTGGCATAAATGGGTCGCGAAAGACAGGCTCCTTAGGAACTGGTCCACGCTCGCCCTTGTTCTTACCCTTGCCCTGAGCCTCATAAGCAGCCATATCCTCATCATACTGAGCCTTCGAAGCCTCAAATTGTTGACGCATCTCCCTTTTCTCTGGTCGGGCCAACAGCTTGCAGAAAATCAAATCTCCCTTTTTTGTTGCGGCAGAACCATATATGTTGGTAAAAAGCGGTGCAAATACACGATGACCATCATATATGCCGTAGATACCACTCTGTTCTTCGGTCGAACCATTGGTACCACCCATCAACCCCGACACCACATTCAGAACGCCCAATAACATCTTGTCTCTGCTCACAGTATCCTGATGGATTTTATAGATGTCATGGAGCCAAATAGGCAAGTCATTCTCATTCACCTTATCGGAGAAAGTGTAACCTGTAGTAATAGTTTGCGCCACTGGTGCCATAGTGCCATGTGCCATTTCCTTATCCAAAATACCAGAATTCTTATATTTTTCTATATTTTCTATATTTTTGGCATTTGGCATATTGGCGCAAGTGGCACGAACTGTCTCCTCTCTTGTGATAGTTTTCAGGTCGACGCCAGCATCCTTAGCCATCTTGAAGAAGGTTTGGATGGTGATGCCTTTTCCATTACCCTTCATGCAACTCGTATATTTCTTGTCGCACTCCTCATAATTGTACTCGGCATTCATGCTGCTCAACAGGTGAAAGAGTTTTCTTCCATCCTCACCCAACCCATCGACTAGGGCGAAACCTAATTTGATCCACTCTTCGTAAGGGGTCGTAATGTCAATATGACGATTTACGAGTGTGAAAACAATGAACTTCACCTCGTCATAAAGATAGGCATCCCCACTTGGAGCATCCTTTTTTCGATGTCCTTCAACGCTTTTTTTGTGCAAAGTCTCTTGCTTTGTCTTGTCTTTCCCTGGTAGGGAGGTTCCATTAATAGTACCTGCATAAACATCCAGGTCGAACTGATTCAAGTTGTCCTCCCTATTTTCTGCCTGTTTGTTATTTTCCATATTGTTATCCTTATAAATTTCTTTTTTCATAATCATGGGAATTTAAAATAATTGAAAGCTAGGGTTAATTACCATATTTGCATCCCAGCAGAGGAAACATGCCGAGGCTACATTTGCTGGCGCCGAGTCAGCCTCCAAACCATAAGTCAGGAGGAGATAGTTGCGCACGGCTCGATACCATTTTTCGTGGGAACCACGAGAGAGGTCGATATGCGTAACCCACTTTACTCCATCGCCACGCGGACTGGTAAACATCAGCATGGTTTCGAAGTATCGGTCTTGTTCCAGCAGATGTCTAGCCTTCCAAAGGTTCTCATTTCCACCGAGGTGGTCGAAGTCGAAACAGAGTAGTCCCGAATGCTGTAAGAGTCCATTTTGGTTACGGTAGGCGAATGTTCCACTGAAGGTTGCGAATGGCAAAAAGCTAGCCTTGAAGAGCTTCTGCTCCTTCTCGTCTTTAATGCCCCTAAGTTGCTCGGTGAGTTGCATCATCTTCATCGAATTCATCCAACAATATACATCCTTCAGGGTACCTTGCTTATAAGGTCTCTGGCTAGATGGCTTGTTGATGCCTGCAGCAAAGAGGCTGAAACGAGCTGGTGTTACATCTTTCATGTCATTTCGGCTTTAGGAAGTTCGACACTAGCGATAGCTTCTGCATGAGCATTAGTCTCGCTTACTCTTTCAGCCGCCATACGCTTGCGATAGGCGGCAGCCAATGGTGTGTTGGCGTGGAGAAGCATATCAGCGATTGCTTCTCCGAGCGTTAATACCTTGTTCATAATACTTTGGGTATTAAAACGTTGTCCTAGCACTTACTTGGGTTATATAGGACAACTTATGTTATTCGTCCCCAAGCCACCGGACCGTGCTCAGTTTTATACTGCTGACTAACATCTTATAAAAAGAATGCAGCAGAATTCCGATGTTCTAGAATTCTGCTGCAAAGATACAATATGAGGAAATGTGAGTTCACCTTTTCTCACCTTTTCTCACGTTTACTCATCTATATTCAACTATATTCAACTAAATTCAACTAATTTACTCAAATTAATAAACTGTTTTTAAATATATTCGTTTATATAATTATACCAATTAGTTAATGAAGGTTTATAAAGACCATGCTTATTTAGAACCTTCCATAAATCACTACGACAAGACAGTTCTGAAATCTTTCCCTTGGAGACATAATCTGTTGCTACTTTCACGATTTCAGGGTTTTTACTTATGCCGTCTATTTCTTCTAAAAACGAAATTACATCTGGAACGCTGTTGTAAAAAATAGGTAGCAGTTCGTTAATTAATTCCTTATTCTCCAATTCTCCAGACTTATTAACCATTGAAGAATAATCTTTAAGCTTATCATCCCCTAAAAAAAGAGCATAAGCATTCATAACATCTTCCAAGTTATATGGTTTGCCATTTTCATCTTTATAATAGCCGTAGTTACAAGTTGTTATGATGAACTTCTTCATATTCTTTCTTCTCTTTGGATCCAAATGTATAATATTATTTGTAACGCTATCATGAGTATTCTCCATAGACTTGCTTTCGTACCATGTAGCACGTTCCTTGTCCAACAAATATTCTATGTCATCAAGCAGTTGCAATCCTTCATCTGTAGTATACAAATCAGGAGTATCTCTTTCACGAGCTAATAGCTTAAGCTTTAACAGAGATTTAGCTATCGCAAGAATTTCACGATTAGTTTTCTCTCCTTCAAATATATTTTTGAGCTTTTCTGTGTTTTTTTTATAATAAACAAGAATCTCATAGCTATACTTTGTCAACTTCTTTTCTTCAAGAATATGGTTGAGCATGGCTTTCTCTAGACTTTTCCAATTATCCAAAGCAGCACGTCCTTTTGTTTTTATCTGCGAAGAAATCACTTCACCCACCTCGTCAACATTTACTTTGACCATATCACAGACTTTGAGTTCGCTAAGTGCCACACTATACTGGGCATCCGTCAATCCTGCCGGTGCCTCCTCATGCTGTTCTCCATCTGCGAGATATTCCAGCACTCTTACTTTAAGTTTAGAAAAAATATATTCCATATTGCAATATTTTTGCCTCAAAATTACAAAAATATTCCAATAAAAAAGAAGAAAAATCAAAAAAACTACAATTATCTCCATAATTTTTATTACCTTTGCACTTAGGTTATCCTTATTACTAAGGAAAAGCCAAAGACATTGTGGGTAAAAACAAAAGCATTCGCTATTATTTCGCGTTTAGCCAAGAGCGTAGGAAACTCAATTTGGAATAACAAGCACGGAAATAATATGTGATAGGTGGTTCGTATATAAATATGTAGCCTCCAGTCGATTGATAAGGCAAATGCATTTACGCTATAGGCGTGATGCATTCTTATAATCGACCTGGGGCTCCATTCCTACGCCGCCCCGTGCTAAACGCGATAAGAGGCATCACGCCCTTTTTGTGTTTTAGCGGATTGATAGTTGGGTGCGTAACAACTATCAATAATTATGGCAAATAGTACATTATCAAATGCTAAGGCTGCCAAGAAAGACGAGTTCTATACCATGTTTTATGATATAGAAACCGAAATGGAAGCCTATCTCGATTACAATCCAAATGTATTTCGTGGCAAGACGGTTCTTCTGCCTTGTGATGACCCGGAGTGGAGTAACTTCACTAAGTATTTTGCACAGAATTTTAAAGATTTGGGTTTGAAGAAACTTATCTCAACGAGCTATGCTATCAATAGCAAGGTTATCAAAGCAGGAATTCAAACATCCTTTTTGGAAACAACTTCTCCAAAGTTTGACAAGTCTAAGACTAATACCCATGGTAAAATTTTCGTTTTAGAAAAAGACACTACTGGTGATGGTAAAATCAATCTTGAAGACTTGGAGTGGGACTATCTTGAAGGAGATGGTGATTTCAGAAGCGAAGAGGTTAAAAAGTTAAGAGATGAAGCGGATATTATTGTAACCAATCCACCATTCTCGCTTTTTAGAGAGTTTCTTGCGTGGATTATGGAAGCAGATAAGCAATTTGTTATTATAGGCAATATCAATGCAATCTCATATAAAGAGGTATTCCCGAGTTTAAAGGATAATAAAATGTGGATAGGAGCAACCAACTTCAATACAGGTATGTATTTTCGTGTACCCGAAGATTTCGAGTATGCATCCACATACAAGTTTGAAAGAGAGAAGAATGGAATGAAGGTAAATCGTGTTCCTGCAATCTGCTGGTTTACCAATTTGGAACATGGACGCCGCCACACCCAAACGCCTTTAATGTCTATGGCTGACAACATCAAATATAGCAAGCATAGCGAAATTAAAGGAAAAGGCTATCAGCATTATGATAATTTCGATGCGATAGAGGTTAATTACTATGATGCAATACCTTCTGATTATGATGGTATGATGGGAATGTCTCTTACTTATATGGATAAGTATTGTCCGGAGCAATTTGAAATCGTTGGTATTACTAAAACTTGGTTTGCTATGGCTAATAAGGTATATCCAAAGCAGATACAGGTTAGTAAAACTGGCATAAAGACTATAGTAACCAAACTAAATGACGGACCTGTAATAGAATTGGACGGTCCACTTGATGGTGAAGTCTATTATATTGTTGATGGCAAGTATTATACACAAGCTTATGCCCGAATATTAATCCGTAAAAAACAATGCTAAAATGAAAGCAACATTACATACATATACAGTAAAGGAACTATGTGAAGGATTCACATATAGTGAACTTGATGGAAAGGGGTTGTATGGTTTGGCTGGCAAGCTTACCATTCAGCCTGAATACCAGCGCAACTATCTCTATAGTGAGAATAAAAGCGAAAAAGAAATTGCCGTCATTGATTCTGTGTTGAAAGAATATCCATTGGGACTTCTTTATTTTAACAAACTTCTAGATGGACGTTTGGAGGTACTTGATGGGCAGCAGCGTATTACAAGTCTTGGTAGATATCTGATAGGTAAATTCTCTTATATGAAAGAAGATATTCCATATAAATTCAAAAGTTTAGATGACGAAGATAGGAAACTTATAGAGAATACACCAATTCTTGCCTACATTTGCGAAGGAACGGAGACAGAAATCAAGGAGTGGTTTAAAATCATAAATATTGGCGGTATCAAGCTTAATGAGCAGGAGAAGTTGAACGCTATTTATTCAGGACCTTTCGTTAGTGCAGCCCGAAAGGAGTTTAGTAATAAAGAAGATGCCCGTATACAGAAATGGGGATGCTACATCTCTGGCTCAGCCAACAGACAGGAAATTCTGCAAGAAGCCTTGCGATGGGTTAGTCATGGCAACATCAAGGATTATATGCAGGAGCATCGTCGTGATACCGATATCAATGAACTCAAACTATATTTCAACGATGTCATTTCATGGATAGAGCAGACTTTTGATGATGTCTATCCCAAGATGAAGGGATTGAATTGGGGAGAACTCTACGAAAAGTACCATACTACTCCATACGATCATATCAAGGTTTCACAAAAGGTGAAAGAGCTTTATAACGATCCATGCGTTCAAGATAAAAAGAACGTATTTGAATATGTGCTTGGCGGTTGTAAGGATACAAGATTTCTGAATGTCCGTGTCTTCGATGATAATACCAAGCGCAGGGTTTATGAACGGCAGACGGCAGATGCCAAAAAGAAGCATGAAAGCAATTGTCGTCTTTGTGCTTGTGGCGATGGTCCCAATAAGGATAAAATTTGGGCATTAAAGGAAATGGATGCCGACCATGTACAAGCATGGAGCAAAGGTGGAGCCACAGATGAAAGCAACTGCCAGATGCTCTGCAAGACGCATAACCGTTCGAAAGGCAACAGATAAAATGAAATGTTTAGTTTAAATTAAAATATCAAATTTATGAAAAAGTATTTATTTTTAATGTTGCTCCTGTTTGTTGGAGCATTTGCAACGACAGCTTTCACAAGCTGCAGTTCTGACGATGATGATTCTAAGGTTCAAGATTTAAGTATTGTTGGTACCTGGAAAGATCAGTCTAGGACAAAGGATGCTGTATGGACCTTCAACAAAGATGGAAAAGGCTATTGTGAAGAGAAAATGTCAGCGATATCTTATAAAATTGCTTTCACATTTACCTTTGATGGTAATACACTGGCAATTTCTTCAAAAGGCAATGGAAAGACATATAACCAAGCTTATAAAGTTACCATTAACAAAGTTAATTTGATTAAGGCAACAGGTGAAAATGGTGAAACTTTGTCCTTGGAGAAAATTAAATAAAGATTACTAACAGTAAGTGTATATCTTTAAACGCGAATTCAACAAGCAAGTGTACTACCAGCTTATTCGCCAAAATCTCTCTCTTATGGATGAATTTTATTTCTTTGCAGAAAGAATGGCTTGCTGTTGTCATTTACAGGCTCATTTTGTATATGCAACGTTAATTTAACTGATGATAGTGCAGTATCGTTACCAAGCGTAGCGGTATAATCGGTACCATGCTATCGTCATATTTTATGTTGAAATAAAAATTCCCCAACCCGCTTAAGAAAGTAGGTTGGGGGATTATTTCTTCTGCCACAGCCTTCGTTCCTATCCTGATTTATTCAGGTTTTCCTGATTTCTTCAGTAAAGGGGCTAGGAACTTGTAGGTATATCCCTTCTGCTGCTTCACCATTTCTTCTGGTGTACCGGCAAAGAGGAGCTGACCGCCGCCTCGTCCACCTTCCGGACCCATGTCGATGAGCCAGTCGGCGAGTTTGATGACATCGAGATTGTGCTCGATGATGATGACCGTATTGCCACGGTCTACCAGTTTCTGGAGTACATCCATCAGGATGCGGATGTCTTCGAAATGCAGACCGGTTGTCGGTTCATCGAGAATATAGAGCGTCTTGCCCGTATCACGTTTCGAGAGTTCGGTAGCCAGTTTTACGCGCTGACTTTCACCGCCAGAGAGGGTAGTGGAACTCTGTCCTAACCTGATGTATCCGAGACCTACATTCTGTAATGCTTTGATCTTCTGCAGTATCTGAGGAACATTCTCGAAGAAATCTACCGCCTGGTTGATGGTCATGTCGAGAACATCGGCTATGCTCTTTCCCTTGTATCTTACCTCCAGCGTCTCGCGGTTGTAGCGTTTGCCGTGGCATACCTCACAAGGTACGTAGACATCCGGCAGAAAGTTCATTTCGATGGTCTTATATCCGTTACCCTTACATTCCTCGCATCTTCCACCTTTCACATTGAAGGAGAATCTGCCCGGCTTGTAACCGCGGATCTTTGCCTCGGGAAGTCCTACGAAGAGCGAGCGGATATCGCTGAACACGCCTGTGTAGGTAGCTGGATTGCTGCGAGGCGTTCTGCCAATAGGACTCTGGTCTACATTCACTACCTTGTCGATATTCTCGATACCCTCGATGCTCTCGTATGGCATCGGTTTCTTGAGCGAACGGTAGAAATGCTGTGAGAGGATAGGCTGGAGAGTCTCGTTGATGAGAGTAGATTTGCCTGAGCCGCTGACACCCGTTACGACAATGAGTTTGCCGAGTGGAAAATCAACATCCACCCCCTTGAGGTTGTTGCCCGTTGCTCCGTGAATGGTGATATGCTTGCCGTTGCCTTCTCTGCGGAGGGCAGGCACCTCAATAGCCATCTTGCCATTGAGATACTGGGCGGTGATGGTATCGGTCTTGAGCATCTCCTGAGGTGTGCCCTGGAAGACAACTTCACCTCCCTTGCGTCCCGCCTTCGGACCGATATCTACTATCCAGTCGGCAGCCCGCATCATATCTTCATCGTGCTCCACCACAATAACGGTATTGCCCAGGTCGCGAAGTTCTTTCAGACTGTTGAGCAGACGTTCGTTGTCGCGCTGGTGCAGACCGATGCTTGGCTCATCGAGGATATAGAGTACATTGACCAGCTGGCTACCAATCTGAGTAGCCAGACGGATGCGCTGGCTCTCGCCACCCGATAGAGAAGCTGACTGGCGGTTAAGCGAGAGATAATTGAGTCCCACATCGAGGAGGAAGGTAACGCGTGAGCGCAACTCCTTGATGATTTCGTGAGCCACCTTCGCTTTCATCGAAGGCAGATGCTGTTCCACTTCTTCGAGCCAATCGCGCAGTTCATCGATGTCAAGACTGGCTACTTCGGATATATTCTTATCCCAGATTTTGAAAGAGAGCGATTCTTTTTTGAGTCGCAAACCATGGCATTCAGGACATTCGATGGTCGAGATAAACTGGTCGGCCCATTTCTTGCCCGCCGCACTCTCGTCATCCTCCATCACCTTCTGCAGGTAGTCGATGATGCCATCGTAGGCGCAGAAATAGTCGGTAGAGGTATGCACCTTTTCCTTTTCTATCTTCACGTTTTCGAGCGAACCATAGAGAATTTCCTGCATGGCATCGCCCGGAATCTCACAGATAGGTGTCTTCAGGTTGAGGTCATACTTGCTGAGCAATGATTCTATCTGCCAGAAAATCATCTGGTTCTTGTATTTGCCAAGTGGAGCGATGCCGCCTTCATGGATGCTGAGTTTATCATCGGGAATTACCTTCTTGATATCAATCTGGTTCACCTTTCCCAGACCCTTGCAATGCGGGCAGGCACCTTCGGGAGAGTTGAAGGAGAACATGTTAGGAGCTGGATCCTGGTAGGCGATACCCGTTACAGGGTCCATGAGACGCTTGGAGTATGTTTTGGCCTCCTTGGCACCTTTCTCAAGAACCATTACCATGCCGTCGCCCTGTTTCATAGCCGTTGCCACACTCTTGCGGATGCGTTCCTCATCTTCTTCCTTCACCACCAGTTTATCGACCACAGCTTCTATATTGTGGTTCTTGTAGCGGTCGGTTTTCATATTGGGAACGATTTCGAGGATGTTGCCGTCGAGTCGCACGTAGAGATACCCCTTTCTGCGCATACTTTCGAAGAGTTCGCGGTAATGACCCTTGCGCTGGCGTACGAGGGGAGCGAGCAGGAAGATAGCCTTTCCCTTATAATCGCTGAGAATCATGTCGATGACCTGTTCCTCGGTATATTTCATCATCTCCTCGCCACTCTGATAGCTGTATGCAGTACCGGCGCGGGCATAGAGCAGACGGAGATAGTCGTAAATCTCGGTGGTAGTGCCCACGGTAGAGCGGGGATTCTTGTTGGTGGTTTTCTGTTCTATGCTGATGACCGGACTCAATCCCGTAATCTTGTCAACATCCGGGCGTTCCATATTACCCAGGAAGTTGCGGGCATAGGCAGAGAAAGTTTCGATATATCTGCGCTGACCTTCGGCAAAGATGGTGTCGAAGGCCAGTGAACTCTTGCCCGAACCAGAGAGTCCGGTAATTACGGTGAGGGAATCTCGCGGAATCTCCACATCTATGTTCTTGAGGTTGTGGACACGTGCGCCCCATACATTTATCTTTTCTTCTGAATTCATATTCCAATTCTGCTAATTGCTGTTTGCCTAATAGTTACTGTTCTGCTCTTCGGTATAACCTCTGAGCAGGTTGACATCACGTTTGATGTTATACACCACGCCATCTGCTCCCTTCGCCTTGACGAGACAGAAGTAGACACCCTCCTTGACCGGTTTTCCGCGGTAGGTGCCATCCCATCCCGTGGCAGGGTCGGTCCATTCATAGAGTTTCTGTCCCCACCTATTATATATATAGGCGTGGAACTCCTCAATGTTCCGGTAACCATCCTTGGGCTTATAGATGTCGTTGATGCCATCGCCATTTGGAGAGAAGGCATTCGGCATGAGAAGAGAACTGACTTTCGTCGTCTCTTCTGTGTTGTCCTCCTCGTCGTCGTTGACTTCCTGAGCGTGTAATTGACACGTCAAAAGTGGCAACATGATGCAAAGTAATGCTATTTTTCGTCTCATTTCTAAAATAATTTGTGCAAAGATAATAAAAAGATGAGAGATATTGCGTCAGATGCAAGATTTTTTGTATTTTTGCAGATGAAAACATGAAATATTTGAAGATATCGTTAAAAAAATCTTGTGATATGAGACAAAAAATGAGATATTTCCTGCTGTTCGTTGGGCTTATGCTCAGTGTCAGCATTGGCGCGCAGACTGTAAAATGGCGCGACATTTACACAGTTAAGAAGAAAGATACTATCTTTGGTATTGCCAACAAATATGGATTGAGCCTTCCTGAACTGATGGATGCCAATCCGGAGATGAAGCGTGAGGGATACATGCTGCAGAAGGGAGCTACGCTCTTTATTCCATACACCAAAGACCAGAAGAATCCTAATCAGGTGAACGGTCAGAAGTCGGGGAATGGGGCGACGGTTCAGAAAACTGCTACAGCTCCGGCAACCTCAAAGGCTGCTGTTGCCAGAAATGCGGTAAAGGTAGGCGTGATGTTACCTTTGCATAATGTTGATGGCGACGGCAAGCGAATGGTGGAGTATTACCGCGGTTTGCTGCTGGCTTGCGAAACCCTGAAGCAGCAGGGCGCCGATATAGATGTGCATGCCTGGAACGTTCCTATTGATGCTGATATCCGGAATACACTCTTGCAGGAGGGCGCTAACCAATGCGACATCATCTTTGGTCCACTTTATACCAAGCAGGTGGCTCCGCTGACCAACTTCTGCAAGAGCTACGGCATCAAAATGGTGATTCCGTTCTCTATCAGCGGAGATGATGTAGAAAGAAACAAAGAGATTTTCCAGGTTTATCAGAGCGATGATGCGCTGAATGATGCGACCATCAAGGCATTCCTGAGCCGTTTTTCCAATGTGCATCCTATCTTTGTAGACTGCAATGATTCTACTTCGAGAAAGGGCAACTTTACGTTCGGTCTGCGCAGGGAACTGGAACGCAGGAAAATCAATTATAGCATCACCAATGTGAATTCAAGTATCGATCAGTTTGCCAAGGCTTTCATGCCTTCCAAGCAGAATGTGATAATCCTGAATACGGGACGTTCACCACAGTTGACTCAGGTATTGAACAAACTCGACGAATTTGATGCGAAGTATCCGGGTGCAGCCATTTCTCTCTTCGGCTATACCGAATGGCTGATGTATGCCAAGTATAATCTGGAAAGATTCTATAAGTATGATACTTATATCCCTTCCACCTTCTATTATAACCCGAACTCAGCACAGACCAAGGCGCTTGAGAGCCGTTATGAGCGATGGTTCCATCAGCCTATGATGGTGGCACAGCCAAGATTCGCCATCACCGGTTTCGATCACGGAATGTATCTGATTCAGGGTGTCAAGAGATATGGCAAGAACTTTACAGGTGAGCGCCAGCAGATGACTTACCAGCCCGTGCAGACTCCACTCCGTTTCGAGAAGACCAGTAGAGGAGGATACAAGAACAAGAGTTTCCAGTTGATTCACTATACCTTTAATCATCAGATAGAGGCGGTGAAGTACTAGTTTACAGTTTACAATTTATAGTTTACAATTTATAGTTGATAATGAATAGAAATATTGGGTTGCTGATTCTGATGCTCATCTTCGGAATTCCAGTTTCGGCACAGATAGGAGAGCATCGTAATGATTTCGCCATCGGTTTTAATGGGGGCTATATGATGAGTAGCGTAGGATTCACACCCGAGGTACAGCAGAAGCAGCACGGCGGACTGACGGGCGGTTTCTCGATGAGATATACCTGTGAGAAATATTTCAAGACCATCTGTTCTATCTATGCCGAGGTAAACTATGCGCAGGCAGGATGGGAAGAGGATATCCTGGATAAGGAGAATAATCCGGTGATTATAACCGAAACCAAAGAGGCGATGGCTTACAAGCGTACCATCAACTATATTCAGGTGCCAATCTTCGCGCATCTGGCATGGGGTAGGGAGACAAGAGGACTGAATATCTTCGTGAATGCCGGTCCGCAGTTTGGTCTCTATCTGAGTGATTCGCAGAAGACCAACTTCTCGGTAGAGCACATGCCGGCAACCGACAATAACCGTGTAAGTCCGGTAGTGGCTCAGGATACAATGGCAGTCAAGAACAAGCTCGATTATGGTATCGCCCTGGGTCTGGGTGCTGAATACAGTATTCCGAAGGTGGGGCATTTCCTTGCCGAAGCCCGATACTACTATGGTCTGGGAAATATCTACGGTGCTTCTAAGCGTGATTTTTTCGGGAAGAGTAACTACGGACAGATTGTTCTGAAACTCTCTTATCTCTTTGATATCACCAGAACGAAGAACGTGAAACGGAAATAGATGATAATTAATAATTGATAATTAATAATTAAATGATAACGGGTTTATCATTTATGTTTTGAAAAAAAATGAGTACAACAGAAAAAATGCAGATGAAATTGAGCGTCTCTAAGTCAGCTCGCTGGACCGCCCTCCTCATCGTGAGTATCACGATGATGTTTGGTTACTTTTTTACAGATGTGATGTCTCCACTGGAGCCTCTCTTGACAGCAGCCAAGGGAGCAGAGAATGGTCTCGGACTCGGATGGAATTCGGATGAGTACGGCTTCTTCTCTGGAGCTTACGGATACTTCAATGTGTTCCTCCTGCTCCTCTTCTTCGGTGGTCTTATCCTCGATAAGTTTGGCATCCGTTTCACTGGTATCCTCTCTACCGTCTTGATGTTTGGTGGAGCCTTGTTGAAGTGGTATGCTTTAGGTCATGAGTTTGACGGAATGGTTGCTGTACCATTCTTCGGTACTTACAGTACGCAGGTAGTGATAGCTGCTCTTGGCTTTGCCATCTATGGTGTAGGATGCGAGATATGCGGTATCACAGTGAGCAAGGTCATCGTGAAGTGGTTTACGGGCCATGAGTTGGCTCTGGCAATGGGTGTACAGGTAGCTACGGCTCGTTTGGGAACTGCTGCAGCTCTGAGTGCTTCTCTTCCTTTTGCCAAGGCAATGGGTGGAGTATCTGCTTCTGTTGCTTTAGGTGCCGTATTGCTTTGTGCTGGTGTACTGGTTTATCTGGTTTATTGTGTGATGGACAAGAAGGAGGATGCTTCTGCAGCAGCTGTAGCTACAGAACCGGAAGAAGGTTTCAAGTTTTCAGACTTGGGTGGTTTGTTCAAGACAACAGGTTTCTGGTATGTGGCATTCCTTTGCCTGATGTTCTATGCCGGTGTATTCCCATTCCTGAAGTTTGCCACCAAACTGATGATTTTCAAGTATGGTGTGGATGCTAATTTGGCAGGTCTGATTCCTGCGATGTTGCCATTCGGTACCATCTTTCTCACACCGCTCTTCGGTAGTATATACGATAAGTATGGCAAGGGTGCTACGCTGATGATTATCGGCAGTTGCCTCCTGACCTTTGTACACGTCATGTTTGCCCTGCCAATCAACTCATGGGTGCTTGCCATCGTGCTGATGCTCATCCTGGGCATTGCATTTGGACTGGTACCATCAGCCATGTGGCCATCTGTGCCAAAGATTATCCCAATGAAACTCTTAGGAACTGCATACGCCCTTATCTTCTATATCCAGAACATCGGACTGGCTCTCATTCCGGTATGGATTGGTAAGGTGAACCAGGCTAACACGGGTGCTGATGGTGTTATCGACTATACCCAGACGATGACTATCTTTGCAGCCTTCGGTGTGATTGCTATTATCATCTCTTTCCTCCTCTTGTTTGAAGATAAGAGAAAGGGATATGGTTTGCAGAAGCCTAATGTGAAATAAGTGAAGAGCGAAGAACAAAGAGCAAATTGAGTGAAGAGTAAAAAACGAAGAGTGTAGAATCCGTTTGCTCTTTGTTCTTCTAAATCTTTGAAAGTATAATTTTTAAAAGAAAGGAAATAACCATGAATGCGACACCTGAATCATTGATTAAGGACTATGCTGACCCGATAGAGCAGCAGGAGATTGACAAGTTTGTATGTTCTGAGATGGGCAGACAGATACACCGGTATATCAAGGGTATGTCGGGTACCAAGCAAGCTATGTTGAAATTTGAGGAAAGGCTGGCCAGCCTCTCTGTACCAGAGAAGGAGAAGGCGATAGCCAAGTATATTGATCTGAACAGAAAAGCATTGGATGGTCTTGACTTGAAGATGATTCTGGTCCGTTCGGTAGCCAACTATTGTGACACCTTCCAGTATATGCTGGATTTTGTCAACGATAAGCGCAAGATGGTTTTCTATTACCAGCGCATCAAGGCGAAATACATTCAATATCATGAAGTATTTGAGCAAGATGGCAAGTTTGGTATGAAAGATCATCAAGGCAATATCATGCTCTCGCCAAGTTATGATTTCTTGCGCACCTGCTACATTTATAATGATGACTTGAGCATCATGCCGGTAATAGCTGAGAAGAATGGCAAGATGGGACTGGTAATGCCGGATGGTAACGATACGGTAGTGGCGGATTTCCTTTACGACGAAATTTGCTTGCGTGATGAATATCCTTACTTCGAAGCATCCCGTGAAGGTATCAGTGGCTTTATTGATAAGTTTGGAAACTTTGTTAATAGTTAATAGTTAACAGTTTATAGTTAATAGAGAAAGGGCAATCAGATTGGGATGAACCAACTGATTGCCCCTTTTTACTTCCGTTGCTATGAGCAACTTGGCTTTATCTATTTTTCTCTCGTCTTCAAACCCTAGTGAAGAAAAGCAAAAGAATTCTTCACTCTTCACTTAACTTATCCCAAGTACTTCATCAAGATTTTGATCTTACCGCTATCACGGAGCTTGATGATACTCTTTTCGCGAATCTGGCGAACACGCTCACGGGTAAGGTTGAACTCGCTACCGATTTCCTCCAAACCCTTCTCGTGGCAACCTATACCATAGCAGTAGCACAGAATCTTGCGCTCACGGTCTTTCAATACAGAGTTAAGAACGCGGTCAAGCTCGCTCGCCATAGACTCGAAGTCAACACCCTTGTCGGTACGGCTGTCATCACCCGAAGCCATCACGTCGACCATCGCGTTGTCATCATCATCGCTACCGAATGGAGCATCGATACTCATGTGGTGATTATCTGCCTTGATAGTCTGGTCGATTTTGCTTTCTTCCATCTTTGTGATTTGAGCGAGCTCAGCAACAGAAGGTTTGCGCTGGTTCTCCTGCTCAAACTTACTGATTTCTGCACTAATCTTACTCAATGCACCTACCTGGTTCAAAGGCAGGCGAACGATACGGCTCTGCTCGGCAATAGCTTGCAGGATGCTCTGACGAATCCACCATACGGCGTATGAGATAAACTTAAAGCCGCGGGTCTCGTCAAACTTTTCAGCAGCCTTTACCAAACCGATGTTACCCTCGTCGATGAGGTCGGTAAGAGAAAGACCTTGGTGCTGATATTGCTTAGCAACAGATACAACGAAACGAAGGTTTGCTTTTACCAATTTCTCCTTGGCACGTTCTCCCTCACGACCGCCTTTGCGAATCTTCTGGGCAAGTTCGATTTCTTCATCGATAGAGACCATAGGCTCTCTACCAATCTCCACCAAGTACTTGTCGAGTGCTTCACTGGAACGGTTGGTTATACTCTTACTAATCTTAAGTTGTCTCATAAATATCCTTTTACCTTTCTATTTAGAATTTTTTGAAGTATTTTTGTGTATCCTGAAACCTCCTCATGGTTTCGGGGTGCAAAGGTACGAAAAAAAATGCAATTACGTTGTAATATAAACGGATTTTTTTTATCTGATTTGTCTGTTTTTTAGAATTTTAGCCGGTTCCTAGTAGAAAAATGCTATGTGAAGTGCGCTTTTTGGTGCAATAAGTTTGAAATATGGAATAATTTATGTATCTTTGCACAAAAATTGCGAGAAAAGAATAACTAAATAATAAAATAACAACAAAACAAAAAATTATGTTTGAGAATCAACCAAAAGGTCTGTGGGCCTTAGCTTTGGCAAACACGGGTGAGCGTTTCGGCTATTACACCATGCTTGCTGTGTTCTTGCTTTATTTGCAGGCCAACTTCGGTTTTGAAACTGGATTGGCAAGTACTATTTATTCTACATTCCTGATGATGGTTTATTTCCTTCCTATCATCGGTGGTATCGCAGCCGACAAGTTTGGCTTTGGACGTATGGTTACCACAGGTATCTTCATCATGTTCATCGGCTATCTTGTTCTCTCACTTCCTCTTGGCAAGGAAACCGTTGCCGTTGCTGCTATGGGTATTTCACTTATTCTCATCGCTTTGGGAACCGGTCTGTTCAAGGGTAATCTGCAGGTGATGGTAGGCCGTCTCTATGATGAGCCACAGTATGCCAGCAAACGTGATTCCGGTTTCTCACTCTTCTATATGGCTATCAACATCGGTGCTATGTTTGCTCCTACTGCTGCCATCAAGATTATGAAGTGGGCGCAGGAGAGCCTGAGCGTGTCGGTGGAAGATTCATACCACTTCGCATTCGCCGTGGCTTGTGCTTCACTGATATTCAGTATCGCTATCTATTATGCCTTCAGCTTTACATACAAGCATGTTCTTGCTTCTGAGACCAAGAGTAAGGATGATAAGACTTCTGCTAAGGAGACAAACGAACTTTCTAAGGCTGAGACCAAGGAGCGCATCATCTGCCTCTGTCTCGTATTCGCTGTGGTTATCTTCTTCTGGATGGCTTTCCATCAGAACGGTAATACATTGACTCTCTTTGCCCGCGATTATACACAGAAGACTTCAGAGGGGCTGCAGTCAATGGCGTTCGATGTTACCAACCTCGTAGCCTGCATCTTCGTGGTTTACGGTTGTTTCGGTCTGGCACAGAGCAAGACTGGCAAGGGTAAGGGCATCTCTCTTGGTGTTATTGTTGCTGCCATCGCTTTCCTCTTCTACAAGTACAGCAACCTTGAAGGTGCCGTAGATGTTGAGGCTCCTATCTTCCAGCAGTTCAACCCATGCTATGTAGTGGCATTGACACCAGTGAGCGTTGCTTTGTTCTCATGGCTTCACAAGATTGGCAAGGAGCCTACATCGCCAGAGAAGATTGGTTTGGGTATGCTCGTTGCTGCTCTCGGTTTTGTATGGATGGCTGTAGGTTCTATGGGTTTGGAGCTTCCTTTGACACAGGGCGATCCTGCTACAGAGGGTACACGTGTAAGTGCTAACCTCCTCATCTCTACATACCTCATCCTTACATTCGCAGAGCTTCTGCTTTCTCCAATCGGTATTTCGTTTGTATCGAAGGTTGCTCCTCCAAAGTATGCTGGTTTGATGATGGGTCTCTGGTTTGGTGCAACAGCCATCGGTAACCAGTTGGTTATGATTCCTGGCATCATGTGGGGTCAGAACTTCAACCTCATTGCCATCTGGGGTGTTCTCGCCGGTATCTGTCTGGTTTCAGCTCTCTTCATCTTCTCTATCATCAAGAAATTGAATCGCGTAAGCTAAATCTTAGAATTATAATATATAAAAAAGGCTTGCTTCATTTTTCGAAGCAAGCC
>ERZ780220.116-NODE-116-length-18519-cov-4.04436_pt1 | contig 18519 bp, 8 predicted proteins | sample MGYA00511085_ERZ780220 | MGnify/ENA primary metagenome ERZ780220 (study PRJEB29588, sample SAMEA2155373) | human gut metagenome | biome: human gut; feature: human-associated habitat; material: faeces | place: Denmark | collected 2008/2010 ...
AGAGATAAGCACCCGTATTGATGGTGCCCGGATAGCGGTTAGGCGTGAAGGTGATCTGCACCTGACAGGTATCGCCAGGCTTCATCACATCGCCTCTGACATAAGAACTGGTACACCCACAGGTGGTTCTCACCTGTGTGATGTGCAGTATCTTCTTGCTCACATTCTTACCTACGAAGGTGAAGGTGCGAGGCGCATCGTCCTCGGTCATCGTACCTGCATCGATAAGCGGATGCTCAAACTTCAGCAGTTCCTCCTGCGCATTCACCGTAACAGGCAAAGCCAGGAAGAAAAGCGATAGGAAAGCAAATATCTTCATATTACATCCAACCATTGTTACCGGCACTCTTTCTAACGGTCACAACTACGGTCTGGCTGGTACCATCGGCAGCTGTTACGGTGAGCGATGTACTTCCGGCAGCGAGTCCCTTCACGATGAGCGTCTTGCCATCTACCGAAGCAGAAGCTACGCCGTTCTTCGCTACAGAGCAAGAAAATCCCCCTGTCTGACCTGCGAAATATGCAGCGAGGTTGAGAGAAACTGTCTTCTCGATGCCTACATACACGTTAGGCAACTTCATATCAGAACTGAATTCCTTGTTCTTGATGTTATTCAAGAGCTGAGCTGCATCAATCAGACCAGCACCCATCTTGCCGATGTACTTAGAGAGCTGTACAATCTCTGGCGAAGCACCTACGGTAGTATGGTTCATATAGTAGGTCTTAGTTGCACCATTCTGATAATGACTATCCAAATCCTTCACAGATTTTTTCATCAGGGCAACGAAGTCGGCAGCACGATAATGACGGTTCGTCTTGGCAGCATAAGCGAGACCCAAGGCAGCCACACCCGAAACATGAGGACAAGCCATAGAGGTTCCCTCCATGTAGCCGTAAGCAGGCTGACCGTTCTTGATCATCGTAGAGAGCACAGCACCTTTCTGCTCGGTAGTCTCTGCCCAGTATTCATCTTCCTGCTCACCAATCTTGCTGTAATATTCCAAGTCGCCACCAGGAGCGCTCAGGGTTACGAGCGAACCGAAATCGGTGTAGCAGGCTGGAGTAAAGTCGGCAGCTAATGAAGATACGCAGACGCACTTAGAGTAAGCACCTGGGAAAGCAGGATTGCCAGCATACTCGTTACCGGCTGCGAAGACAGGAATACCACCGTCGATGACACCATTAGGCGAACCGGCATTGTTGATGAAGTAATCCAGAGCTTCCTTCTCCAGCGGATAGGTCTCAGCCCATTCCTTCTCGGTAGCAGGACCCGGAGTATAACCGTTGATGATACTAGACTCTGAAGAGTTGTAACCCCAACTGCACTGCAGGATGACTGCACCATTATCGGCAGCATACTTGATGGCTCTCGCCTCGCCTGCCAAGGTTACACTGTTCTGACCGGAGAATACCTGACAAGATATAATCTTGACACCAGAGTTAGGAGTTCCGTCACCACCGGCAACACCAGATACACCGATACCATTATTATTTACGGCTGCAATGGTACCAGCTACGTGAGTACCATGACCGGTGTCATTGGCATCAGTCCAGGTAATATCGCCGCTCTCAGTAACGAAGTTGTAGCCATGAAGGTCGCCCTCATAACCGTTTCCGTCGCCGTCAGTCTTGGCTCCCTGAGTAGTCTCACCCGGGTTGCACCACATGTTGGCTGCCAGATCAGGGTGCGTATACATCACGCCCTCATCAAGAATAGCCACGATAATAGAAGGATCACCTGTGCAGGTCTTCCATGCCTCAAGTGCATTCACATCACATCCTGCCTTAGCGCCTACCTTGTTGTTGTTGTTGAGGTTCTCAAAATCATAGTTGCCCTCGCCCAGGTTACGGTAATGCCACTGGCTGGTAAAGCCCGGATCGTTTGGCTCGCCATTGGCTGCTGAGCGGGTAGACTTCTGCTGAAGTGCCTTATCGCTGAGATAGATGCGCTTGCTGTCGGTATTGTAAGCACGCTTGATGCGGCCGTTGGTCTGAACCTTTGAGATTTCGCCCAACTGCTTCAGGCGCTCGGCAGCCGTCTTCAGGTCGGTTCCCTTATTAAACTTCACCGTATACCAGAGGTGAAGTCCCGCCTCGCGGGTTCTTGCCTCAGTATTTGCATCTACCGGGAACACACGCTCGAAGCTGTAGCTTCCCAAGATGTCGAGCACCTCATCGGTAGAAGGAATACCCGAACGGGTAGCCTTTCCGGCGCGGGTCTTGCTCAGTTGTGCCTGGTCGAGGATATCGCTCATCTCCGGACTGAACTTAATCAGCAGTTCACCCGCCTCAGCATCTGCAGGAATGGTGATTTCTGAATTGCCGTCAGAAGAGCCGATGGTTGACAGGCTGTCTGAACAGCCCGTCAATGCCAATGCGACCATTGCTATATAGAAAAACTTTTTCTTCATTGTTTGCTTCTATATTGTTTTTATGTTTATCTTACTTTTTCTTAGTTCTCCTGTACTTAGCCATCAGCGCAGCTTCATCAATATCGCCTGCTGCCACGTATGTGCGGTAGTAGAGCGGATAAGCTACACCCGGAACCTCCCAGTTGCTGCCTGGGTCTTTGGTTCCGTAATAGTAGTCGTAGCTGTAGCTGTCGTCTGTCATATTAGAGAAACCAACGGCAGCGCCATCGCTATTTTTACCCTTAGGCTGCTGGTTGAACACCATCGTAGGTGCATTCCATTCTACCAGGTGTGGATGGAAGAGAATCCAGTTTGGCACCTTTCCTGTAAAGAAGTTCAGGTTGAGTGACAACTGACGGCAGTTTGGCAATACACGTGGCACCTGGAGAGGATAAACATCCGCACTAACTACAGAACCATCCTTGTGTTTGCAGGTTACAGGATTATCTGAGAGCAACCACTTGCAGGTATCGCCTACCAGCTTGTCGAGATAATCTTCCTTGTTGGTAGAGAAGTCAGACTTGGTGTATCGGGTAGCCTTGCCGGCAGCTTCCAGTGCCTCAGTCATCTCTTCATCGGTAGGAAGTTCACCCTCCAGGAAGCAGTAAGACAACTCCAGTGTATTCAACTTATCCCATGTCAGGAGCTTGAGAAGCGCCTGGCGGTCTGCGGTTCCGGCATTTACCTTACCATACAGTCCGATAGGATAGTTATTATAAACATAGACGCCTGATGCGTTCTTTTCGCCCAGCGAAGCGATGTTGGTGACAACATCCGTACGGCGCTGTGCATAGAGAATGAGGTTACGCAACTTAGGGAAGTTCTTCTCGTTGACGATATTGGTGATATCCGACAACTTGTTGAAGTTGTTACTTACCAGGTTGAGCGATTCAAGACTCTTGCCCAGATTAATAAAGCTATCAGGCAACTGAGTCAGACCGTAAGCCTGAACGGTAAGATTCTTCAGATACTTCAGCGAGCAGATTTCATCACCGAGGTTCACCTCACGAATCTGGTTGTTCTCGTTGGAAGCAACAGAGAATGACTCCAGGAACTTGAGGTTGCCCACTTCCTTAGGAAGAGTTTCGCCACTCTTGAGGTTGAACTTGCTGAACTTGACAGAACGTACACGTCCTAAAGCCTCAGGATGTTTTTTCACTAAATCATCAGTAGCTTCCCAGAGTGTTACGCCGCTCCAGTTGCGCATGTTATCGCTGGAATCGAAGGTAGCAATGCTACCCAGTTTCTGGTTGATCATGATGAGAGAGAGAGAGTCACCGGCACGGTTGTCCTCAATCTTTGGTGCTGCCTTCTGACGAACGGTCAGGATAACATCATCTGTAGGATTGCCATCTGCATCTACCAGCTGGTCTTCAGCCTTGATTGGCACGAAATGAACCTTAGCCACACGAACGGCAGGAACCACGTTCATCGCCCAGCGGAACTTGAAGTTCACGGTGCGAGGACGGTACTTTCTGTCCAGCACGATACCCAGGTTAGTACCTGTCAGCTTATCTTCATCCTTACTGTTCAGGAGCCAGCCCTCACGCTCGCTCTCGTTCTCTGCCTTCTCGGCATCGGTCAGATCACCCTCAAAAGAATACTCTATCTTACCAATCTTGCATTCCACGTTGGCAGAAATCAGACTCTCGAAAGCACGGTTATCGTAAGAATCGGAGTTTTCGATTTCTACAACAGAATCCTTCAGGAAGATCTGCTTGCCATAACCGAACTGGGTGATGGTAAGCTTGCGACTCTGTCCGTTGGCACCCTGGAAACTGAGTTCTGTGCTGCGGAGCGTGTTGGAAAGAGTAGAATCCACCTTGATGGTACCCTCAACAGAACCCACGCCGTTGGCAGGCGAAAGCGTCAGCCAAGGCTCAGAGGTATTAGCTACCCAGTCCTGTGAGGCAGCGATGGCTATCTGCTCTGTTCCACCCTGAGGGCCTATGGCTATCTCCTTTTTATCGAGCGCCAGTCCTCCTGGGATATCGACATCATCCTTATCGCTGCAGGCTGTGAAAAGCCCGGCAGCGAGAACGATACCTAATGTCAGTTTATTCATATATTTCATATTACTACTTTCTTATAGGGTTTAATTTTCGAGATCCAAAGCATCACAACCGCGGATGTCCTGATTCTTGTTGTAGAACAGCATATACATACCTGCCTTGATGTATGCGCAGACGCTCGTTACATCGATAGAGATGTTAGGGTTGTCTGTGATATTCAGGATATAAAGGTGAGAGGTCAGTGTCTCTTCTACCTTACGGATATCGTTGGAACCAATCTGGAACTGGATCAGGCTCGGACAGGTTGTGATTCCTGTAGGCCATGTACGCAGGCAACGCTGGTCGGTCTTCTCATCACGCTGGTGGTTGATAGCAAAGGCACGGAGCACGGCACTGTTCAATGGCTGGGTTGGCACCTCGGTGAAGCAGTTGTAGCTCAAGTCCATATTGGTAATGTATGGCAATGTGGTTGAGCGGAAGTCATCAGAGAGGGATGTCAACTTGTTGAATCGGAAGTCGATAACCTGCAGCAGATAAGCCTTCTTGCCCTTGATGGAACCCTTAGGGATGGTGCGCATCTGGTTGCCGCTCAAATCGATGGTTGTGATTGGCGAACCGGCTGTAAACAGCTCTGAAGGGAACTTCTCGATCTTGTTGTTTGACAGACTGACTGAAGCTGCATTAATACCCTTGTAGGTACGACTATTATCTACACCTGTAATCTCGTTGTAAGAGAAGTCTACAGAACCCATCTCGCGAACCGAACTTGCATCGAAGATATTCGGAATCTTCTTCAGTTTGTTGTGGGCGAAGGTCAGACTCTCCACATCATCTGTAAAGGCACAGAGATTAGCAGGAACCTCCTCAATCTGGTTGTTGTTCAGATAGAGTGAAGAAAGTGCTACCTCAGAACCGAACGGATGCAACTTCTTGATGTTGTTGTAAGCCAGGTCGAGCAGACCGAGATTCACCATCTTTTTCAATGCAGATGACTCTGGGAACTCCTCCAGGTTGTTGTAGCTCATATAGAGAATCTGGAGTGTCTTACCGGTCTTCTCGTTAGCCAGACGAGTCCAGTCGTTTCTCAACCGGTTGGCAGAGATTCCCTTGCATCGTGCCAGGTTCATCGCCTGCAATTTAGGGAGATTATAGTAGAAGTCTGGAATGCGACTGATCTTCGGACAGTTGTAAAGTTCGATATCGGTCAGGTTTTCCATCTTGTCCCAATCCTCATCCTTAAACTCCTGCGCAAACTTACCATAAACAGGATCGTCAGCATTGTAGAACTTCGCACAAACCTCATCAGCTGTGATAGAAGAGTTACCGATGTAGAACTGCTGCAACTTGGTCAGACGGTAGATGGCCTTAGATACACCTTTAATCTTGTTGGTCAATGTACCGATCTGCGCATCCTTCAGGTTGATGCGGCTGTCCTTCTTGATTCTGTTCTTCGGTGCCACCTTAGGATCAGAGTTGTAACTTTTTACAATCATCTCCGACATGTTGGCACGTGGGTCATACTTCAGGAACTTATTCTCATAGTCGTGACGCATGCTGCTCTTCTTTGCTGCAGTCAGACTGTTTGCATCATAATCATTGAAGATGTTGGCACCAATCTTCTCATCGTGAGAACCGAGGTTGAGCACCTGGAGTTCTGTCAGCTGTCCGATGGCATCAGGTACGATTCCCTTTGCACCGAAACCGGCGATGATAAGACCGATGACACGGCCGTTGCTGTTGAGGGTTACGCCCGGCTGGTCGCCCCACATATCGAGTTCCTTGTTGAAGTTCCAGTTAGCTCCCTTGAAAGTAGCATCGCCGTAGAAGCTCCACTCCTTACCCTGGAGAGATTCCCAGATAGCCTTCAATGCCTCATAGTCCTTGATGTACTCCTTGGTCTTGGAAAGCAGGATAGGCACCTGGGCTTTATCATTGAGCTGATTATCCTCAACAATGAAAGCCTCGCCCTTTACAGGCTGGGTCTCATACTTGGTCTTCACCGCACCTGTCTTGCCGTAGGTAGTATAAGAGGTAACCTGATAAGTACCGGCAGGCAACCATACGGTAGTATCGCAGTAAGCAGTACCTGTGTCCATATACTTATCGTTCTCATTGTCAGGATTCTGATGCTCTACGCTAGACTCCTTATATTTCACCTTCAGTTCAGGGAAGGTATAGGTCTCACGGGTAAAGAGGTTGGTTACGCTGACGTCAACGAGACGAATGTTAGAGAAGAGATATTCTGTACCACCGGCACGAGTCTTCTCCCACTCCTTCACGAGATTGAACTTCACCTTACCACGCTCTACAGTCTCCACCATGAGGTTCTGTACTTCCAGACCGCCACCTACTACAGTGAATGTTTCGCCGGCAGAAGAAGCCAGCAACTCCTCGTCTACCGCATCATAGAGATAGAAACCGATGACGGTGTAAGTACCCGAAGCGAGTTGCAGTTTTTCACTTCTCAGACCATACTCAGCATTCTCTGAATTATAAGAATTGAGCACCAGTGTCTGAGAGACAGTTGTACCGTTGTGCTCCATGACCACCTTGATTTTCTTGGCATCATCCAATTTCTCAAGTTTGTCAAGGGCAGCAGCACGGGTAGCTCTTGAAGAAACCTTCTTGCTGAGCTTGAACTGCACATATCCGTATGTGCCGTCCCAGCCTCCGGTCTCATCATCCGAGCAACTTGTTGCTGCAAAGGTCAGGAGAGAGACCAAGAGCAACAAGAGAGCCTTTGAAAATATTTTCATTCTGTTCATTACTTTCTCTTGCTTCTAAATCCCATATTATTGATAAAGACTACTCGCTGGCATACTCCCTGCATGTTGTTGAAACCTGCAAAGATAGGATAAGCGAGCTTATCGGCATTCAAGCCAACATAGATACCCTTTTCGTCCTGTCCTACCTCGTAGTTTTTAACATCAACAGGGTTTCCTGTACCATCGTAAATGACTACGGTTGCTCCAGCTGTAGGATCCCATCCGTCAATCTGAGGATAAATGGCTACATAACCACCATAAACTGTTGATTCAAATACTTCTTTACCAGTATAACTGAAGAAGCCCTCAGCATATGACTTAAAGTCATCATTGGTTGTCAAGGCACAATCTACATTCATACCCATGCTGGTAACAATCGGAGCAGTAACCTCAGACTCGCCCTTCTTTTCTTCCTTCTGTTTAACTTCCATCAGGAAGCAGTTGTCGTAATCACTTTTCACGTTTGTGTAGTTGTTCTCCAACATATCATCTGGACCGTTCTCAAGAGTCTTGTATATGGCCTGTGGCAAAGCATAAACCACGAATGTACGGCTTCCGCTGTTCAAAGGCTCAATTGTGAGTTTTACATTACCCTTCTCGCCCTGGAACTTCACAGCGCCAGATTCATCCACGCGCAGACCATCTTTCTTTTTATCGAAGACCACAAGCTGATAAGCATCATCTAAGGTCTTGAGGGTGAAAGGAACGAAGCTGTGGAATGTGAAATCGTTGGTCTCACCGCCATTCAGTTTAGAACCATTCTGAGTGAACACCTTACCATCGAGTGATACGTTCCAGACATTCCACTTCGAAACAAGTTTATCATCATTAGGATGAGTAATTTCCATCATATCTTTAGGCATACCCTCAAAGATAACAGGTACGGTTTTAGCAGCCTTGCCATCCTCAGAAGTGAAGGTGATGGTGTAGTTACCGTCCTTGATGGCATACTTAGCACTTACACCCTGATTCTCCTTGAAGGAAACTCCGCCTACAGCATCCTTGTTAGGTGTACCTACCATGAAACCACCTTCCAAGTCTACCCACGCTGGAGTATTAGTAACCGCAAAACGGTAGTTTGACTTTACGGTAAACTTGTTGTATACAGGCAGTTCTGCGAGGTTCTTGTAACCTACGGTGATACCTGTCTCGGTGATATCTTTGCCAGCCGCATCGAATACCTGCAACTTATAGCCAGCAGCCGAACGCGTAACCTCAGCGATGGCAACCTTCTGACCACCCATATTCAGGAATAGCTGAGCCACGCTCATATCATTGCTGGCATCATCATCAGTAATCTTAACCTTGATAGTCTGCTTGCCTGCAGTACCATTGAGTACGAAGGCGTCTGCTTTCTCGCCCTGCACCAGTTTACACCAGATTTTGTCTGAAGAAAGGCTCCAGTTCTCGTTAGCTTCGAAAGTAAACTCTTTCACTTCGCCAGCTTCACCGGCGATAGGCTGTACCTGTGGGAATACAGGAGTTACGGCATCGTCATCGCTGGAACAAGCTGTGAACAGAGTCACTGATACCAGCGCCATCAATACGAGCCAATATTTTGAAATCAATGTTTTCATTTTCTTTTTATTCTACGATTAATATCCTTGTTCTTTCAATTTCTCTGCCTCTGCATCGCTGATCCATTCATACATGGTGATGAAGGTTCCTACGTTGCCGTAGGTTGAACCATCCTTGTTGTCAACACTCATGGTGACATACTGCAATACATAGTTCTGGCAGGTGTTATAATAAGAGGTATAGAGAGAAGGCTGGCTGATGCGCAACTTGCCGTCTCCATAGATGGTACCGAACGCCTCGCCGGTTTCACCAGCTATCTGGTCGTCCATCTCTACCTTTGGCTCAAGAATGTTCTTGGTGCTGAACTTCAACTTCAGGTTGTAGCCCTTGTAATAGACATCCTTCAGCAGAACGGTATTCTCCTCGCCTTCCACTACCTCGGTCTTGATCAGACGGTTGGTTACGTTGTTCAGATACTTGCTGTAGAAGGTAGAAGTTACCATACACCAGCCTGAGAAGTTGTGGATATCGAAAGGACAAGACTTCTGCATTACCACGTGGGCATAGTCCTTATAGAGATCTGTCCAGTTATACTTCTCCGGAATCACCAGTTTCAGGGTGAAGCCGAGCGAGTCGGTCTTGCCGATGTTATCATAGATACCCTGCACCTTCACATTTCCTACCATCTCGCCCGCCTTGATTGTAACGGTGTTGTTGAGGATGCGGTAATGCTTACCCTCGATGGCATTGCTCTGCTTGTCTACTACCTCCACGCCGAAGGTGCGGTCGTAGTCAGCTTTTTCGGTTGCAGATACAGGCACATTGAAAACCTCATTGCTTTCCTGTACAGCATACTGATAGAGCGTATCAGAGAACATGATATGACTTGGACCAGCATAAGTGGTATAATCCTGTGAACAACTCACAAGAGCGATGAGTGCAGCTACGGCTGCCAAACATCCCATCATTATTTTCTTCATGATCGTCTCCTTATTTTATTTGTTACTTTCATTAGGCTGAATCTCAGAACCTGGAGCCTCAAGCTCATGCTGAGGAATTGGCCAGACAAAGAGAGGGTCATCCTTTTCAACCTTCAGACTGCTCTGCACGAAGTTGGCAGCAGGCTGGTCGGCAGCCTTACGCTCAAATCCCTTGTGCCAGCGCTTGAGGTCGTTCAGACGGAAGCCTTCCATATAGAGTTCCTTCACGCGCTCTGCCTCGATTATCTTCATGGCGTTGCTCTCGCTCATCGAGGTGTTACCACCATATGAAGAGTAGCGGGCTGTACGCAAGGTAGAGATGTCTTTACCTGCCTTACCATATTCCTTCTTCATGGCGTAAGCCTCAGCACGAATCAGATACTGCTCTGACAGACGGAATACCATTGGCTGGTGAACATGCAGGATATTGTTGTTCCGGAATTCTGCATCGCCGAAATACTTGCTCAGCAAAGGCCACTGCAAACCGTGCTCATAACCTGTTACACGGGTTGTGAAGATGGCTGCAGCACGGAGGTCATTGCTGTCGAATGAGTTGATGACCCATGTCTCAGGCACATAGTCTGGACGATAAGTTACATAGTTGTAGTTATCGAAGATGGTACCCAGTGCACCGCCATAACTGTTCACGGTAAAACCTACCTTCCAGATAGCCTCGCGTGAATCACCGTAGGTCCAGATATACTTGTAATCGTTCACCTGGTTTGAATAGGTGTTGGAAGAAGCCTTCTCTAATGTATAATACTTACTGCCGATTACCTTAGATGCATACTTGATGGCATCATCATACTTGTGCATATATAAGGATACGCGCGCACGTAAGGCATGACAGGTATACTCGTTGAAGTAAATCTCGTTGTAGAGACTTCCTGTGAAGTCTTCATCTACCTTCAGATATTCGGCAGCCTTGTCAAGGTCTCTCAATACGAATTCGTATGATTCCTTCAGACTGGCTCTCTTCTGTGGCTCATTGCCGTAATAGTGCTCTGTGAGTACAACGCCGAGTTCCTTCGCAGCCTGCTCATCGCTATCGTAAGCCTTGCAGAAACACTTAATCAACTCTGAATAAGCCAGGGCACGGGCAAAATAAGCCTCGCCCTCACACTGCTCCAACTTGTCGAGCTCCTTATCATTGTTGGTGTTTGCCTTTACCTTATCTACGTTGTCGAGCAGGAAGTTGGCATTGTTGATAACACCATAAAGGTCGGCATATACCGCCTCGATGTCGGTGTTGGTAGCCTTGATATCTTTCCAACGGTAGATATCGCCATAGGCATTAGAGTAGCCCTTCACGCAGTACACGAAGTCTGCCTGCAGATCTGGCAGGATTGTCAGATTGCCCGAATAGAGGGCGCTGCTCTTGAAACTGTCGTAGATACCGTACACCAGCTTGTCTATGTCGCCCACCGTGTTGATAGCCTGGTCCATGCGGATAGAATTCTCTGGATACTTATCAAGACAGGAAGACATCGAGAGGGCTAGGATTCCCGACAGGATGTATGTCTTTATATTTTTGATATTCATTTTTTTCTCCTTTCTTGGTTAGAATTGCAATTCAACACCCAGAGTAAACTGGCGTGATGCCGGATACTGTGCCTGGTAAATATTGGATGAAACCTCAGGATCCAGACCGTTGAAACCGGTTACGGTGAAGAGGTTCTGTGCCTGACCATAGATTCTGACCATAGAGAAGAAGTTGGTCTTGCGCAACAGACTCTGTGGCAATGAATAGGACAGACTGAGATTCTTCAGACGGAGGAACGATGCATTCTCCAAGAAGCGGTCGTCGAGCTGGGTTACCTCGCCCCAACGTGGGATGTCGGTAATATCGCCAGGCTGTTTCCAACGGTCGTACAACAGACGGTTTGACTGGTTGTAAGCAGTACCGAAGGTTACACCGCTCTCCTCGAAGTAACGGTCGTTGTTGATGACGTAGCGTGTACCGATCCAGCTGAACTGGGCAGAAAGCTGCAAGCCCTTCCAACGGAAGCTTGTACCGAAACCGCCCATCCAAGGTGCATCATAGGTCTTGCCTGTCATCACCTTGTCGCTCTCACGGAACTCGTTGGTTACGTTGCCGTTCTTATCATACCAGAGCTGCTCACCATTCGCTGGGTTCACACCGGCATAACGGTTCAGGAAGAACTCGCTTACTGAGTGACCTACCACATACTTCAAACCGGTGGTTGAGTTTACATACTCGGTTACACCGTTATAGAGTTCCTTCAATCGGTTCTGGTTGTAAGATACGTTGGCACTTACATTCCAGGTGAAGTCGCGTGTGCGGATTACATCACCGTCAGCACTCAGCTCGATACCCTTGTTAGCCATCACACCTACGTTCTTCCAGCGATAGCCCTCGCCGGTAACGGTATAAGACTCAGGAACGCGCATCAGCATATTGGAGGTACGCTTGTAGTAAGCCTCGAAACTGAAGTTGATTCTGTCGAGGAAACCAAGACGGAGGGCGAAGTTGTTTGCCCAGGTTGACTCCCAACCCAATTCCTCGTTACCACTCTGTGATGGAGAGAAACCGGCAGTATTATCGTAGTTGGCACCACCAGAAACCAAAGCCAGGTGATAATAGTTTGGAATCTCAGAGTTACCCGATGTACCTGTACTTACGGCAATCTGGGCTGTGCTGAGCCACTTCATATCCTTCAGCCAGTCGGTAGACTTCACGTTGTACATGAAACCGAGCGACCAGAATGTACCCCAGCGATGATCCTTACCGAAGCGTGAAGAAGCATCGGTACGCAGAGAGAAGTCGGCATAGTAGAGCTCCTTATAGTTATACTCGCCACGCATGAAGAATGACAGGTAAGAGTAGTCAGAAGATGAATCTGCCCAGCGGCTGGCACGTGTACCTGATGATACGTTGGTCAGGAGATCGCTGGTCTGACCCTTGGAATATACCTGGAAACCCTCTGAGTGGAAATTAACAGCCTCCTGACCCAGCATCACGTTGAACGAATGGATATCGTTCAGGGTGAAACGGTAGTTAGCCGTAGTGGTCTCTGTCAGGTTGATGGCATCGCTGCTCTGGCGTGCCGCAGTACCCTGTCCGTTATTTGAAGAGAGACTTGGGAACGACTGGAGGAACGCTGTAGAATGAGTGAAATCGGCACCAAACTGAGTACGGATAGTCAGATTCTCTATCGGATAGATTTCAGCATACATGGTAGAGAGTACCTTATATTTCTTGTTCTTGATAGGATTCAAGCCCATGTAAACGATAGGGTTCTCGCTGGTTCCAGCCCAGTTGCCTGCTGAAAGTGAAGCCAGACTTCCATCCTTAGCGTATGGATTCCAGTAAGGCAGCATGAATCGGCATGCTGAGATAGGAGTAACGGTAGTATAGCTACCGTCGTCAGCCTGCTGAGCCTCCTCATAGGCAGCCATGGTGTTGGTACCTACCTTCAGCCACTTGCCTGCCTTTACATCAGCATTGGTGCGGATGTTGTAACGGCGGAAGGTTGAATTCTGTGCGATACCGTCCTGATCGTAGAAACCACCAGAAACATAGTAGTTCAAACGGTCGGTAGCACGGTTGATAGAGAGTTCGTAGCTCTGCAGCGGAGCGCGGTCGTTGAACACCTCGTCCAGCCAGTTTACGTTTACTCTTGAAAGGAGATTGTAATCCTTACCTGTATCCAGACCTACTTCTTTCTCAAACTGGATACGCTCATCGGTATTCATCATTTTCCAGTTGGTCTGTGCCAACTCAGAGAAACCATACTGTGCACGGAGCGTAATCTTCGCCTTGTCCATTGCCAAGCCTCGCTTGGAAGTGATGACAACCACACCATTGGCAGCACGTGCACCATAGATTGAGGTCGAAGAGGCATCTTTCAATACAGAGATACTTTCGATGTCGTTAGGACTCAAGGTATTGAAATCAGAACTTGAGATTGGCACGCCGTCGAGGATAAAGAGTGGCGACTTGCCGGAGTTGATAGAGTTGGTACCACGGATCTGGAAGGTAGCCGCCTTGCTAGGTTCACCCGAAGAAGAGATGACCTGCAAACCAGTACTCTGTCCCTGCAAAGCTTGGTCGAAGCTTGCCGCCGGCACATTTTCTATCTTTTCAGACTTTACGGCAGACACGGAACCCGCAATGGTTCCCTTCTTTCTCACGCCATACGCCACCACAACCACTTCATCCATCATCTTGGAATCCGAAGCAAGGGTGATGTTGAGCGTATTTGTCTGCGCATTCACAACGTGCTTCTGCGTAACGCAACCCACATAAGAGTAGGCAAGCGTAGCCTTCGAAGCACCCTTAATTTCGATGGTATAGTTACCGTCAATATCGGTCACCACACCATTTGATGTTCCCTCTTGCATAATGGTCACACCAATCATCGGTTCGTTGTCATCAGCAGACACGACTGTACCCTTGACGCTGAAACTCTGCGCCAAGACCGATTGGATAGACAACAATACAAGTGAGACAAGTAAAAGAGTTAATCTTCTCATCCTTGTTTGTTTCAAGTTTATTAATTAATAATTATTATTTTTTTCTCATTTTTTTCTCGTTTGGTAAAAGCCGAAAGCACTCAGGGCAACACTTCACCCCTCCATTTATACATTCTTTCACTAATATGCACGCATGGAAATACCTATTTTTAACTTAAATCGGTGCAAAATTACGAATATTTTCTTATTTGCCCAAGATAATCGCTTAAAATTTAAATATTTAACACGAAATATCTATGTTTTTTAGCATATTTGCTCATAAATTTAGTTAATTGTCGATTTTTTGTCACATCCGATTACAGTTTGCAAAAACAAGTTCAATACACACTTTTTTTTGTTTCTATGCAGCCGTTTTCATAAAGCTGAAATTACGTCCCGACGTATCTTGTACTACGTCCGGACGTATCATTTGCTGCGTCGGGACGTAGTAAATGCTACATCGGGACGCATTTTTTACTGCATCGGAACGTATTTTATCAACTGACTCAAGTAGCTCAATCAGCTGACTCAAGTAGCTCAATCAGCTGACGCAGATATCTCGACAAGCCGAAGGATACGTCTCCATTAGCCTACGGAGTCGTATCCGTAACCCGACGGAGTCGTATCCGTAACCCAATGCTGTCATATTCTTAACCCCACGCAGCCATATCTATAGGCAAACGGAAGCACATCATTTATTTACCTCTTCACCTTCATGTATTCCGTAGGAGTCATGCCATACTCCTTGGAGAAGCATTTGGAGAAATAACTGCTGTTAGAAAAACCAACGGTATACATCACCTCGGAAACACTGAACTTACCCTGGCTCAGGAGCTCGGCAGCACGGCTCATACGCATCTCACGGATATACTCTACAGGCGTACGGCCCGTTATCGCCTTCGTTTTGCGATACAGCTGCTTGCCACCTATACCTATCACATCCTGCAACATCGAAACGTTGAAGTCGGAATCTATCATGTGCTTCTCTATCGCCTCATTGATCTCTTCGAGCAGACGCTTGTCTGCCGCATCCAACTCGCTGACATCTACCATCTTCTTTTCCTCTTCAGAAGACTCAGAGCGTGCAGGAACTGGTTCTGAGGATGATGACTCAGGCTCAGATACAGGCGAAGCGGATACCCCAGTGGCAACAGAAGATGACACCTTTGGTATCTTCACGTTCAGGTAGCGGGCCATCAGAACTGTCACCTCATCAAATGAATGATGAGCTACGGCAGCCTTCAAATCTTCCGTCAGACGGTTGAAGAAGTCCATACGCATCTGTACTTGCTCCAACACCTCAGCCTTCTGCTTCTGGGCATCAGCCAGTTCCTTGCGCAGAAAATACCAGCTTACCAGCCATGCCACAAACACGATGAGTGCCGTGATATAGAAGAGCTTGCACCACCAGGAGAGATACCAAGGCGGCAGGACGGAGATGTCGAGCGAATAAACCTCGGCGGCTATCTTGCCTTCGCCATCCACGGCATGAACCGTAAGATGATAATCGCCATAAGACAAACCATTGTAGGTGATATCGATATTGCCGGAGTTCAGATAATCCCAGTCGTGGTCGCTGCCTTCGAGCCTGTAAGCATAAACGGCTGAAGGATGATCAGCAAAAGGAAGGTCGGTGAGCTGCAGGGTGAAGTTGTTCTCATCACTCTTCAGTTTCAAGATTTCTCCACGCTCCTCACGAGCCTCTCCGTTTACGATGATTCCAGCCAGCATCAGACGAGTAAACTGCTTAGGCTTCTGTGCTACATCGGAACTGATTGCCACATAGCCGTCATTGCCACCCATAATTACCTGATGAGTCTGTCTGCTGTAACAGATGTTGAGCGGCACAACAGAAGGAATCATGAAGCGCTGGCTCTCGCCCTGTGGATTGATTACGCAGCATTCATTGCCCGATACCACCCATATCTTGCCTTCCACATCGCACATGGTACTTACCTTGCCACCAATCTGCCATGTCTTGGAAGAAAAGCTGTTACCCAGCACAGAACCGGCTGCATAATAACAGGTTACCGAACTGTTATCACCCATCCAGATATTGCCCTTGCTGTCTGCCATCAGATAGTTGACAACATCTGAGTTAGCTACCTGCACCACCTTCATATTGTTCGGATTGATGCAGTTGAGACGGGTATAGGTAGAAACCCAAATCCTACCCTTTCCATCCATCACCATCTGACCTACATGCAGACCAGAGAGCGCATTCTTTCCCTTGTCCGAGTAATGCCAGTCGGCTATGGTCTTGCCGCTCAGAAGAGCCGCCTTATCCATCACGAAGACACCGCCCTGATAAGAACCCATCCATATCCTGCCCTTCTTGTCCTGGAGAATATCGTAAGCCCAGGCAGTAGAATACTTGCCGCTCTTATCGTAGACGATGAAGTTGCGCATCTGACGGGAACTGCGGTCATAGAAGTTGATGCCATGGTCGGTACAGATCCATACATCGCCGTCATGGTCTTCATAAATCTTGCGTACACGGTTATGACTCAGCGGGAAGGCAGAGCTGTTCTGCTTGTACCATGCCACATTCTGATAACCTTCAGCATTCCGGGTGAAATGAATCAGACCGTTGGTACCGCCCATCCACCATTCGCCGTTACGGGTCTGGAGCATGGCATGGAGACAGTTGCCCTCACCCGACTTCGTAATCTTATCGAGCGATACATAGCGGTAATAGGTATGGGTAGTGAGACGGGAGAGTCCATTGTCAGTACCCACCCATACATTCTGCCATTTATCTACAAAGCAAGCCCAGACGATGTTGTTAGGAATAGAAGCATCATCGCGGGAATCGTGGATATAATGGGTGATGGCATTGGAGAGTGCCATCTGATAGAGTCCGTTATCGGTTCCGATATAGAGATTGCCGGCAGCATCTGTAGAAAGACATTTGATGGAATTGCCGTTCAGAGCTGGAATCTGGGAGAAGTTCCTGAATTGCAGATCGGCACAATAGAGAGCGCCCTCGGTACCAATCCAGTAGCATCGGCGCTTGGTATCATAGGCGAGCGCATTGACCAGCGGCTGTTCTCCGGCACGGAGCGGAATCAGTCTGCCGCCGAGATGCAGACCAGCAAGCGAACCTACGAGCAAGCCTCGCGGAGTAGAGAGCAAGGCATAGACATCGCCACCGAAGTCAGTCTTGCCACCCTTGATATTGAGCACACGGAGTTCCTTCAGCAGCTTGCGCTTCGTCTCATCGGCAAAAGCCTTCATGGCAGGTGTTTCGGCATATTGATAAGATTGCGTATCGAATTTCAGGATGCCGTTGCCGGTAGCCAGATAGAGCATTCTGCCCTCGAAACCGAGCGCATTGACACGCGTATTGCTGAAAGTATGTTCCTGAAAATGGCGGTAGACATGATAACCATCATAGCTGTAAAGGCCGTTGTCGGTTCCGAGCCATATCATTCCATCACTGTCCTGAGTAATGGCACAAACTGCCTGAGCACCTTCAAGGGAGGTGTTGACGAAACGCTGCGCATGGATGGCAAGCGAAATAAAGAGCATAGCAATTGCCATGCTGATGCGGTATATAGGTTTTATTGACTTTTTCATGTGTGCAAATTTACACAATATTCATGATAACGCCAAAAAATATCGGAGGAAAATCATAAAAAAAAGAATCCCCTGGGAAAAATAGCCGCTGCTATTCCCAGAGGATCCGATATAAACTATATACTTTATAACCAACCGAAATCGGTCTTTGTCATCTTATATTGCCTGGAGCGTAATCGACTTTTCGATATTTCGCTTGCTGTCTTTTACCTTCAGGATGATGTCGCCCTTCTGCTTGCTGCTCTGTACGATGACTACGAGTTTGCCGGAGAAGAGTTTCATCTGTGGCTGGGTGAACGGTTCGAGCGATGTGGCATCGCCGTTGCAGGCAGCCTTGAAAATGCCGGCACCACTCACCTCGAAGGTCAGTTCATCATCGGCAAGCGGACATTCATTGCCGTCCTTATCCTGCAGACTCACGGTGATGAAGGCAAGGTCGTTGCCATCGGCATTCAGAAGCACATTGTGTTCATCGGTACAGCCTTCTACCATGCAGGCAATAGGCTCATGATCAGGTGTTTCTACACTGAACTTCATCTGTGCAGGCTCGCCGGCAGTACGCTTCACGTCCTCGCCCACCTTTTCGCCATACTGGTTGTAGGTAACCACACGAATCTCACCCGGTTCATACTTCACATTGTTCCAGCGGAGGCGATAGCGGTCCAGACGGCTTGACTTGTCCTTGCGAACCCTGCCCTGACTCTTGCCGTTGACGAAGAGTTCGCCTTCCACACCATCGGTATAGCAGTATACAGGAGTCACTTCGCCCTCTCTGCCC
>ERZ780220.118-NODE-118-length-18358-cov-5.18396_pt1 | contig 18358 bp, 14 predicted proteins | sample MGYA00511085_ERZ780220 | MGnify/ENA primary metagenome ERZ780220 (study PRJEB29588, sample SAMEA2155373) | human gut metagenome | biome: human gut; feature: human-associated habitat; material: faeces | place: Denmark | collected 2008/2010 ...
ACTAACATTATCTTGAATCTCAAACAAGTTCGATTCAAGCAAGTAGTAGAAGAATTCGAGAATGAGAAAGTTAGTATCACCGTTGAGAATTCTACAGAATTCAAAGCAGGTGATATCGGTAAGTATCTGACTGGATTTGAAGTGTTAAACCCTGATTTGGTGATTTGTCATTTAGATGCCAAAGCTTCGATGCAGATCGATTTGACTATTAATAAGGGACGCGGTTATGTTCCTGCTGATGAGAATCGTCAATTCTGCACTGACGTTAACGTTCTCCCAATCGATTCCATCTACACCCCTATTCGTAACGTAAAGTACGCTGTTGAACCATATCGTGTTGAGCAAAAGACCGACTATGATAAGCTCGTACTTGAAGTTACAACTGATGGCTCCATTAGTCCAAAGGATGCACTGAAAGAGGCTGCGAAGATTCTTATTTATCACTTCATGCTCTTCTCTGATGAGAAGATTACTCTTGAGACACATGATCAGGAGAGTAATCAGGAGTTTGATGAAGAGGTTCTTCATATGCGTCAGTTGCTTAAAACTCGTCTCGTAGACATGAATCTTAGTGTTCGTGCCCTCAACTGCTTGAAGGCAGCTGATGTTGAGACTCTTGGCGATTTGGTTCAGTTTAACAAGACTGACCTCTTGAAGTTCCGCAACTTTGGTAAGAAATCGCTCTCAGAGCTTGATGATTTGCTCGAGAGTCTGAATCTGTCTTTTGGAACTGATATTTCAAAGTATAAATTAGACAAGGAATCTTAAAGGTTCGTAGTCCAAAAAGCAAAAACAAAAAATGAGACATAATAAGAAATTCAACCATTTAGGTCGTACTGCTTCTCATCGTAACGCGATGTTGGCTAACATGGCTTCATCACTTATCTTGAGCGAGCACAAAAGAATCACTACGACCCTCGCAAAGGCAAAGGCTCTTAAGAAGTATGTTGAGCCATTGATTACTCGTTCTAAGAACGATACAACAACTTCACGTCGTGTAGTTTTCCGTTATCTTCAGAATAAGTATGCTGTTAAGGCTCTCTTCGGTGAGGTAGCTGAGAAGGTAGCTAACCGTCCAGGTGGTTACACTCGCGTAATCAAGTTGGGTACCCGTCAGGGTGATGCAGCTGAGATTGCTTTCATCGAGCTCGTTGACTTTGATGAGAATATGGCTAAGACTCAGAAGGCTGCTGCTAAGAAGACTCGTCGTAGTCGTAAGGCAACAAAGGCTGAAGAGGCTCCTGTAGCTGAGACTGAGGCTCCTGCAACTGAGGAGGCTCCAAAGGCTGAATAATTTTCAATCATCTCAGATAAATTTAGCGTCCTTGTCTTGACAAGGGCGCTTTTTTTGTCCCTTTTTCAAAACTATCTCCTCTTTTAGGGTTTTTCCTAATCATTATTAGGGATTTTTTTGTTTTTATTCTTTTAGTTCTTTGTATCTTTGCAGCAGAAATTTAAAGCTTAATGAAGATGAAAAAGATTATGCTTTTTGTAGCTTGCTCTTCTTTGCTGTTGAGTAGCTGCGATACTTATACGGGAAGTGGTGCTTATGCTGGTGCCACATTTGGTTCTATTCTTGGTTCTGCTATCGGTGGCTTGTCTGGTGGTCCTAGAGGTTCAGATATGGGTACTATTATCGGCATGGCTGGCGGTGCTGCCGTTGGAGCGGCCATTGGTAGTCAGGCTGACCAGAAGTCCCAGCAGCAAAGAGAATCTGTTTATCGGGATAGATCACACCATGATCATCATTCTTATCAGGATGGAGTTTATCAGCAATCTTCTCCTGTTTATTCCAATGACGAAATCTTTGATTCAACTAATTCAGGTGATGATAGAATTTATGATTTCAATGATAGGGATTATACCGGAAGTTACAGTGCTCAGCAGCCAGTAGCTACTATTCCTAGTTCTACACTGGAAGAACTTGGTCAGAATTATGCCTATTCATCCTCTTTGGAAATATTGAATGCCCGTTTTGTCGATTCAAATGAGGACAGTTCTTTGAATCGGAATGAAACAGCCAAAGTTATTTTTGAAATCCGAAATAACGGAGCTCACACGTTGTATGATGTAGTTCCAACCGTTATTGAGACTACCGGTAATAAGCATATTTTCATATCTCCAAGTGTTCATGTAGAAAGTATTGCTCCTGGCCATGTGATTCGATATACAGCAATGGTCAAGGCTGATAACCGTTTAAAGAATGGTACAGCTTGTTTCTGTGTTTCTGTTATACAAGGCGGTAAGACGATTTCCAAGGTTAATCAGTTTGATATTCCGACAAAATCACGATAAGATTCCGGTAAGATAATGAATTTGTATGATAGTATTTTATTTTAGGATTCCGTTATATATAAAAAGGTAAAGGCGAGAATCAATGATGATTCTCGCCTTTACTTTTTGCTATATCTGTATTGTGCTTTTTTAGAATTGCCTTTGTCACCTCTTTGCTTTTATGGTGCTCAGTTTTATTTATTACCTTTGAAGTAATTTTATTTGTTTCTTTTTTACTGCTGTGATGATTTTCCTTATTCCTGTCAGTAGTTCCCCACTTGTTTGGAAATTCATATTCAGTTTCAGCCACTTCGAAATCAACTTTAGGCAATTTTGTGTCCTCTGGCTTGTAAGGAATCGGTTTTTCCACCCTTTCAACTTTTACAGAAGCTACGCCTTGTGCAATCATACCAATTTCTTTTGCAGCCTTCCATGATAGGTCAATGATTCTACCTCTTCCAAACGGCCCTCTGTCGATGACTTTTACGATAGTACTCTTGCCATTGCTAAGGTTTGTAACCTTGAGGTGCGTTCCGAAGGGATAAAACCGATGTGCGCATGTTAAACTGTCATGATGTATTCTCTGGCCGCTTGCAGAACGGGCACCTGTTGCTCTTTTAGAGTAATATGATGCCTTGCCGTGCTGGTGCTTTTGTCCGTAGCATGGAACCAGGCTGAATATAGCCAAGATGGCTGTGATGAAAGATTTTGTAACCATATCTTCATATTTTATGGCACAAATATAAAAAAAAATGTTGAAAGATGCAAGTAAATCTCAGAAAATCAGTATCTTTGCACAAACTTTAACTTCATTTATGGAAAATAATATACCTCAGGAGTGGAATAAATTCTACTTGAAAGACGTATCGTTTGTGAATCTGATGATGCGCCGTATCTACAATGTACTGATTGTAGCCAATCCTTACGATGCGTTCATGCTTGAAGATGATGGACGTATCGAAGAGAAGATATATAATGAATATATGGAGCTGGGGCTCCGCTATCCGCCAACCTTTACTCAGGTTTCTACTACCGAAGAGGCTGCTGCTGTGCTGCGTTCTACCGTCATTGATCTGGTGATTTGCATGCCTGGCAATGCTGATAATGATGCCTTCGACGTAGCGCGCGACATCAAGGGTAAGTTTCCCAATATCCATTGTGTTGTTCTTTCGCCTTTCTCTCATGGCATTACCAAGCGTATGCAGAATGAAGACTTGAGTATCTTCGATTATGTCTTCTGCTGGCTTGGCAACACCAATCTTATTCTTTCTATCATCAAGCTGATAGAGGATAAGATGAATCTTGAACATGACATACAGGAAGCAGGCGTGCAGATGATTCTGCTGGTAGAAGATTCTATCCGTTTCTATAGTTCTATATTGCCTAATCTCTATAATTACATATTGGAGCAGAGCAAGAACTTTTCTCAGGAGGCTCTGAACCGGCATGCGGCTACCATGCGTATGCGTGGCCGTCCTAAGGTGGTCTTGGCTCGTACTTACGAGGAAGCCCAGAAACTGTATGATAAGTATTCTGATAACACGTTGGGTGTAATCAGCGATGCACGTTTCCCGTTAAAGAGTGCTGCCAAAGCTTTTGGTAATGAAGTGATGCCTGAAGAGAAGCCTAAGCATCGTACGGATACTTTCGGTCGCGAGAAATGTCCAGATGCAGGTTTGCAACTTTTCCGTTATATCAGGAAGAATGATCCTTTCGTTCCGCTTATCATAGAAAGTTCTGAAAGTGAGAACCGTGCGAAGGCAGAGGCAGAAGGTTTCCGCTTTGTTGACAAGAATTCGAAGAAGATGAGCGTAGATCTTCGCCGTCTGATGGAAGAGCACATGGGCTTTGGCGATTTCATATTCCGTGATCCTAAGACTCATGAGGAGATTATGCGCATTCACAGTTTGAAGGAATTGCAGGATAACATCTTCAATATTCCTAACGATTCCATGCTCTATCATATCAGCCGCAACCATATGAGCCGTTGGCTTTGTGCTCGTGCCATCTTCCCTGTATCTGCTTTCCTGAAGCATGTTACCTGGGAAAAATTACAGGATGTAGATGCTCACCGACAGATTATCTTCGATGCCATCGTGCAGTATCGTCACATGAAAAACATCGGTGTAGTGGCTGTTTTCGACCGCATGAAGTTTGACAAGTATGCCCACTTTGCCCGTATCGGAGAAGGCTCCCTGGGCGGAAAGGGTAGAGGTCTTGCATTCCTGGACAATGTCATCAAGCGTCACCCTGAGTTCAATCAGTTTGAGAATGCCACCGTGCAGATTCCGAAGACCGTGGTGCTCTGTACCGATATCTTTGATGAATTTATGATGAGCAACAATCTCTATCCGATAGCTTTGAGTGATGCTAGCGACGATGAGATTCTGAAGCACTTCCTGCATGCCCAGCTGCCCGATTCGCTGATAGCCGACTTCTTCACCTTCTTTGAGGCAACCAGGAGTCCTATCGCAATCCGTTCAAGTTCGCTGCTCGAAGATGCCCACTATCAGCCGTTTGCCGGTATCTATTCTACCTATATGATTCCGTATCTGGAAGATAAGTATCAGATGCTTCAGATGCTGGCCTGTGCCATCAAGGGTGTCTATGCTTCTGTGTTCTATCGCGACTCGAAGGCTTACATGACCGCAACGAGCAATGTCATCGATCAGGAAAAGATGGCTGTTATCTTGCAGCAGGTTGTGGGTAAAGACTATGGTACAAGGTTTTATCCTACCATGAGCGGTGTGCTCCGTTCGCTCAATTATTATCCGATAGGTGATGAAGAAGCTGAAGAGGGTATAGCCAGTCTAGCCTTGGGCTTGGGTAAATATATCGTAGATGGAGGTCAGACCCTTCGTGTTTGTCCTTACCATCCGAATCAGGTGCTCCAGACATCGGAAACTGAGCTGGCTCTGCGCGACACCCAGACCCAGTTCTATGCGCTGGATATGAAGCATGTGGGCAATGATTTCAAGGTGGATGATGGTTTTAATATTCTTAAACTTCGGGTGAAAGATGCCGTAGAAGACCAGAGTCTTACCTATATCGCATCTACTTTCGATCCATACGATCAGGTCATCAATGATGGAGTCTATGAGAATGGCCGCAAACTGATAACTTTCTCAAGTGTGCTCCAGCATGGAGTGGTGCCTTTGCCAGAGATACTGCAGATGTCGATGAAGTATGGAGCAGGGGCTATGCGCAGACCTGTGGAGATAGAGTTTGCCTGCAATATCAATAATGACAGGAGCTGCGAATTCTATCTTCTTCAGATTCGTCCTATCGTCGATGCCAAGGAGATGCTTGATGAAGATGTGAAGGCTATCCCTGATTCCGACTGCCTGTTGCGTTCGCACAATTCGCTGGGTCATGGCATCAGCGAAGATGTGGTTGATGTGGTTTATGTGAAGTATGATGACCACTTCTCTGCGATGAATAATTTTTATGTAGCCGATGATATAGAACTAATCAACCGCAAGTTCCTTGCTGACGGCAAGAACTATGTGCTGATAGGTCCTGGCCGTTGGGGCTCCAGCGACCATTATTTAGGTGTACCTGTAAAATGGCCGCATATCAGCGCTGCCCGGGTTATCGTAGAGGTGGCTCTGAAGAATTACAATATCGATCCTAGTCAGGGTACTCACTTCTTCCAGAACCTCACCTCTTTTGGCGTGGGATACTTTACGGTAGATACAAATACAGGTGAAGGCGGCTTTGTAAATAAGGAAATCCTGGATGCAATGCCGGCTGTAGAGGAGACGCAATATGTCCGTCATGTACGCTTTGAGCACCCGATGAGAATTCTGATGGATGGTAAGAAGCAGGAGGGAGCCGTCTTGATTCCGAAGAAATGACGGGAAGAGTTGTCTCTGAATAGCCATCAGAAACGTTCTATTTCTAGTTAAAGATGTATTTACTATCAGATAAAATCTTCGTTCATCGACGTTGAATGTCCGTTCAGCGACGTTGAACCGCCGTTCAAAGACGTTGAACCGCCGTTCAGCGTCGATGAACGGAGATTTCATCTGGCTGTAAAGACAATTATATTTGATATAAACAACAAATAATCCTGGGAAAGTTTGGAATTTCCATCGAAAAGCCTTACCTTTGTTCCCAGCTAAAATGAATGCCTTATGAATATGTTAACAGAACAACAGACAGATACAAATCAGACAACCGACAGGAGATATCTTGTCCCATTCATTCTCATTACGTCGCTCTTCTTTTTGTGGGGCTTCGCTCGTGCCATTCTGGATGTGCTCAACAAGCACTTCCAGAATGCTCTGCACATCAGTATTACTCATTCCGCCCTTATTCAGGTTACCACCTATCTGGGTTATTTCCTGATGGCAATACCTGCTGGCTTCTTTATCAACCGGTATGGTTATCGCCGTGGCGTGGTCTTTGGTCTGCTCCTCTTTGGTATTGGCGCTTTGCTCTTTATCCCGGGTGCTGCGGTGGGCAGTTTCTCAGCATTCCTGCTCTGTCTTTTCATTATCGGGTGCGGTTTGGTGTTCCTGGAAACAGCCGCCAATCCCTATGTTACCGAACTGGGTGCCAAGGAAACAGCTACCAGCCGACTGAACTTATCGCAGTCGTTTAATGGATTGGGTGGCATTTTCGCCACACTTTGCATCGGTCAGTTCCTCTTCAACCAGACCGAAGAGGGCGGCAATGTGGTGGTGCCTTATACCATTCTGGGTATTCTGGTGCTGGTGATAGCTCTGGTTTTCTCACGTGTAGATTTACCGGAAATCAGACATGTGGCTACAGCAGAAGATGAGGCAGCCGGTTCTAATATCAGCAAACTCTTTTCCCATCACAAGATGTTCGTGTTTGGACTTCTGGCTTTGCTGAGCTATGAAGTGGCAGAGATTTCAATCAATTCCTACTTCATCAATTTCGTTACGGGCATGAAATGGATGGACGACCGCACGGCTTCCGTAGCCCTGACTTGTGCGCTGGCATTCTTTATGGTAGGCAGATTCCTCGGTTCCTGGGTTATGTGCCGAATCAAGGCAACAACGATGTTGCTGATCTGTGCTGTGGGGTGTGTTGTCTGTATACTTTTAGTCCTGTCAAATCTGGGTAAGCTATCGCTGGTAGCCCTGCTTTGCAACTATATGTTCGAGGCCATCATGTTCCCTACCATCTTCAGTATCGCCCTCACGGGTTTGGGCAACCTTACCAAGACAGCCTCTTCGCTTCTGATGATGACGCCAATCGGAGGTTGCGGTTTCCTGTTGATGGGACTCATCGCCGACCGTACTCATTTCACACTTCCTTTCCTGGTACCGCTCATAGGATTTGTCATCGTTCTGGCTTATGCGGCTCGTGAATATAAACTTGCCAAGAAGTAACTGGCGGTTGGGTAGAAAGATGTAAATATAAAGATGTTAAATTGCTAACTGCGTTTAGCAAAAGCTTTGTGTTTTGTAGGGTATTGGTGCGGAATTAACTTTTTTAACTCGATTGCAACACGAAAAATCGAATTATCATTTTGTTGTCTCAAAAGAAAAAGGTAAATTTGCACTCGGTAAGGAAAGAGCCTCATAAGTTCTACACCTTATTATATATAAGAAAAAAAGAATGTTTCATTAAACAATAAATTAAGTAAAATTATGGCAGTAGATTACAAGAAAATCGGTCTTGTGAACACTAAGGACATGTTCGCAAGAGCTATCAAGGGCGGTTGGGCCGTTCCTGCTTTCAACTTCAATAACTTGGAGCAGCTCCAGGCTATCATCCAGGCTTCTTCAAACTTGAAGTCACCAGTTATCCTTCAGGTATCTAAGGGTGCTCGTAAGTATGCTAACCCTACATTGCTCCGCTACATGGCAGAGGGTGCTGTAGAGTATGCAAAGGAGTTGGGTTGCAACCATCCTGAGATCGTTCTTCACCTCGATCACGGTGATAGCTTCGAGACATGTAAAGACTGTGTAGATTTCGGTTTCTCTTCTGTAATGATCGATGGTTCTGCACTTCCATACGAGGAGAACATTGCATTGACAAAGAAGGTTGTTGATTACGCTCATCAGTTCGGTGTAACTGTAGAGGGTGAGCTCGGTGTCCTCGCTGGTGTTGAGGATGACGTAGTAGCTGAGGAGTCTCACTATACAAAGCCTGAGGAGGTTGTAGATTTCGCTACACGTACAGGTGTTGATTCATTGGCTATCTCTATCGGTACTTCTCACGGTGCTTACAAGTTCAAGCCAGAGCAGTGCACACGTGACCCTAAGACTGGTCACCTCGTTCCTCCTCCATTGGCATTCGACGTATTGGCAGCAGTTGAGGAGCAGCTTCCTGGTTTCCCTATCGTTCTCCACGGTTCTTCTTCAGTTCCTCAGGAGTATGTTGATATCATCAACAAGTTCGGTGGTAAGTTGCCAGATGCAGTTGGTATCCCAGAGGAGCAGTTGACTAAGGCTTCTGAGAGCGCTGTTTGCAAGATCAACATCGACTCTGACTCTCGACTTGCTTTCACAGCAGGTGTTCGTGAGACATTGGCTCTTCACCCAGAGTACTTCGACCCACGTCAGTACTGCGGTAAGGCTCGTGAGTACATGGTTGACCTCTATAGCCACAAGATCAAGGATGTTCTTCATTCTGACAACAAGTTGGCTAACCTCGACTAATCTTCGAGATTTTACAACACAAGATATGAGCGGGAATCCGAAAGGGTTCCCGCTTTTGTTTTATCCCCTTTTTTCTCGCAATCATACAATCTGTCAGCATGTAATGCGTATTGTGCACGATAACATGAAAATCTTTACATTATTTAGCTAAGAAAACTTGCATCCTATTGACTTTTTTCCTATATTTGCAATGTTCAAACGAAAGAACAGGACATGTAAGAGGGGTATAAGCCCTATAGTAAATGATAAGCAATAGTAAATGATAACCAATAGTAAATGATATCACTCCTCCCAACATATCATTTGTGTAATTGTAAAAGATGATTTAAACCGAAAGGTGTTTGTTTTTAAAAGCATCGGATGGTAATGGCCGAAAGGCTGGAATCTGAAGATGACTGGTTTAAATGATAATGAAAACAATTAGTAAATGGTATAACTATGAAGAAGTATTTTATGATGGTCATCGCTATGACTATGATGACAATAGGATTTGTAAGTTGCAGTGCATCTGACGATGAAATGGGTGAAACAGTTAGTCGCGTTACCACCAATGAGTCAGGTTTCTCTTTGCTCAGCTATTCCATGACTGCAGGCTCTGCCGTAAGCGAGGAGTCTAACAGTAAGGCTGAGAATGATGAGAAGTTGGTTTGCAAGGTTCTTCCGGGTGGTCAGCTGATGCTGACTCATAAGAATGTAATCTTCGACCAAGGTACAAATATCAAGTTTGCAACTCAGTTGGTTGGCAAGAAGTTAATCATTACCGAAACAGGTGATTATGGAAAGTCTGGTCAGTATGGTTATTATACGCTTGTTGCCAAGGTAGGAACAGTTAAGGATGGTGACTATGTGGTTGTTGTAATGCGCAATGATCACGCCCGTGAGGAGTTCAAGTTGAAGTATGACTCTTCCCGAGCTAATTAAGATACATATAAATAGTAAAATGCAATTCAGATATATAATAAATGATATGAAGTTACAATTATAATGAATGGTATGTTGATATATAATATACGAAGTTAAGACAAATGATAGTAAATGATATGTTTATTCAATAACAGATGTCGCTTTTTTCGACCAGTCTAGTTTTACTTTCTGTTTTCATTTCCCCGTAATGCTTCCATGAGCTGTTCAGGTGTACAGTCTTTTAATATCACCTTATTCTCTTTATCCAACAGGTAAATGGTTGGCATGGCTTTGAGCCCGTAAATCGTGCTCAAGCGGTTATCTGCTACGATGCGGAGCAGACTGAAGCCGGCTGGTATTGTCTGTTTGTCGAGCCATGCAGATATCTTGTGGCAGTTCTCGCAGTCAGGATTGTAGAAATATAAGATAACCTTCTTTCCCCGGTAATCGCTCAACTGATGAGGCTTGCCGTCTTCCTGCATAAAACTGATATTGGTAGCCTGTGTGCCAGGCAAGTTCTTTCTTGCCTGTTTCAGTTTAAATCCTATTCTTTCTTTCTCGGTTTCATCGAAGTATGGCGATTTAGCCATGTCTTCCAGAAATAGGGCATATACCCTGTCGTTGCGCATGGGCGACTCTGGGTTCTCATAATAATGCTCGATGAGGCTTTCAAACTTCTCTTTAGATGGCTTCTGCTGGTAAGCTTTGGCTGTAAAGGCAGCAATACCCTTCTGGGCTATTTCCTGGTCGAAACGGGCCAGAATATCGATGAAGTTGACAAAGCCCTGTTCTGCCATCTCCTTGTTTGCCAGTTCCAGGGTATCGGAAAAGTTGAAGTTGTCCCAATAGTGCTCACTCAGGTATGTTGCGCGTTGCTCTACGCTGCGCAGACTGTCTGGCAGAGCAGGGTATGGGAAACTGTTCTGAGCCTTGGTTGGGGCTAAGGCTCCAACCAGCATGAAGAAACTGAGGAATATGAATCTTGCCATCATCTTTATATTGGAATTAATGATATTACTAACGGGTGCAAAATTACAAAATAAAATTGAAAGTGGCAAGGTTTTTTATATAAAAAAAGCCGCGGAACTATAGAAGGTGAGATCACCTCGGCAACTATAGTTCCAACGACCAGTCTAGTTTAATTTATTGGTTCCCGCATATTATTTGTATAGTAAATGATAATTATTTTATTACCTATTTCATTGATATTTGGGGGCATTTAAATTTTGAAACGATATGCGCCCCGATATAGATATATGAACTAAACTTTTTTAAACTTACTACTGATAGGTGATTTCATACTCCTTTGCTTGTCCTTGATAGGCATTGTCCATCTTCACGTAGTAGGTAGCATTGCCAGTAGCGTTTTGATGAACGTTTTTCAGCTTCACGGTGTATGTCGTTCCGGCTTTATCAGCCTTGAATACATACCAGCTGTTCCAAGTCTTGCCAATTTCATTTGTAGAACTGTACTCTATGTCACAGTCCTCTGGAACTACATCGCCCGATGCAAACTTCACGGTTACTGGCAACAGCTCCTTCGGGTAGTTGGCAGGAACGGTAAAGGTAAATTCCGCCTCGGCATTTGCATTTGTTCCGATGTTGGCAGGAGCATTTACCTGATACTGCACCTCGTTGATGCTGTAGAGATGGATATTGATGCTCAATCCATGCTTTTTCGTATCATAGAGGTGGATGGTTCCTTCTCGCCAGTTGTCATCAACGATTCCCAGGTTGTATGTGATGGTACCAGTACCCGTTTGGGTTTTACTATCGTATTTATAGCTTTCAACCACAGGCTGGGCATCCGCTGCGTATGCCAGATTTTCTGTCCATATTGCCTTGAAAGCTGACGCCTGCTTGCTGGCAGCGTCATTACCTTTATAGGTAAAGCTGATTTTCTGCTTTGTGCCTTCGCCCGAATGTACAAACTGATAGTTTCCATCTTCAATTTTCAGCTCGTCATCGCCATTGGTAACACCAGGCACGATTTGCTGTATGGTAATCCAAGGGTTGTTGACAGGAGCACTTTTCAAGGCATCTTCATGGTTGCCATATCCCCAGCTTTCATCCAGCTTGTTTATGATGATTTTATATTCATAGTTTCGCTTGATATGGTATGGCTTGTTGCTTGCATCCTGCAGGTATATCAGATAATACTTTCTGTTATGCAACAACAGAACCTTTGAAGGTGCTGATGGCAGGTTGGCATCTTCGAATACGCCTGTAGGGTTAAACATCTGGGTGTTATCACCCTTCAGTCTGCTTCCGTCAAGTGGTGGCGTTACATAATCTACATCCCATATCCAGAATGAATTACCCGTTGTGGGTGTAAATGCCAGATGATTTCTGTCGAATGGAGCCAGGGTGCCGTAGGAGAGTCCGTTGACAACGGTCAATTTGAAGTCGTTTACGAGATTGGGATTTTTTGCTTTTGCATCTGCACTCCATTCTGCCGAAATCTTAGCCCTGTCTCTTATGAGATGAATGATATAATCATTCTTTTGTGTATCTTTTCTCAGATATTCTTTCAGCTGTTTAGGATTATCTTTTTTGATATATCCCCAGTAGCGCATGATGACAGACTGGTCTTCCGTGTGATTGGTCTCGAAAGTAGTCATGAGCAGGTTCTCATGCATGCCTGCCCATTTCCACTGATCGCTTTCATTGATGGTTTGGTAGACATTGTCGGTATTTGCCACCAGATGGATACGGGAGGTGTTGTTCGGAATCATTGCCGAAAATTCTTTTGGCTCTGTGCTTCCGTTGGTATCGATTCCTCCGCCGTTCACTCCTTCTGCCGGGTTATGGGTAATGCTTCCAGTGTAATTGCCATTCTCGTCAACTTCATGATAGTTTCCGTCGTTATCTCTTCTGAATCCAAGAACCGCAGTAAAATCCTGTATTTTACCTAAGCCCACAAACTGTCCCTTGTTGTCGAAGCAGAACAGCTTCATGGCTTCTTTGTTTCGGATACCTTCATTGAGGAACACGGTGCTTCGGGTAGCGTTCTCTTCGAAACTGGGAATGGCTATTCTGAAACTGGCTTTATAGTAACCTTCTTCTGTTTCACTGGTCGTAGAAGGGTCGTTGTCAACCATAGAATCGGAACAGGCTGTCAACATGGTTGTTAACAGCACTGCTATGATTCCGATATATAATTTTATTTCTTTCATGTTACTAACCTTCTTTATTGTTGATTCTCAATATCTTCAATTTCATCTAGAGTCAAATCGTGGACACAGCGCACGTAGGTGCCATCATACTGCTTGTTGGTGTTGTAATCAGACTGATTTCCGTCTAACGTCCAATAGTACGCACCCTTCAATACTTGTTTTCCCATCGCCTTGTCAGCAGTTGCCAACTCGTATATTCTCTTCACTTCTTCTCTGGTAGGAAGTCGCCAACCATTAAGTTGAAGCGTCTTGTTGTTCTGGGTTGTTGCACTTTCGCTATACTTACTGCAGTAATCTATAGCGTCTTGATAACGGGCTACCTTATTGCTATTACTCTTTGTGGTTGAAGCAATGATAAACGCTGGTGAAACCGTGTTGTCTGTGGATTTATGATTTTCATCAACCATCGGCTTGGCTATGATATAGTCATTTGCCTTCTTGTTGTTGGCAAATTGTATGGTATAAAGACGATTGTCATATTGCCATTCAGCATCAGTGGTTCCGCTGCTTTTTAAATTCATCGAATAGATGGCAGGATACTTTCTGAAAAAGACTTCCTGTTCCTTATCTGACTCAGAGACACAAACCTTAAACGAGCCATATACGATAGTGTTGTTTATAGGTCGTCCTGCATGAAGGTCTATCCAGCCTCTCTTCTTGTCAGTATAGCTACCGTCAGATCCTACCAGGATTTGTCCGTAGTCATATCCGTTTTCTTTACCATATCTGTCGTAATAGTATGCTTTGGCATCCTTGATTTGGCAAGTCTTTGAAGCAAACCATTGGATGGTTTTATCTGCCTGGTTGTCATCCTCTACTCCCTTTATATCCAGCTTCGTAGGATATACCACCAGATAGCTTGCCTTATCAGCATCTACTTCAGTATCTTCTCCCGTAGTCCATTTGGTGATAGCCCATTTCAGATAGCCCAATTCTTCATTGTAATCAATGTTTATACTATCCTTGAGACGCTTGATGTCTGCATTTACCGTATAGATGTAGTTGCGTTCCAGCTTCTTTTCTCCCTTTGGGTCACGAACGGGGATGGTCAGCTCTTTTTCCCTTGTATCATTCTTGTTATCTTTGTTTTGGAAAGCAACCTTTACGGCAATTTTCGGAGCATCCTCCTGGCTGGTCCAGGTGGTGGAATAACTGTATGTAGTTACAGAACACTTGTTGGCTTCTATTTTATCCACCGTGTTATCTTCGTTGTTGCTCTCGATGTTTGGCTTAGCTGTCTGGCCTGCAAATACAGAAGTATTGGTGTTGTAGTTGAGAAACTTCCACTTTATGCTTGTCATGTTGTAGCCGTTTACTGATGAAGAGAGATTCAGCTTAATCTTGGCAGCCGCTCTCACCAATTCTACAGGAATATCCTGTATAGGGTCTTTGCTGATGATATACTGCTCCTTGGCACTCATCAGAAACTTCTTGTCTTTTGCCTGAGGATAGGGAAGCCAGATGTCTTTGTCCTGCTGGGTGGCTGTCTTCAACTCTTCAAGAGTCTTCTTGCTGAGATCGGCTTGGGCATTGGCTACGGCATAGTAGTTGTAGGAATGATCTTCCTGCAGGTTGAGATTCTTCTTCCAGTTGTCTTTGCCCAATACTTCTGCCTGATTTTCTGCAGGACTTGAACTATGGTGATTGACACAGCACTCGCCGGATTCCGGCTCGAACATCTTGAAGTCAAGCTTTGACAAGGTCTTCTCATGAAGTGCGTCCTCATCATTTGCTCTTGACTTCTGCAGGTCGTTGACCATAGGAATCATGTTCAGCTGTTGTGCTGACGAGTTGTTTCCCAGCTCGTCTTCAGCCGAACATCCAGCTATGAGTAAACCTGCCGTCAGGGTCAAGATGCCTTTCGTGAATCTTATGTCTTTATATAACTTCTTCATGATGAATATTGTTTTCTTATGTCTTTATAATACTTGTTCGAAGTGAATGTCTTTGCCCGCATCCTCTCCGGTGAGACATCCCTTCAGTTTGAAATCAGGATTGAGAACAAACCTTTCGTTTGGATTCTTGGTCAGGAACACATGTGCTCTTACGTTGTGTGGCTGAGCCATATCCAGTCGGTTCTTGGGCACTACATAGAAGTAGAGGGCTTTCTTTGCACCTTCCTTGTTGATGATGTAGCTTCCTATCTTGTAGCTGTCGGCCGACTGTCCTGCTTTGAAACTTCCATCCTCATTACACTCTACGAATCCGAAAAGAGGGTTGTCTGTTTGGAGAATCCATGGTGCTCCTTTGGTGTCGATGTCCTTCAGTGTAATCATCGGACCGCGTTGTGGCTGACCATAATATACCTTGTAGCCCCAATTAGTCTTGTCGGCATCAGGAAATATCACTTCTGTAGATGCATCGTTGTAATCATACGTTCCTCCATCCTGCCATTCCTGAATAGATGGAGTAACGGTGAGCTTGCCCATCTGTCCGTTGAGGAAATAACCATAAACTACCAGTTCTCTGTTTCTGATGGCATTTCCTTCAGAAGGAATATTGAAGGTCTCGTGCTTCTCGGTTTTTCCTCCATCTAATGAATAGTAGATGGTGCCTCGGATGGCTTTGTTGGTCTCACGGAGATAACAGAGATTGTGAGAACCAATGCCTGCCTGTTTAAAAGCATCCAGATATTCCTGGGCAGACTGATTATTCTTTTTGATGAAACTCTCAGGATTATCCACTTCCTTGATATCCTTGTTCTCTACACCTGCCAGTTTCAGAGCGTTTGATACGTAATCTGTACCTGCGTTGTCGTATTTCTGGCTGGTTACGTTCTGGTTGTAACCATTCTCGTTATATGTCGCTTCGTCGGGAAAAACATAGCTGGCAGTAGGAATGGTGTTTCCTTCTACCTCTATTTTTGTTACCTTTACCTGACTGGTATTGGCATCAGAACCCGATTTGCGGGCAAAGTAAAAATGGAGTTTCGAAACGGCGCGCACCAAAGGAATCCTGATACCTTTGGCTTTGGCTCCTTCTTCTGTATCAGCCACATGACTGTCTACAGAAATCTTGGTGATGGCACGGGAGATAGGGAGTCCCTTTCCGGCTGGCACTTCTTTTGTTTCTGCATTTCCGTCGCTATTGATACCGAAAGGTGAGGTAAAGCAGACTTCTTTCAGATCTTTGCGGGTTACAGAACTGAGGTCTTTGCCTTTTATCTGGTCCGGCATGTTGATGCTCTCAGAGTTTGCCAGGATGTAAAGGTCGATGTTCTTTACTTCTTGGCCGCCAATCTTTCTCAGGAATCGGAGGCTCAGGGTATAGTTACCGTTCTTCACTTCGCTCAGCGTCTCTGCTTTATAAGAGATAGGAGTGGCTTCATCGCCGGTATTTGATTTGAACACCCATACCTTGATATTATGGATGTCGTTCTCCTGAGTATCATTGTCGGCAAGAGCCTTTCCGCTAGTTTCTCCGGCTCTAGTACTGTTTCCGGTGCCGGTAGAGAAACTGAGGCTCAGATAGGCATTGTCGCTTTGAGCTGTTTCTGTATTTTCGTTCTCTGAACAGGATGCCATTGCGCCTACCATGAGCAAAGCAGCGAGTGCCATACACACTGGGCGTGTCATCTTGGTCAGAGTAGATTGATAGCGTTTCATGTTTTCTTTCTTTTACTTATACTTCTTTCTTTTCTTATTTTCCCAGGTCGGCATTCTGAAGATTCAGAACCCAGTTGTTTACCTTGATTCTTGCATCCATGCTGTAGGTAGAACTTGGAGCTGGCACGTAGAATACCAGAGTGTAATGGTCCTGACGGTCCAGATACTGCTGGTCGCTCCAGTCTTTGCCGTAGCGGTCGCTGGCACAGAGTGAGAGGAACCAAGGCAGGGAGTGGTTGAAGATGACTTTGTTGATGCGCTTGTCGGTGATGACGATGCGCTTGTCATCATATTGGCTGGATCCGTCGGAAGCGCGACTCTTGTTGTCATCTTTGGTTTCGAACATACGTGATGATGACAGGTCGTAAACCAGCGCCTTTTCTACGTCTTCGCCTTCTACCTCGGTCTGGCCGCTGTGGTTTTCTACCAGTTTCTTCTCATAAGGAAGATAGGTGATTGCCTTTGGCTTTACCTTGTCGCCCTTATAGTCGAGTAGGGCAGCGGAACCTTTGATTTCTACATCGAAGTTTTCGGCTGTGAATCCTTCCTGGTCGGGTTCGAATGGGAGCATCACCACTCGGTATGTCTTGGTACACTTCATCAGACTCAATTTTCCCTGCACATCGTTTTCTCCATCAAAGTTGAGGGAGTCCTGTGCGGTATAGAGTGCGGTGAAGTGCTTGTCGTTTACGGATTCTTCTTCGTTTTTTTTGCCCATTTCCTCTTGCAGGTCGTTGATGGTAGAGATACCTGGGGTAAGTTTAGTAAAGCTAAACTCGGTCTCATCATCACCTTCGGCTCTTGTTCCCATTGCAGCAGGCTGCTTGTCACGAGCCAGGCAGACGAAGGTATACTTGCCTGCTTGCAGGTCTGTGATTTCCATCTTATGACCTGTTTCAAACTTGTCAGCCGACTCGGTATAGTTATCTACGAACTTACCGTTCTTGTCGAATACATAAACGTTGAGGTTCTTCACCTCTGCAGAGAAAGCATCAGCCTCTTTCACATTATAAGTATAGTCGAATTTGAGCGACAACTTAGCTGTAGGGCAGCCCGTGATATCATCTTTCATGCATGATGAAAGAGAAGTGAGTGCGATGGCTGAGATGCAAACCAGCTTGCAACATTTGTTGTTGAGGAAATGTGCCATATTCTTTATCTTTTATAATCTTTTACTTTTACTTATTTTATATAGAGAGTGCCGTAGGTAGCGAATATCTTTGCTTCATCAGCTTTCTGTTTCGTTGCCTTCGGCATCGTTATTATCTAAGGATGAAAAGTGCAGTCTTTCGGGTTGGGGTATGACGGCACGTCTTTGTATCTCCCACCTTTTATACATGGGCGGCAATGTTAGTTATCTTTTAAGAATGTTTTCGTTCTTTTCAGAACGAACGTTTGATTGATAAACTCTCGGAGGAGGATTGCTCCCCCGAGAGTCTTGGTATATATATAAGTATTTATATTTTATCTGTCTGGTTTGACGGAATATTACTGCAAGTTAACGTCCTGGTTGTTGAGAACCCAAGGGTTAACAGTAACAGTAACGTTGAGATAGTAGAATTCATTCTCTGTTGTCTTACCATTAGGAACCTGAGCACCTACATTGAAGATATTGTTAACTTTGAGACGATAGATGCTGTTACGCTGGATAATGCCGGCGATGTGCTTATCCTTGATAACCTGCTTGTAGTATGTCTTACCTCCCTTGAACACCTCAATGTTGTATTTCTGGCGGAAGGCAGCCAATTCTGTTTCGTTATCG
>ERZ780220.127-NODE-127-length-16989-cov-3.08722_pt1 | contig 16989 bp, 24 predicted proteins | sample MGYA00511085_ERZ780220 | MGnify/ENA primary metagenome ERZ780220 (study PRJEB29588, sample SAMEA2155373) | human gut metagenome | biome: human gut; feature: human-associated habitat; material: faeces | place: Denmark | collected 2008/2010 ...
ATATGCTCATACGAAAACTGCTCCGTATTTTCTGCATTGATGTTCAGGTCACCCATGGCGATACATAAAATCTGCGTATCATCATTTACTTTGCAGGCAAATCGCTGATTCCACATCTTTCCTGTAAGGTAATACAGTTTAAGTTTGCCTTCCGGCAATGCATTCATGCCGATTAACCAGTTGTACAGAATATTGAAAAATTCTTCATCCGGAATAGCTTCCATTCCAATAGCAAGTGCAGATTCCTCGTACAGTTGATTCAGAATCTCTACCTGTTTAACATCTATCTTTTCTATATTTTCCGCTCCCACAGGCACCGAAAACAGCAGCTTCATAATACGTCTTTTCCTTAGCAAAGCATATGTAACAGCTGCTCCAAAGCATAAAAGAATTATAAGGAGCATGATAACTCCTGCTTTTACGTTCGCTCCCATCAAGCCAAATGCAGCTATAGTCATAATAATACACAAACAAAATATTGTTCCAAATATCACATCAAAACGTTTCTGATTTTTGTTGTTTCTGTTTCTTGTGTTATAGGCTCTAAACAGGGCTTCTTTTATACTCTTGTTAATTGTGTTCATAATCTCACTTACCTCCTTCCTATCATTATTCTGTTCAAAAAAACTCACCAATTCTTACACAAATAAACGGATTTCCAATACCATTTGGACATTTCTGTGCTTCAAAAAAGCAATCTATACTTTTGCGAATTTCCTGTGCAAGTTATTTTCTAAAGCCGATTGTTGTACAGATTGCCAAGGCTGTTATCTATCTCATATCCGCACACACCATTTTGCCCTTAGAATCCACATCTACATCAATCTCATGTCCGCCAAATACATAGCCATCATCATATCCTATAGTATAGGAACCATTTTGATTCACAAAGATGTATTTCATGCGTCCTTTTAATGCGTTTGCAAATTCTTCCGGTGTAGAAAAATGGATTTCACATTCATCTTCATAGTCTTCCAAGCACTCCAAAGCAGCGTCATACAATGCTTCATCAGCTGCAATATATTCTCTAAATGCTTCATCTCTTGACACAATATGCTCCACAAAATCTCTTGCAACAGCCAAAGGCTTTTTCCAGGTTGCTTTACTGCTCCACTCTACCTCAATATAAATCGTAATATCATTACCTAAAAAATGATACGTTCCTTCAAACAGCCCTTCTGATTTCTCTAACACCAATTTCCCCAAAACATCATCTTCTAAAACAATCGGTGCCAGATATTTTTCCTGCTTTTTATCAAGCTTTGTTCCGGATACATTTTCTTCTAATACCTCTTTTACATACAAAAATGCAAGTTCCCCAAAGGTACTATACTGTAATCTTCCCAAAACCTTATAAATCACACCATCTTTAAATCTGTTAAAATATTCGCTGTTTTCATTCTGTGCCTCATACTCCTGATTTGATATAGGCCATGTCATAATCTTTATCTTCTTTACCACACAATCAGCATTTATATCATATATTGCAACAGCAGAACATGTAATAATATGATACTTTTCATTCTTGCTCAAACGTGAAGAACCACCGTTTCCAGCAAGGACATAATACAAGCTCTCCTCGCCCTCAAATTTATTATCTTTCTGATAGATTCCATTCATATCCATACGCATTCCCCCTACTTAATTCCCTTACCAAGCAAGGCAAAGTCTATTCTCTTTGTCATCATATTCTGCATTCCAATAATGCGGGTCATTTACTTCCATATAAGTTATACCCGGGATATCCGTCCTAACCTTCGTCTTTAGTGTCTTATTTAGAAAAATAAATGTTGTTTCATCACTATCACTGAAACGACCTCTATAGGTTTCACGTATTGTATTTCCAGCCTCAAGCTCTGCCAGCAAAATATCATATAGTTTACTATGAGATTTTTTAAATCTCAGGATATTATTCCATTCATAAAGAAGCTTCTTAAGATCTTCGGTACTTACGCAAAGAGGCTCGTAATCGTCAACCAAATAACATGTTATAACGGTAATTTCCTTTTCTATGTCCGCAGAAAAAACATTTCCAGCCGTATTATATATTTCAGCCTCACCGTCAATCACTATGTCTACACTTCTTTCCATTAAATCCGGAAAATCAATAAGACAGCCAAGCAGTGCTTCATACTCATTCGAAAGAGCAGGGCGAATTATTTTGTTTCCATCATCAAAGGTTTGCACATCATATGTATGTTGAATCAATTTCTTCTTTCTCCTATCATATTTCTTTGGCACAGGCTTAATATATAAACTTCAAAATGTCACGTGCTACATACTTTCTTTAATTTCTCCATACCAGCTCATCAATTCTGACACAGGGGATATTCCACTTTTGGTATAGTCATCATAACGATAGGACGCATCAAATTTATGAGTTGCAACATCAAACTCCAGCTTATATTCATTCGGACATTTTTGTTGGTACATATCACACAACTCAACCAGCTTACTAATATCTTTTGTTCCAATTGATAAAAATTCATCAGAGGCTTCATCATCAGCAAAATTACCGGCAGGTATGACCCTATCTCCTTTGACAAAAATAGCATTGAACATTTTCTGTGATGCATCCTGATAAATATAGATATATATTTTATCAACGCATCCGCCCGTATATTCCATACACAGAGAAACAAATTCTGACTGTAAATCAGTGAACGCATCTTCAAAAACCATATCAACATCTCCTTCATTAGCCGCAAAGCCTGTACATCTTATCTTTTCATTAAATTCTGCTTCATCGAATCTGAACAAATTCTCTGAAATCTCATATTCTTCATCCATCGGTTCTATGATGAATGCAGGAGTCAATGAGACTCCTTTTAGGAATTTTTCATACACCATTCTGTTATCCAAATCAAGATGCTCAGATTGTAAAAAATCATTTATAAGCTCCGATGTATTCGAACCGTATTCATCTCTCTGGTAATCTTCTATAAACTCCTCAAAACCATCAAATACTTTTTTCGTGATTGGAATATATTTGTACCATAATAGTATATTTATAAAATCATCTACCGAAGCTGCGATATATCCGGCTCCACCTTCCGAATCAATCATGGCAACATATTGATTATCCACCAATACACATACTCCACCATCACCATCACTGGCAAATGGAATAAGTTCATAATTCTGTTTACAGCCACCCTCCATTAGAGATTCCAAGTCATCCTGTAATTCGTTAGGTTTCCATATTTCCAATCCACATTTCCAATATATTTCATCCTTAAGCTCGGTGCTATTATTTATCCTGTCCAAGTAATAAAATAGTTTTTCTTTCTGTGTCATTTTTCAATCCTCCTTTTCTGCTGCAAAATTTACAGCTTAAATGAGACAGTTTCTTATTTTCCAGACTTTAAATCAGCAGGGTACAACATATCCATAAACAAGGAAAATGAATCCGCAATCTTAGAGATTGTAAAGTGTTCATTTACCGTGTCAAAAAGATCATGATTTGCAAAATAAACACCGTTTGTTTCTGTGCATATAAGAATAAGATTTCCGAAAGAGGTACGAGAAATGGGAATATACTTAGAAGGAATATACTCATCATCCAACATATCCTCGTATTCAAATGCAATCTCATTCAATGGGAAGAAATACTCCACATCCGTACTCTGACGATGTGTCTCGCAGGTTATAGGATCTGCTTCAGAAAAATCCGGTGTAAAAGTGAGCTTAACAGGATAACCGCCATTGTTTTTCAGCAGAAATTCCTTGTAGTCGTCTGGAAGACTTACACCTGCATTCTCTTCAAATGCTTCAATGTCCTGCATTGATATGATATTTCCAGTTTTTCTTAAATCTACATTTTTCATGTTTACTCCATTCTCTTTTCATCTCCTAAGTTATAACAAATCCGATGCTATATATTTTGAATCGCGAAGCTTTGACCGATCAAGTTTTAATGCTTTAGCAACTGCTGTCAACACAATATCAACAGCACCTGTATATGTATATCTGTCTTCCGCTAATGTTTCATAATACTTTACAAGTCTTTTTTGATGCCTGTCTTTTACAGTATTCAAATGCTTTAAGAACAAATCCGTTCTTTCTGCATCAGGAGCAGCATAAACATCTACCAATCCTCCATTTTCTTTACTGACGTCACCAAAATACCCCTTATCCTTATAATAAAAATCTTTGATTGAATAACACTTCCCCTCAAAATATGTATTACGGATAATATCCAGACGAATATCTATGTATTTCTCTTCAACCATATATGTTTTTATAAACTCCATTTGCTTTGAATCAATATTAAACAAATATACTAATGAAAGTAAATTTGTCACATCATTATATATCATGTTCCCTTTGCAGTACTGAACCTTCAATCTGTCATTTTCTATATAGTCCAATACATCACGCTTTATCTCATCAATTTCATACCCTAATTGATATTTAATCAAAATAACAGACAGTAGCTTTATGCCTATTGCAATATATAATCTTGATGCGTTTTCCTGATTAATGTTATCTCTAAATCGCTTGATTCTTTTTTCAAGATTTTCCAGTTCCTTTTGATAGTATTCCATTGTCTTGAAATCATCTTTTATTCTAAGCATAGTCACGCACCCTTTTTTGTCATTCTTACCTAACTCCATTGCTTCTCCTATTCCATCCTTTTGCGTATTTCCCTTGCATTTTCCATATCCTGAACCAATTAATATAAGCCATTTTTCATGGGAATAGACAGCCTCTTGAAAATCCGGATACCTCGCATGATCCACGCCCTGTACATAAATCAAGGGAGCATTTATGGCACAGGTCTATATATCCATTCAAATGTATATCCGTTATTTGTTACAGTCTCTTTTATTTTGTTGAGAATAAACTCAACCTCTTCAGTAGGCTTGTGACAAAAAATAACTTTTATATTTGGAGTCTTGCCACTTCCACCGAAGTCTTCGTATATCTGCCCCGATGCAATATAGTCTAAATAATCGTTTACTTTGTCCTGAAGAACCTCTAAGTGCGCTTTTAATATCTCTGAATCCCATGGAATGTGATCACTAATGCATACTGTAACTTTGTCATCGTCTTCATGACCAAAATCTACAACATTTCTATCCAATACAGACACCTTTATCAACCACCACCTACTTTTTTATTGTCAACCTATTCATTAAAGGTAAATATCATTATCCACAATATACTTCAAATTACACCGATTTAGCATCCAAGTCTTATTCCTTGCTCCATTTTGATATTGAACAATCTGCTCTTTTACCTCATCTGACAGTCCAACATATATTTGATGTGCTTTATCCTTAATTGCTTCCTGTCCTAAATGTTCTGCTATAAAATCAAGATGTACATCATACTTTTCAAACCCTTCAAAGAAGAGATATTGTACAGCCGAATGATAATTATTTTCAAATCTATGTACTAAGTCCATTGCTGTCTCTTGAAATCGTTTTTCTAATATATTCCTTGTTTCAAGCAACCTGCTTTCCGTTGATATATCATACCAATATCCATTCTCTGGCTGGTAACTCATAGATGCCACAACATTATCGACTGGTAATTTTCCATACGTTTTATAGATAAGTCTCAACTCTGCATTTATCTCGATGCTTTGACCGGATTCATTCCATTTTGAAGAAAAGAAATTAATTTCAAACACAATATCTTTCACGGTCTTCTTTAACACACCACTTTTAAGATACTTGAAACCAGTTATCTCCGACAGCTCCTGAATTAATCTTGTTTTTGCTTCTGCAACATTTAACATATCTTCCATCTTCTTCTCCTTAGTATTTTAACACCAACATTAAGACAGTTCTATTACAACTATCTATAAACCAATGCGAATATTGATTATATTGCATATGGTCCATGCCTGACTTTCAATATACTTCAAGTCCAGCTTTTCATATTCCATCCTTTTGCGTATTTCCCTTGCATTATCCTTCAAATAGTAATATTCACTTTTATCTGCCAGATCCAAGTATTTTTCAAGTTCGACTAATACATTAACTAAGATATTATTTTAATCAATTTTTATAAAATATTTTTCATTACTATATTTGTCGTTATCCGATTCGATATACAAAAAAATTTCATCTTCGGATTTCCATTCAACCTTAAAGTATACTGTTTCATTATATCCTGGTTTATTTGTTTCGAAAACCAATGTATCATCTTTAAAAATATATGGACGGCTTACATAGTCATATCGTAGAGTTATAGAATAGTTACCACTAGGAGAATATATAACTTCATCTCTACTTGTTTCATATTCAATTTCACTTGTCGTACATCCGGTTAATGTAAATAATACTAATATACATAACACAGCGTTTTTTTTCACCAGTTCTACCTCCAGTTCTGAGCTATAATTATATTTCGTACGGTCCATATACTATATTCTCATCCCACATCTTAGCAAACACACACTCCCTTAAAAGGATCCTTGTCCATATATTTCGCCTTCTTTAATTTCTCCATTCTCTACTATCATCTCCACATTTTCAAACACGTTCATAAACACATGCTTTGCTTTTTCTAAAAGCCTATGGCACAACTTTGGCTCCTCAAACAGAAAACTTACACGCATTTCTATCCTTTTAACATTTGGATACTTTTCTTCATATTGTCCTGAATCTATGTACCAAATATATGTATTGAGTTTATCCTGCAATAACAATAAATGTCGATTCATATCTGACCAGTCCATTCCATCTGCAAGAAGAAGTATCAAGCTGGAAGTATCCTGCTCATATGCCATACCATCAATGGTGTCTGTGTTTTCAATATTCAACTTTTCATCGTTATTACCCAACTCCATATCTTCACCTATTCCATCCTTTTGCGTATTTCCCTTGCATTTTCCTTCAAATAGTAATATTCGCTTTCATCCGCCAAATCCAGGTACTTTTCCAACTTGGTTGAATGAATCATATGCAGTACATGAAGCACCATTATTTTCTGATACTCATGCCCAAAAGCATCATCCTTATATTTATCTCTCCACCAAAATTCTATTGCATACTCTTCCGCTTTGTCCGGATGAATATATGCTAATGATTTTAGTGCCATACGCTGTGTATATTCATCATCAACCTGCAGAAAATCGAATATCAAATCTTTTATTTCATCCTTACCATGATAATCCTTTAGACTCTCTGCAAACTGCCACTTTGCATTTATATATTCAGTAAACAGCACCTTTTCACACAGTAAAGCATACCAATCAGGATATTTTAATAACACCTCTATAATACGACTGCATTCATTATCTCTTGCAATTCCAAACAAGATATCATCAAGCATTTGCTCCGTAGCCTCATCGCAGGATGTATATTCTATTATTTCGAGAATAACCTTATACATATCATCAAATTTATCTAATCCGATTTCCCATTCCCCGTTATCATTTCTTTCGCTCCAGTTGGGATATTTTTTATCTGCTTCTTTGACAAATTGGGCAACTGCTCCATGTAGTTTTCTTTCATAATCAGCAGACATAATGTACCCCTTTCATTTACCGATAACTTTTCATAAATGACCTGCTATTGCACGTTTCATAATGTTCACATCATTTTCACAGCAGATCTATCATATACAAAATTACACCAGGTAAGATTTCTTTCTTCCTAAATCTGTCACAAGATAAGGATTATCCTTTTTCATGGCATCAACAAGCGGCTTAACTTTAGTCGGATCTGCCTTAAGCATTTCATACTCTTCACTGGTTATACCTACGAATTGCAGGAAATCAACGCGACCATATATTGTATCAATTCCCGGCACCTCTGTATCCTCCACTGCTAGGATGGCGGTAATCATTGAGTCTGCATCTGTTTTTATAGATTTTCCCATATTGGACATAAAATGTCCGGGCTCAAACCAGCTTTCCTTTGTATAGGTGTATCTTCCAAGATTTCCAAGAAAATTTATCGCCCACATACAATCATCAGCATTATCAGCTTTCAGCTTAAAAGTCATCTCGTATCCCCATCGGCTATATTCTCCACCGAAAGCTTCCTCATCAGCATAAAGCTCTGTCATACCAAATGTTACAATATGCCTGTGTCCATGTGGCGACTTGTAAATTGAATATCCATCAATATATTCCGAACCGCCAAACATTGCTCTTGCCTCAAAATTAGAGCCATAATGATTTGGCTCCTGACCAGGATAACATTTAGCAAATGCTTCCTCAATGGCATCCCATCCAGGTGCATATTCTTCATCCTTAGCCTTCTCTCTGAATTCTTCTATAGTCATTTCTTTTTTCTCCCATACAATCACGAAACTTCAAGTTAAGCATAAATTCTCACACATTCACACTTATTATAACATAACATCTTCTGTTCACAATCTGAAATCTTATCATTTATTCTTTCCCCATAAAGCTCAGGAGCGATTATCTCGCTCCCCTGCTTCTATCTACAGTTCTGACTTCCTCAACCTTATGATAACGCTTGCGGTAATCATACTCTTCCCGAAACTCATCATGAATTTCCATCTTGTATTGAATACTTGCAAGCTTAGCACCCACATAACCCATACGCTCTTTAAATGCTTTAAACTCTGCTTCAAAATCATCCGTAGGTGCCGGAAGGATTCTTCTACACTTATATCATTTATCCCAACCACAGATTCTTCATTCCCCGCAACCACTTCATCAATAACAGGAGTCTCCGTATATGATGAAACAGCCTCTTCTCCTACTTATTGAAATCTTCTATTTCCTTTCCGATGTGGTGTGGATGATATAGACAGGTAGTACCGCTGGCTTGCCAACTCGTCAAAAATAAAATCAGGGTCCCCTCCGGTACCCTGATTTTATTTCCGCCTCATTGTCTTCGCCATCGGTGCTACCTGCTCATGGGCTACGCCCCCGAGACCCCCGGACAGAAAAAATGCCGGACCAATCAAAGGGCGGTCTGGCATTTTTCTGTCCTTTATCGCATTCGCTCCAGAGAAATCATAGCCGACTTTGTAGCTGCTTATTTGAATAGTTACTGTCGGCTATTTAAGAAATTCCATTACTACATTTCTAAAAATTCTGCTGCTGTCATTATCTTGGGATCTGTCACTCCCGATTCAAGAAAATCCTTATCTCCTGTAAGTAACACATCCGCTTTGGCATTTAATGCTGCTCGCAATATTGGTCTGTCCTTAACATCACGAATCAGCTTTTCAGCATCTTCTTCCATTTCCGGTGTTGTTGCTACTTCAATGACTGACAGCGAATATGCAAGAAATTTCTCCAGCATGGAAATCTTAGTCGGAAATTTCCGATTAAAGATTCTCCATAGTTCTTCAATATTCTGGTCACAGATAATTCCCTTGTTTGGATAGGTAACTGCCTTTAGGTATGCCTTATATGGCGTTCCATGGAAATTGAGCGCTGCTGAAATCAGAATATTGGTATCAATCAGTATTCTCATAAACCCTCCACTTCTTCTCTTACCTCTCTTACAAGTGCATCAATATCTTCCTCTGTTTCCAGACCACTCTTTGCTGCTTCTCCCTGCATACCGCCTTGAAGCATTTTCATAGCATAAACTGCTGCATTCATCATTACAACCTGATCACCTTCACAAATCAGTGTTACTCTGTCTCCTGTTCCGATTCCAAGTTGCTCTCTGATTTCCTTTGGAAGCGTTATCTGTCCTTTGGACATTACCTTTGCGTTATCTACTATCATGTTTGCCATGTCGTTCACTCCTTTCAAAATCTTAAAAGTAGGGTATTTCCTACTTGCCCTACTTATAGTATATCCAGTTTTCATGATAATATCAACTCCTTTTCAAAAATTTACACACCAAACGAGTAATCCAGAAACTCATTCTCTTCCGGCTCCATTTGCTCCTGTTTTCCAGCTTCTATCGGCTGTTCATTGCTCTGTGTCGGTTCTGTAACAGGCTTTACACCCACCGGTGTCACAGCTCTCGGATTCCTGTGCTGATACGGATAAGACATTATCCCTCCAGCCTGCAATCCCGCCTGAAAGAAAGCCTGCTGCATCTGATACATGGCTGCACTTCAAAATATTAATTGTACTTTTATGTGTTCCCACACCCCACATCCAGAACGACCGAGACATTTACCCCGTCCGAAATCGCCTTTTTGTAGGTTTTCCGGTCACTCTATGAGAACATCATATGTCGTTCAAAGTGCCGGAAGTCGAGAAGTTTTACAAACTTCCCGACTCGCGGGCAGTCGTCGAATTCCGCATAAACACTGGCTTTACAGCCAGTTGTTTCTACGGAACTCTCCTCGTTGCCTTCGCGCAAATCAAGGATTCTTACATATCGACCCGATGTAGTGCAACTACCGCACTCGACATGGCTCGACTGGATACGCTGAATTTCTCGGCTGATTTTAGGTTCAAGGGAATATATCAATAACCTTTTTCACACTTTCGCCGTTTATGGGAATATGTCCAATATTCCAGATATCTTTTCAGTTCAAAAGTGTCACCAATGGTGTCACTTTTACTTCTTTGCTTTTTCTTCTAACTCCAGCAGATACTTGTCATAGTCTGACATAAATAATCTGTCCTGCACAATCCGGTATTTCTCAAACTCCGTTTCGGCATGAAGCTTGGCTATTTCAGCAGAAACCTTCCCAGCGTCCTGCAAAATACCATAATCAAACATTTCAATAAAGCTGTTGAGTCTCTTCTCCCAGTCCTCCATAGTAAGAGGAATACGTCTTAAAGTCATGTTTTCTGCAAAATCCAAATACGCTGTTACCATACGGTTCAGCTGATGTAATTCATTTTCACTCAGATAATTTTTTGCAATCGTTACATCACTTTTCTTAATCTTGCCATCCGGAGCATCCGCCCAGGTGGTAAGTCCCATATGTTCCTTTTGGTGGTCGGCTCGCTCCACAATCAATTCAGCAGCCGTGTGACCGTGAACTGCAAAATGCATTTTATTCTGAACTGTGGCATAGAATCTTTTCGTTGTTGCAGATGTTTTGTCATAGTCTATCGCTGTGGCATAAATATCTGTGATTTTCTGATAGAATTTTCTTTCGCTTGCACGAATTTCCCTGATGCGTTCTAACTGCTCATCAAAATACTTGTCTGTCAGATAAGTACCTCTCTTCAGACGCTCATCATCCATAACCCAGCCTTTAATGGTATAATCCTTTACGATACCATTTGCCCACTTACGGAACTGCACCGCACGCTCATTATTCACCTTGAAACCGACAGCAATAATCATCTGCAGGTTATAATGATTTACTTCTCGCTGAACCTGACGAGAACCCTCGGTTTGAACTATTCGGAATTTCCTAATAGTTGCCTCTTCTTCTAATTCGCTATCTGCGTATATCTTTTTGATATGCTCATTTATTGTAGGAAGAGCTACATCATAAAGCGTAGCCATCATTTTCTGTGTCAGCCATATATTTTCATCTTCATAGCGCATTTCAATGCTATCTTCCTGCTCTCCGACAGAAGCAACATAGGTAAGATACTCTGCTGCGCTTGAACGAATGCTTATTTCATTTTTCTTTTTTACCACCGTAACTACCTCCGATTATTTAGTCATTGTATGCGGGTCAAGATCCTCGTCCGTACACTTACTCACAATAGTTATCGCAACATGCCAACCAATATTCGCCTTGCCAAGAACATTGACACATACACATCTGTTTTGTTGCCACAACACTGGCATACATTATTATCGAACTGAACTGCATCTAAAACTTTTTCTTTATCGTAAACATTGGGATGATATTTAAATATGGGTAATTTCAAAGAATTATCATTCATTTTTGTATCCTCTTCATCTTCACAACTACATCAACTCCGGACAGTTCTATACATACTCAGAAAACAGACCCCCACGAATCTCATAATCTCTTAATGCAACTTCCTTGCAACTCATAACCTCAGGATTCAGTTCGTCAGGCAAAATACAAAGCAGACATTCTTCATCCGACATCGGTAAGTCATATTTGGAAATGCCGTACTTTTCATTAAAAACCCTGCCATTTACCACATAAATTTTCAGATGTTCATTCATAAGCAGACGCTTCTGATTTAATGTTTCACTATAAAATCGGTTATATAAAAAATCAAGCATCTCGTCACTTGGCTTTGAAAAGTAGCAAAGTGCAGTCTGGGAATCGAGCAAATCAAGAAATGCTATATCATTCACATAAATAAGCTCACACCGTTTTGCACCATCTGGTACTTTGTAAAATGTGCGCTTCACGTGGTTTTTCCACAGACAGTAAATCCAGACATCGACATAAAACAATAAAAATGCCAAAAAAAGTAAACCGAAGTATGTCAGGACACATGTACAACCAATAAACAAAACGATCATAGTTATAATAACAGCCACACCTTTTGCCGAGCCATATATATGTATATACCATTCTTCGATGTATTTGTACCGATAGGATTCTTCTATCTCTGCAGGTTCTTTCATTTTTTTCCTGCATTTAATTACAAAAGGCGACAGAGTTATAATCGCAAAGGCAAGCATTGCTGAAAGTACAATAAATGCATAGCTTTCCTGCTCATTTTCCAAATTAAACCAAACATACAGACAATCAACCGCCAATATGAAAAAACCAATGCATTGCCAAAATAAATACGGATGCTTTTTTATGAATTTCATTCTATACTTAAATTCCTTTCCACTCCAATATACCTATGACAACTTATCCCACACCCAATCGGGTGCTGAATAATGAATATTCAAATTGATAGATTTAACCCCCTGTAACTATGTCGTCCAGATATCTTCCAAACACCATATGCTCATACGAAAACTGCTCCGTATTTTCTGCATTGATATTCAGGTCGCCCATAGCAATACATAAAATCTGCGTAACTTTTCATAAATGGCCTGCTATTGCATGGTTCATATCATTATTACAGTTTGCGCCGTCATAGTTGGTGCGCTCACATACATTGTACCATATCAACTGTTATTCATCATCCAAAAGCCCACAAAATTTTTATTCAATTCAAAATTCTTTCGGTTTACCAACTCTTTCAAGTAATTATTTACTGCATACAAGTTTTGCATTCCACGATACACAAACCCTTTGTTTTTATACAGACACAGACCTCTTTTCCAACGGCCATACTTATCCATATCGGGAGTATCAGTAATCACGTGATCATAAAATTGTGCACAGATTATTAATCTATCACTTTTGAACTTTTCTATTTTTATCATGTGACCTCCTAACTGATATCTATTAATCGCTCGATTTTCACGGTCTTTTCCTTCAGGGATATTTTCCCGATTTTGAAGCCATATCTCTCCAGTTCCTTTTTATAGGTCAAAAAGCTCATCGAGAAGATCGCCGTCTTTGCCGACCACTTCACCGTGGAATTTAAGTCCGGCCTCACAATCGACATCGAAGCGTAAAAAGGCTCCTCGCCACTGAACCTAATCAGTAGTGAGGAGCCTTGGTCTGTCTTAATCTTCTTTTGTCAGAACTCCGACGTCCTTCTTATAAAACAGCAGGTATGATCCGAAAAATACCGCCAGTCCGAATACAGAAACAATACCCTCCAGCATCCACGGAGACAGGCTGATAACATTAAAGATGTACAGTCCACCGATAAAATCCATTCCGGTATGAAGGATGATCGCAAGAGGATACAGCCAGAAATGTTTTTTATCCTTGCAGGCATAAAACACAAGTATCGATGCGCCAATATGGAACAAAACAGCAAATACTCTTTCAACAAAAGCTATTCCAATGTCAGAGAACGAGAACGCTGCAATCGTATCCGCCAATGCCTTGGCAGTATCCGCCTGTTCCGGTGCCTGTACAGCAACTTGTTCAACCAAAGTTCCGAAAGTGCCGGTGTTGATCATGACGGCATAAGCAATATACTGGATATACGTAATACCCAATATCAGAATTACCTCAAAACCGCCGTGTCCGATGCCGTAGGAGATCGATGTTTCTCTGTTTTTACGCTTTTTGAGAACGGTATTAAACGCAACCAATCGCCCTGTCTCTTCAAACAATCCCGGAAAGAGACCGGCTACAAGTGCCAGTAGAACAGGGTTTGCGTTCAGGAACCGGCTGACGGCGTGATCCGAAAGACCCATTGCTGTCGGAAACGCCAGCACGTTCTGAATAGGCTTTTCAAGTATCAATGTAAATACCAAGAATGTTGCCGCGCCGATCAGTATCGATGTAACAGGCTCTTTTTTCTTGAATTACTGCACCTCCTTTTCCTTGGAGAGGACTTTCTTCTGCCAACTCCATTTGCTGCATTCCGGACACTTCATATATCTTGTCCTGCCCATGTGCATAGCAAGATTTGTCTGCCAGTATGTAGGAATATATCTGTGGTGGCAATTCTGGCATTCATAGTATCCGGCCTTTTGCTCGATCCCCACTGCTATAAATGCAACGGCGACAATCATTACCAGAGCAAACACAATAAGGACAATCCTGAGCCACACCGCCATCTCGACATATGCGGCTACGGCACACATAACCAGTCCTGCAATAGTTGCCGGAGCTCCAATCCAGTATTCCGTCCTGAGCATCTGCCTGTTCTTTTCTTCAACCTCTCGTCTCATTGCCAGCAGGTTTTCTTCTGCCCGCTTGTCATATGCTTCTGCCATAATTCTTTCGCCCGACAGGAGTTCGTTGACGTTAATTTTAAGAAGCTCACACAGCTCCAGCATGATCCCGGAATCCGGGATGGACTTTCCGGTCTCCCATTTTGATACTGCCCGGTCACTGATTCCGAGCTGCTCAGCAAGGACTGCCTGAGTCATGCCCTGTTCCTTTCTGCAGGACGCTATGAATTTTCCAATTTTGATTTGATCCATATCGGGCACCTCCTTTCATGACTCAAGCATATCCGGAATTCATGTAAATTCACACGAACCATCAGTTGATTTTTGCTTACTCTACCGCTGGTTGAGTCAAGAATAATGAACTCCATACTTCCGCTGTTGGCAGCGTGGCGCCATCAACTGTCATCTTTATGTAAATATGATGAGAACGATTCCAGCAACCAAAACCGCTATACCAATGACAAATTCCACCATTCCGACGCGTTTTGCATACTCTTCATTTTTTCTCCCTGCTTTGAAATCAGCTTCAAAACAATTGATGAGATTATACTTTTTCCGGAGGTATATAAAATACCCGAACAGAGTAAATGACAATCCCAACAGAACGGACACTATCTTCAATACCAGCATAATTTACCTCCAACATCTAACTCGGCAACTCAACTTATTGACATCTATCTCGGCAACTCAACATTCACACCTTTTACCGGAGACGCCCTTGGATAAGTTACCGCAGAGCGATTATCCACTCGACGCTCTCGAAGCTGCCGAAAGCCGGAAAGCGCCTGAAATCAAGGGCTTTCGAGCCTCTTATGTGTCTTTCTTTGACATCAATACAACCGTCTCCACATGCCCCCCTTGGCAAAATTGATCCACGACCGCAACCTTCTCGACCTGATACCCAAGCTCGCCCATGCGCTTCACATCTCTGGCTAGCGTCGCTGGATCACAACTCACGTAAACCATCCGCTTTGGCTGCATATCTGCGATTGTCTGTAATAATGTCTCATCGCAGCCCTTGCGTGGTGGATCAACGACGATCACATCCGCATATACACCGTGTTCCTTGTATTCAGCTGGAAGCACTTCTTCTGCCTTGCCGACGAAGAACTGCACATTTTCGATACCGTTGATCTGCGCATTTACCTTCGCATCGACGATTGCCTGTGGGACGATTTCCACACCATACACCTTCGCTGCCTTTTTGCTCAAGAACAGCGAAATGGTTCCAATACCGCAGTACAGATCCCAGACCGTTTCCCCGCCCTGCAGATCGGCATATTCCAAGGCTTTGTCATACAGTTTCTTTGTCTGCACCGGGTTTACCTGATAGAACGACAATGGTGATATCTGATATTTCACATCGCCGATATAATCCGTGATATAATCCTGTCCCCATAAGGTCTTGCATGTATCTCCCAGAATCCGGTTTGTCTTTTCCTGATTAATATTGATACTGATGCTCGTCATTCCATTGATCTGGCACAGCCGCTCTACCAGCACGTCCGCATGTGGGAGCTTCGTGCCATTAATGATCAGGCATAACATGATCTCGCCGGTTGTAAACCCAACTCTTGTCAGGATATGCCGCACCAGTCCGGTATGCGTCTTCTCGTCATAAGTTGAAATATTATAATCCTGCAGAAAATCCCGCACACACTGGATAATCGTATCATTGCCCTCCGCCTGAATATCGCAATGCGGTGTGTCGATAATCGTATGGGTTCTGCCTGCATAAAATCCTGTTACAACCTTTCCGTCCTTGTCCCGTCCAACCGGAAACTGCGCTTTGTTGCGGTAATTCCACGGATTTTCCATGCCAATGATTGGCTCCATCAGATCTTCCGGATGCTCGATTCCGCCGATACGCGAAAGACAGTTCTTGACTTTGTTCCATTTATAATCAAGCTGTTTTTCGTAACTGACATGCTGCAAGGTACATCCTCCGCACGGTCTTGCCACTGGACATTTCGGTTCTACACGATATGGTGACGGCTTAATTACTTCCACTAATCGTGCATACACATACTGCTTTTTGACCTTCGTGATTGCGGCACGGATCGTATCGCCCATCACCGCATCCTTCACAAATACTGCGATGCTTCTGCCGTCCTCAGTCGCTACATGTCCGATTCCTTCGCCGTCCGTTCCCATATCCTCTATCACTAATTCTATGCTATCGTTTTTCTTCACTTTCGTTCCTCTTTTTACCTAAACTGTATTTATAAATTCAACTAATCATAGTATACTATATTTATAATTTGAAGAAAAGAAACAAATAATCAAACATCAAGATGTTCTGTAATTTGTAGATATATGGTTGTATTTCATTGCAGTAATATGGATATGTTTGGAACTTAGAAGTTCTTGATGTTCTGAGTATAATCAGCAATGTTTGAACACGATGTTCAAACAAGCCGCCACTGAGCCACGG
>ERZ780220.136-NODE-136-length-16204-cov-6.33686_pt1 | contig 16204 bp, 8 predicted proteins | sample MGYA00511085_ERZ780220 | MGnify/ENA primary metagenome ERZ780220 (study PRJEB29588, sample SAMEA2155373) | human gut metagenome | biome: human gut; feature: human-associated habitat; material: faeces | place: Denmark | collected 2008/2010 ...
TGGTTAAACCAGCGTATTACCTCAAGTCGCTTTATGGGGTAAGGGGATTTTGTGTCTGCGACATTTCTGTTGTGCAAGAAATATGTACAATAAAATGAATTTTGTCGCTTTGCAAGCAAAATCCCACTAAACCCTATAGGTTGCGGATTTGAGGTTTATAATAATCCGGTTGCAAAATTACAAAAAAAAGCTGATATAATGAGCAAAGAAAGGGCTAGAAATGCATGAGAAAGAGAAAAGAAAAACCTGCAGAGCCTATTTTTACCATAGGAAACACTTATAGCCACATTCGTAGCTTTTAAACATAAAACGAGTTTTGCTTTCGTTTTTATCTATACCTTTGCAATCGATTTCAGAAATCGATAAGAAAGAATGTTTTTGAAAATTCAGTATTTACATTAATAGATAAAGAAAAATGGAGATTTTAAAAAATCTATTTTATGGCTTCCCAGACCTTTGGGGAGGCGGAGTAGCCCACTCTGTGATGATTCTTTCGCTGGTCATCGCCTTGGGTTTGTGTTTAGGTAAGCTCAGAGTAAAAGGTGTTTCCCTGGGCTTGGCTTGGATTCTGTTCATCGGTCTTATCTTTGGACATTTCTCTCTCAACCTTGACGAGCATCTGCTCCACTTTCTCAAGGAATTTGGCTTGATCCTCTTTGTCTACTCTATCGGTCTGGAGGTAGGTCCGGGCTTCTTCGCTTCGTTCAAGAACGGCGGCAAGAGTCTCAACCTGCTCAGCATGATCGTTGTGGCCCTGAGTATCATTACTACCTTAGTCATCTTCTCATTTTCGGGAACATCCATCACCTCTATGGCAGGTATCCTTTCGGGTGCCGTAACCAACACTCCTGGATTGGGTGCAGCCCAGCAGGCATTCAGCGACCTGCGCCACATCGACGCCCCATCCATCGCAGCCGGCTATGCCATCGCCTATCCTATGGGTGTGCTCGGCGTTATCCTCAGCTTCATTATATTAAGGTTCGCGCTACGCGTAGACAAGCAGAAGGAAGAGGATGAAGCTAAGCGAGGCAAGGGACATCTTGAAGCGATGACCCTGAACACCTTCGCCGTAAAGGTTTCTAACCAGATGGTTTTCAAAGATACCGTCAAGCAGATCCGCTATCTGCTGAAGCGCGACTTCATGGTTTCTAAGATTATCCGTAATAACGGCGAACGCCAGGACGAGGTAGTTAACGGACAGACCGTGATAGAAGAGGGCGACATTCTGCAGATTGTGGCTCATCCTACCGTAGAAGAACCTATCATCGCCCTGCTCGGCGAGAAGGTTGACGTAAAGGACGAGGAATTCAGCAGCGAACTCATCAACCGCCGAATCCTGATTACCAAACCGGGCATCAACGGCAAGAGCATCAGCCAGTTGCAGATTAGAAGCAACCTTGGCGCCAACATTACCCGCGTGAACAGAAATGGTGTAGACCTCATCGCGACCCCAGACCTGAAACTCCAGTTGGGCGACCGCGTAACCGTAGTGGGCAAGGAACTCGCCATCGCTCATACCGAGAAGGTGCTGGGTAACCAGATGAATCCCAATCTTCCTGGGCATCATGCTGGGTTGTATCGTAGCCAACATTCCGTTCTTCATCCCAGGCATCAACGAGAATCTGCGTCTCGGACTTACCGGCGGTCCATTGGTAGTAGCCATTCTGATAGGTTATTTCGGACCGAAATACAACCTCGTTACCTACAATACCATTTCAGCCAACCTGATGCTTCGCGAAATCGGCATCTGCATCTTCCTGGCTTGCGTGGGTCTCGGCACAGGCGAACAGTTTATCCAGACCGTAGCATCAGAAAGCGGACTGACCTGGATTCTCTACGGCATCGCCATCACCATGATACCAATCATTCTGGGCGGCATCATCGGCAAGCTCGTGTTCCACATCAATTATTATACATTACTCGGCGTATTGGCAGGTGCCAACACCAACCCTTCTGCCCTGGCTTACGTACGTGAGCAGACTTCGGCAGATGCGCCAACTGTAGGCTATGCGAATGTATATCCATTCGCCATGTTCCTCAGAATTGTAACCATTCAGATTATTATTTTTGTATTCGGATAAACATATATGACAGAAAAAGAATTGAAAACCTGCGCTTGCGGAGAGGATAACTGCAACTGCAAGGAAATAGCAGAATCAGAACTCAGAAGAAAACTCGACTTATTATTACGTACCGGTAGCATTCTCATGGAGAGTGCTGCCGACACATCCCGCATCATGCGAACCATGAAGCGTGCAGCAGCTTTCCTCGGTCTCGACGAGCGATACATGCACCTTTACATCAACTGGAACGTGCTGATGGTAAACTATAGCGACGAGGAGCATTCCTTCTCCAAGTTCCAGAGATGCGAGAAGCACGGTATCAACCTCACCTCTATTTCCCAGGTAAGTAAGCTCACCTGGAAGGCCATCAAGGAAAACTATTCGCTCGAACAGTATGAGCAGGCCCTGAACGACATCAAGGCCACCCCACGCAGCTTCACCCCTTGGCAGGTAGCCATCGGTGGCGGTTTTGCCTGCGGCGGATTCTGCATCCAGTTCGGTTGCGACTGGCCAGCCTTCTTCTTCTGTTCGCTTGCAGCCATATTGGGTTTCCGCCTGAGAATGTTCTTGCCAACCAAGGGCTGCAACAACTATGTAGCCATCGGCATTTCGGCTTTCGTAGCCACCCTGATAGCCTGGTTGACCTCATTCCTTTCGCTCAACCCATCTATTGCCGAAGCGCTTCCAGCCTTCATGCATTCAGATACCCCTTGGCATCCGCTGATGGCGTGTGCCCTCTTCATCGTGCCGGGAGTTCCACTCATCAACTTTGTAAGCGATATGCTCGACGGATATATTGAGGTGGGAATGGTTCGTGCCCTGAACACCCTGCTGATGCTCTTCGCGATGGCTTTCGGTATCGCCTTCGCTATCCAGGTTTGCCATATCGACAACTTTGTGAAGGATCTTACGATGACTCCTCATCACGAATACTGGGAGTTTGCCATCGCAGCTGCCGTATCGGCCATGGGTTTCTCTACCATCTTCAGCATACCTCGCCGTCTGTTGCCGGTTGTAGCCGTGGGCGGTATCATCGCCGTATGCTTCCGCAATTTCGTCAATCTGGGTCCATCTAACGGCAACATCGGTCTCGACATGGGGCTGAGTATCGGTTCGCTTGCCGGTTCTGCGCTCATCAGCATCATCGTGATCAAAGCGCGCCATTGGTTCCATACCCCTCACCAATGCATCACCATTCCTAGCGTTATACCAATGGTACCAGGAGTTCTGATGTATCGTGCCCTCTTTGCCTTCATCGACATGCATGGCGTGGTAGGCGAGGTAACCGTGGGTATGAACAACCTCATCAAGGCTTCGCTCGCCATCATCTGCATCGCCCTGGGTGTGGCAATTCCAAACGTATTCTTCCGCCGTTTCATCGCCGACAACCGCAAGCGCAAGCTGCTTGCCATGCTGGTAGAAAGAAAGAAGAAAAATGGCGAATTCGTAGATTTGCACGAAGTAGAAATCAAATAATCATCTGGTTGGAAATCTGATTTTCATCGGATGATAACCGGATAAAAAGAAGTAGAGATGCGATAAAACATCATTTTATTCTTCCCAAAAAGAGGATATTAAAATAAATGTTTTATCTTTGCACCCAAATTTAGCTATCGGTTATTTCTATAGCCGATAGCTTCAATAAAGGAACAATATGGAAATACGACAACTGAAATATTTCTTGAAGGTAGCCGAGACGCTCAACTTCTCAGAAGCTTCGCGCAAGTTATACATCACCCAGAGCACCCTCTCACAGCAGATTTCGCATCTGGAACAGGAGATTGGTCTGCCCCTCTTCGAGCGCAATTCTCATGAGGTTTACCTCACAGAGGCGGGCAAGGAATTGAGACCTTACGCCCAAAACGCGGTCAATTCTGCCGAAGCCTGTGTAGACCACATGAACGATCTGAAGGAAATGCTTACAGGCGAACTGACCATCGGCGTAACGTTCTCCTTCAGCAACATCATGTCCGAGACGCTCATCGCCTTTCTCCACGCCTATCCTCATGTAAAGCTCAACATCCAATACCGCACCATGCAGGAACTGATGGACGGACTGAAGAAGCGCGAACTCGACCTCGTTCTGGCTTTCAAGCCTCTGAAGAACGAGAAAGCGGTAGACAGCCGAGCTATTTTCAGCAACCGTCTTGCCGCCATCGTGAACGTGAATCATCCGCTGGCGCGCCTTTCATCGGTCAAGCTTTCCGATCTGGAGCGCTACGACCTCATCCTTCCTTGCAAGGGTCTGCAGGCACGCAACGCCTTTGATCACATGGTAGAGGGCAAAGATTTGAACTACAAGATTATGGTAGAGGTGAATAATGTAAACATCATCTTCGACCTTCTGAGCCGCAGCAATCTGGTGACCATTCTCTCCGAATCGACCACCATTCTGCAGAACGGCATGAAGGCGATTCCTATCGATGCTGCCGACAACGAAATGGATGGCTGCATCCACATTCTGAAAGATGCTTATATGAAAAACTCAGCCCAGGAGTTCATCCGCATGCTGAGCCAGAGCACCAGCATCCTCGCCAACTTTGCGCTGAAGGATATCCTGAGATAATCATCTTAACGCCTGGCGGCTCGCGAGCCTATTTGCTTGCGGCTAGAACAGATAAAAAATCCTCGTTCGAGTTCTTTTTCGAACGAGGATTTTTTCTTCTTTTTACCTTTATGGGGACCAGCGATGGAATCGCTGGGAACGGGGGACGCAAGGGGGCTTTTTACCCTTTTACTTTTTTACCTTTTTACCCTTTCTTTCCTGCGATGATAATCGTTACACCTGCCAGGATGGCGAGGATGCCGAAGGCAAGCTGAAGGGAGAAACTCTCGCCGAAAATGCAGACGCCGATGATTACCGCCGTTACAGGCTCCAGGGCTCCCATGATGGCGGCTGGCGTGCTGCCGATGAGATTGATGGAGATGGTCATGAAGAAAAGCGACAATACCGTTGGCAACAAAGCCAGCTGGGCAGCACAGAGCCATTGTTTAGGCGTTTGAAGCATCTGTATCGGCTCGCCTGCAATAAACGAATAGACAAACATCGTAAGCAGTCCGAAGACTAATATATAAAAGGTAAACTTGATGTTCGATATGCCCGGATTCTTCCATTGGTTGATGGAGATGATGTAAAGGGCATAGAGCAGGGATGAACACATGACGAGGGCAAAACCCGCCGTGCTCAACTTATCGTTTCCATCGCCCTGATAGAGCAATCCTACTCCCGATACCGCCAGAAGAATGGCAAGCGAGGTAGCCCACGTTACCTTCTCGTGGAAGAAGACCGTCATCAGGATGGCCGTCATAATAGGATAAACGAAGAGGATGGTGCTGGCAATACCTGCCGCCATATAATGGAAACTGACATAAAGCGTAGCTGATGAGAGCGAAAACATGCAGCCCAGCACGCCAAGACGAATCAGATGTCCCCACTTCACCTTGAAACTCTCCTTGCGAAACAGCATCACCACGGCAAACATCAGTACCGCCAAGAGATAACGATAGATGAGTACAGAACTGGAATTGAATCCGTCGCCATAGAGTTCGAGCGTGCCCAAAGGATTAGTACCATAACATACTGCGGCAACAATGCCCGCCGCAAAGCCTTTAACTTTATTACTGCTTGTCATTAGATTAAATACTATTTTTTTCTTATACTTCTTGTTATCTATCTATTTCGGGCTACAAAGTTACAGCAAATATTCGAGATAAGCTAACAAAATCGTATAAATATATTGTAATATCTGAGAAAAAACGCTCTTTTCTTGTGCTTTACGAAAATAAATTGTACCTTTGCAATATCTTTGAAAAAAGATAATCAGATGAAACATTAAAAACTAAACAAAAGAATTAATAACAATGGAACAGATTAAGAATGATCAGCTCACACTTGAGATTTCATCTCTCGGAGCAGAACTTCAGAGCATCAAGGATGCTAATGGTAATGAATATCTCTGGGATGGCGACGAGAAATACTGGAACCGCCACTCTCCTATCCTCTTCCCTATCGTATGCGGATTGTGGAAAGACACTTATCGCACAGAGGGTAAGGAGTATCACCTTCCTCGCCATGGTTTCGCACGCGATACAGAGTTCAAACTCGTTGGCAAGACTGCCGACCGCCTCACCTTCGCGCTCATCGACAACGAAGAGACTCAGAAGAACTATCCTTACCACTTCAACCTTGCCATCTCTTACCGCCTGCAGGGCAACGAGATTCATGTCATCTGGCACGTAGAGAATACCGACGACAAGGAAATCTTCTTCCAGATTGGCGGTCACCCAGCATTCATGGTTCCTGGCTGCAAGAAGGGCGAAGAAATGAAGGCTACCCTGAAACTCGACAACGAGGCTCCTGTTCGTCTCTATGGTAACGTAGGCGGATGCATCGACCGTCAGGCTAAGGAAACCGTAGAAACCGACAAGGGTATCTGGGAAGTAAACGAGGAGACTTTCGCAGAAGATGCTGTTATCTTCGACAAGAGTCAGGTTAAGCAGGTGAGCATTCTCAACGAGCAGGGCGAACCTCATGTAACCCTCGAGTTCAAGACTCCAGCCGTAGGTATCTGGAACCCAACAGGCAAGCACGCTCCATTCCTCTGCATCGAACCATGGTATGGTTTGAGCGACTGGGCTGAATATGATGGCGAGTTTAAGGACAAGTATCTGATGAACCGTCTACAGCCAGGTGCAAGTTTCATGAGTGAGTATATCATCAGAATTGAGAAATAATGGAAGAAAAAGACAATTTGCAACTCCCCGAGAACGCATTCCGCGAATTGAAAGACGGGGAGGATTATAAGCCGCTGATGTCGCCTGACAAGGTTTATCCTGAGGTGAACGGATGGTCAGTTACATGGGGAATCGTGATGGCAGTCATCTTCTCTGCCGCCGCAGCTTATCTGGGCTTGAAGGTGGGTCAGGTGTTCGAAGCAGCCATCCCTATCGCCATCATCGCCGTGGGCGTAAGTACCGCTACCAAGCGTAGCAAGGCGCTGGGCGAGAATGTCATCATCCAGAGCATCGGAGCCTGTTCGGGTGCTGTGGTGGCAGGAGCCATCTTTACCCTGCCAGCCATCTACATCCTGCAGGCTAAATATCCGGAGATGACTACTTCGTTTATGAAGATCTTCATGGCTTCTGCCCTGGGAGGAGTGTTGGGAATCCTTTTCCTTATTCCTTTCCGCAAGTACTTCGTAAGCGATATGCACGGCAAGTATCCGTTCCCTGAGGCTACGGCTACCACGCAGGTACTGGTGAGCGGAGCCAAGGGAGGCGACCAGGCGAAGCCGCTGCTCATAGCCGGACTGGTGGGTGGTCTTTACGACTTTATCGTAGCCAGTCTGGGATGGTGGAACGAGAATTTCACATCGCGTGTGGTAAGTCTGGGATGCGACCTGGCTGACAAGGCTAAACTCGTATTCAAGGTAAACACAGGTGCTGCCGTATTAGGTCTGGGTTACATCATCGGTCTGAAGTATGCCTTCTTCACCTGTCTGGGTTCGCTCGTAGTATGGTGGCTGATTGTTCCGGGCATGAGCGTTATCTTCCATGATAGCGTACTGAGCGCCTGGGATCCTAGCATCGTGAAGACCGTGGGTGCGATGAGTCCGGAGGAAATCTTCCGTGCCTACGCCCGCAGCATCGGTATCGGCGGTATCGCCATGGCAGGAATCATCGGCATCATCAAGAGCTGGGGCATTATCAAGAGTGCCGTAGGTCTGGCTGCCAAGGAGCTGAAGGGCAAGAGCGATGTGGATGAGAACGTGAAGCGCACCCAGCGCGACATCTCTTTCAAAATTATCGCTATCGGTTCGCTTGTTACCATCCTCGTAACCTTCCTCTTCTTCTGGTTTGGCGTGATGGAGGGCAACCTTCTCTTCGCCATTATCGCCATTCTGCTCGTGGCTGCCATCGCCTTCCTCTTTACTACCGTAGCGGCTAATGCCATCGCTATCGTGGGTTCAAACCCTGTTTCGGGAATGACCCTGATGACGCTCATCTTCGCCTCTGTGGTGATGGTGGCTGTAGGCCTGAAAGGTCCTGGCGGCATGCTGGCTGCCCTAATTATGGGTGGTGTGGTTTGTACAGCCCTCTCGGTAGCAGGTTCGTTTATTACCGACCTGAAGATTGGTTACTGGCTGGGAACAACTCCTAAGAAACAGGAGGGATGGAAATTCCTCGGTACCCTGGTGAGTGCGGCTACCGTGGGCGGTGTGATGATGCTGCTCAACGAGACTTACGGTTTCGCATCGGGTTCGCTTGCAGCTCCTCAGGCTAATGCTATGGCTGCGGTTATCGACCCTTTGATGAATGGTGTGGGAGCTCCTTGGGTGCTCTATGGCATCGGAGCCGTGATAGCCATCGTGCTGACTTATTTCAAGATTCCTGCCCTAGCTTTCGCTCTGGGTATGTTTATTCCGCTGGAACTGAACGTTCCTCTGCTCGTGGGTGGAGCCATCAACTGGTATGTCACTTCGCGCAGCAAGGATGCCAAGGTGAACAGCGAACGTGGTGAGAAGGGAACGCTCATCGCCAGCGGCTTCATCGCCGGTGGAGCCCTGATGGGTGTGGTTAGCGCCCTCCTGAAGTTTGGCGGCATCGAGGTAAGTATCGCCGACAGCTGGTGGGTTAATCCGATGTCTGAGGTTTGTTCGCTTCTGGCTTACATCTGCCTCATCGGTTTCTTTATCAGAGCCACAAAGAAATAAAGAATAGGCTTTTTACAAATAAGACAATCGCCTGGATGCATCTGAGCACCCAGGCGATTTTTTATTCTATCCGAATAGTTTTTCTATCCTACGATTCCGCAGCTACGAAATCCATCGGCTTGACGCCAAACTGCTTCTGGAAGCACTTGGCAAAATAGCTAGGACTGCTGAAACCTACCATATAACTGATTTCGCTGATGCGGTAGTTTCCTTCTTTCAGGAGCTTTGCGCCCTTCTTAAGTTTCACGAGCTGGATCATCTCGTTTGGCGTAACATCGGCAAGACCGCGAATCTTATTAAAGAGCGAAGAGCGGCTTATGCCCATCTTCTCAGCAAGGAACGCCACGTTGAGTTCCGGATTCGCCACATTCTCTTCGATGATGCGAGACATTCGTTCCAGGAACGCATTATCAACCTGAGTTTGAGCTATCTCTGCTATCGGCTCAAGCGGAGTATGAGAGAACTTACTCCTCAACAGACGGCGCATCTCAAGAAGCTGTCTTACGCTTGCCTCAAGATACTTCATCGAGAACGGCTTTTCTATGTAGACATCGGCTCCACAGTTCATACTCTCCGTCTTCGCCGCATCATCGGTTTTTGCTGTGAGCATCACGAACGGGAGATGAGAATATTCAGAATTTTCACGCACCCTACGGCAGAACTCCGGACCGTCCATCTCCGGCATCATCCAGTCGCTTATGATGAGCGAAACCGGATGTTTCTCCAGTTTACGGAGCGCATCCTTTCCGTTGTCGGCGGTATAAACCGTATACATCTTTTCGAAATGAGTCTTCACAAACTGGCGCATGTCTTCATCATCATCCACAATCAGCATCACCGGTTTTGCCGGTTCACGAAGCGGACTGGCAACAGCATCACCTGCCTTTTGAGAACCTTGCTCAACTGGAGTTTCATCTGTCAGCAGATTTTCCCCAGCAACAGTTTCTTCTTCCTTCACCATTTCATCCGCCTTCTCTACCACAGCATCCATCTGGTTGAGCGGCAAGGTTACGATAAAGGTAGATCCCTTACCTACTGCAGATTCTACTTCAACCATACCATGATGAGCCTCAACGAGATTCTTCACGATGTTGAGACCGATTCCGGTTCCCGGTTTGTTGTCGCGTGCCTGATAGAAGGCTCCGAAGATTTTCTCCTTTTCGTCAGGACTGATTCCCAATCCGTTGTCTTCCACCTCTATGCGGAAATGGTTTCCATCCTCCAGCAAGCGGCAGGACAAGCGTACATAATCCTCGGTATATTTCAAGGCGTTGGTCATCAGATTGCTGATAACCTTGGTAATGGCCTCCTGATCTATCATCGCCACGAGCTCATCGGCTGGATAATCTACATCAAGACGAATGCTTTTCTGCTCGAAGGTAGGAGCAAAGCGCTCTGCCACAGCATGCATCAGCTTCGAAATGTTGTTCAAACGGAAATGAACCTGCATGCCCTTCTGCTGCACTTTGTTGAAATCGAGCAGCTGATTGACGAGCAAGAGCAAACGCTGGGCGTTACGGTCGATAACAGAAAGCGTCTGCGTGATAGTCTCACCATCGGAAAGTTTTCCGGAAACCTGTTTCCAATGCTCTTTCAGACTCTCCAAAGGTCCGATGATAAGCGTTACCGGCGTACGGATTTCATGGGCAATCATCGTGAAGAACTGCAGGCGGGCATCTCTCATCTCCTGATCCTGCTTGAGTTCCAACTGGTCGAGTTCTTCCTGATGACGGAGTTTCTCACGTTTCAACCGGCTCTGCATGAACCAGTAGATTGCGTAACCGATGAGCAGAAGATACAGAATCTTGGCTGGCAGAGACCACCAGAACGGCGGATGAACCACAATCTGCAGTTTTGCCTCATTCTTCGACCATACACCATCATTATTGGTTGCCTTAACCAGGAAGGTATAGGTTCCGGCAGGAAGATTGGTATAGTTGGCACGATGCTCGTGGGTATAAATCCAATCCTTGTCTACTCCCTCAAGTTTGTAAGCATACAGGTTCTTCTCAGGCGATACATAGCTCAGGGCGGCAAACGAGATATTGATGGTATTCTCGTTATGAGACAGATTGAGTTCTACTGCATGACTCAGAGATTTCTCCAACTGGTCGCTACCCGCCTCTATCGGCTGACCGAAGAGTTCTACCGAGGTGATTGCTACAGGAGGAGCTACCTGGTTGATCTTGACGAGATATGGATAGAAGCAGTTGAAACCTCTTGTAGAACCGAAATAGATTCTGCCATCAGAGGTCAGAAGTCCCGCGTTTGGCATAAACTGGTCGCAAGTGAGTCCGTCATATTTATTGAACAGCTGGACAGGTTCACCCGGCGTATATTTCACAATACCCTTGCTGGTAGAAATCCACATTACTCCCTGCGAAATGACAAGACTCGTGAAATCCTGACTTGGCGCATCGATGGAGATTCGGCGGAATATACCTTTTGAAGGCAGAAATTCGCAAAGTCCTTCGCTGGTTGCGACATAGAGCTGCCCCTTTTCGCCGATAGCCAGACAGTTTACCTGATCACTCACCAGCGAAGTAGAATCATTCTCTACATGTTTATACTGTTTCCAGACATTATTCTTGTCCAAGCGCCACAAGCCGTCTCCCTGGGTAGCAAACCATACGTTGCCCTGAGGATCTTCCTTGATATCGATGGTAAGCGACTTGAACAACTTGATTTTGCTGAACTTCTGCTGTCCTTCATCGAAGAGGTTGGCACCATCCATCGAAGCCGCCCAGAGCCGTTTTTTCCGGTCGCGATAAATACAATAGGCATTACTGCCAGAAACCTTTCCATCGGTATAGAAAACCTGCTGCGCTCCGGTAGCCATATTCATTCTGATGACACCATTGCCATAGGTTCCTACCCACAGATTATTTTCATCAGCAAAGAGCGCATGAACATTATACTTGCCCATAGCCGCCTTGCCCGGATAAGAAACAAAACTGTTGGTCTGGGGATTAAAGCAGTCGAGTCCCGCATCATCCGTAGCTATCCAGATGCGATGCTGACGGTCTTCGAAGAATCTTCCTACCACATTACCGCGCAATCCGCCCAGACGGGCAGAATAAGCACGGAAACGGTCTTCAAAACTCGTAGAAGGAAGATAATTCACACCACCATAGAAAGTAGTTACCCAAATGCCACCTTCATTATCACCCGCAATACCATAAACAAAGCGCTCGCTCGTACTCCGGCTCGGATTGTTGACTTCCGACAACATGTGCCAGATATGGTTCTGAATGTCATACTGCACCAATCCATCATCGCTGGCTATGAGAAGATACTTGTTGTCGTTGCAGTAAAGCTGATGGATATGATGAACAGCATTACTCAAGGTTCCGCTGATGAGCTGTTCGGCACTACCATCGGCGTTGAGCTTGTAAAGTCCGTTTTCCCAGGTTCCGACATAAACATTGCCATCGGGAGTAGCCAGCATCGCCATGCCGTGAAACATGGTTGCATCGCCCTTCAGAGGGAATGCTTCAAACTGATCGGTCGACTTATTGAGATGATAGATGCTGGCTTCACCATGGTTACAGAGCATCCATACCTGGTTGTTGGCATCAACCAGCGTACTTTTCACTTTACCCTGAATATTCTTCATTGGATACTGATGCAGTTCGTGAGTAGTCCGATTGTATCTGAACACGCCCTGTCCGTTGGTAGAAATCCAAACATTCTGATCGCCGTCAAGCGAGAAATTTAGGACAGGCGCCGTAATCTTATCACTCAGTTTCTGGAATCGGTCGGTTGCATTACAGAACAGATAGGCTCCATTATTGCACCCTACCAGCAGTCCTTCTTCGCAAGCTGTAAGGGCGCTCACAAACTGGTCTACAGTCGTAAAGGGATTATAATAGGATTTGACATCGTATCCGTCAAAACGGCACAATCCGTTGTCTGTACCAAACCACATGTATCCCTTGGAACCTTGAACCACGCTACGCACAGCATTACTCGGCAATCCATCATCCATCGTGATAGAGCGCACCATAGGGTCGATAGCAGCCAATTGTGCACCCGAGTTGGTTTGCGTTACCGAATGTGGCTGCGCCTGAATATCCGTAGCCCCTTTCGAGACGAAGGCTGTCGGCACCTGCGCCTCAGTCCCTACAGGCATCATCATGCAGAGCACAGAAACCATTAGAGTAGATATCTTTCTCATTATATGAGTCTTTATTTTCTGTTGTTAGATAATTTAATGCCGCAAAATTACAAAAATATAACGAGAAATACAACAAAAAGAACAAAAAAAGCCCCGAAACAAGCAAATAGCTACTTTTTAAAAGTAAGACTATCCGTTTGCTTCAGGGCAAAACTTAAATAATAATTCAAGTGAGAAGTTTCACTATCAACAGATTGAAACCTGAATTACTTGCTCTTTACATCGCTCCATTTAGGCGGTTTCACACCCAGCAGATTCTTCACGAAGAAATCGTAACGCTTGTGCTCGCCATAGAGTTCGCCCATGGTATGATGGGCTCCAGGAATCACCACGAGTTCGAAATCCTTGTTCGCCTTTTCCAGGGCATTCACCACCTGATAAGTGCTCGAAGGATCTACGTTGTCATCTATCTCACCTACCACCAGCATCAACGGGCGCTCCAGCTTGTGGGCGTTCTCCACGTTGCTGCACTCTACGTAGCTGGAATCGATAGGCCAGCTCATCCATTGCTCGTTCCACCAGATTTTATCCATCCGGTTGTCGTGACAGCCGCAGGCACTATAGGCTGCCTTGTAAAAATCGCCATGCAGCAATACGGCTGTGGTACTCTCCTGTCCGCCTGCCGAACAGCCATAGATTGCCACATTATCAGCATCCATATAAGGATACTTCTTGGCTGAAGCCTTGATCCAGAGTTCACGGTCTGGGAATCCGGCATCCTTCAGATTCTTGTAGCAAACCTCCTCAAACTTCTTGCCGCGATAGGAAGTTCCCATCGCATCGAGCTGGACTACGATGAAACCGAGTTCGGCAAGCGAAGTGGTGTACCAGTTGTATGGCATGAAACTCTTCGGAGTATAGGCATCACCCGGACCCGAATAGATGTATTCGATAACCGGATATTTCTTGTTCGGATCGAAATTGGTAGGGCGCTGGATGATGCCCCACATATCAGTCTTGTCATCACGCCCCTTAGCCACAAACACCTCAGGAGCTACCCATCCGTGCTTCTTCAGCGTTGCAATATCAGCCGTCTCCAGGGTCTTGACGAGTTTACCGGTCTGCGCATCTCTGAGCACGGTAACAGGAGCGGCATCCACCTTAGAATAGGTATCCAGGAGATAACGGTAATCATAGGTATATTGGGCACTATGATTTCCCTCTTCAGGAGTGAGCGCCACCATATTCTTGCCGTCGATACCTATTTTATAATAATGTACCAGATATGGGTCTTCATTCTTGTTCACGCCACTAGCCGAGAAATAGATTTCTCCCTTCTCTTCATCCACACGCTGGATGCCGCGAACAAACCATTCGCCCTTTGTAATCTGTCGGATAACCTTCGATTTCTGCACATCGTAGAGATAGAGATGATTCCAGTTGTCGCGCTCGCTCATCCAGAGCAGTTGCTTGCCATCCTTGATAAACTGACGCCACAGACGACCATAGTTCACAAAGGTATTGGCACGCTCCTCTACCACGGTACGAAGCTTGCCGGTTTCGGCATTCATCGCCAGCATCTGATAGAGATGATGCCCACGTTGGTTGTACTCCATCGTCACCTCCTTGCTGTCTGGTGTCCATTGCATCCACTCCAGTTCATACTGGTTTTCTATCTGATGCTTGTCAGCCTCCACCTTCTTTCCGGTAGCCACATCGATGATGACCGGATGGTGCTGTGGCAGGGCATCGCCCGGCTTGGCATACTCCTGCTTGTGGAGGATAGGCTGCAGCTGGTCGGCAGGCGAAGATTCTACGTAGTAGGCATAGCGTTTCTCTACCGGAACACGCTTGCATACGAAGATGTGCTTGCCGTCTGGACTCCATTGGATGCGGTTGCTGTAATAGCAGCCGATGGTACCATCTTGAGTAAGGATTCGCTTGGCTTCGGTATAAGGTTTTCCTGCCTCATGAACCACCACGTTGTAACCTTCGATGTAGGCTTCCATCTTGCCGTCGGGCGAAAGTACCGGATAGGCCTCCTTCTCCTCATCTACCTCCATCCAATGGCGCTCATGGCGTCTGCCAAACTGAGGCTTATAAGGGCGGCGAGGCTTGATACCCAGCGCCTTCTCCATCGCTTCCTGCGAATCATAAGTCTTCATCTCATCCTTGTCGGCATCATAGGATACAAACTTCTTGCCCTGAGGAGTAGAAATCTGATAATGCAGTACGTGGGTGGAATCGCACCAAGCCGATGAACGTGCCCAATGGAACACGGAATCGGCAGAGAACTGATGACGCAGCTCATAGGCTCTGTTGTAATCTTCTAATGTGCCCTGTGCTGAAGCTGTAGCTGCCGGCATCGCCATCACCAGGGCAAGAGATGCCGATAATAAAGTCTTATTCTTCATAAGCTATGATATTTTTTATGTAGATGATTTTTATTCGATTCGTACTTGATTCTTATCCGAATCGTACTTCACTCATATTTCACTCTTACCTCATAAGGGAAACGGCGGGAAGATGGATCGAGCGAATGATTCGCAGGAGCTCCCATCACCACCAGATAGAGCGCCTTGAGAGGCTGGGACTTTGGAACCACAAGCGAAACCTTTCCATTCATCGCTTCGCCCATCGGGCTGTAGATGCATTCATCGGTATCGGTGATTACTCCCACCAAACCATAACGGTAACCGATGGTTCGTGCCATCTTGTCCTTGGATACCTTGAACACCTTACCCTCGGCATCGAGGGCTCTGAAATCTACAGTAACCTTCTTGCCAGCCTTCGGGATTTCCAACTTGATGGCATTGAAACCATAGTTCTCAGGAACCGAAGCTGTATCCGGACGGAGATAACCATTCTTCTGCTTCAGCATCCTGGTATCGCAGGTACAGGCATAAGGACGGGTCTCCTTACGGGCATAATCGAAATCGAAGTTCACGAGATGACGGTAGCAGTCGAACATTTCATCATTAAACTGCTTCTGACTCATCTTATACTTCCGCTTGTAGGTAACAACCGGGTCCTCTCCTACTTTTCCCTCACGATAGAGCTGGGCGATGCTTTCCAAACCATGCTTCTCAGCCCACCACTCTATCACATATGGCGAATGATAGATGTTGTCCAGATGCAGATAACCCTTATGGGTAAGCTGTCTAAAAGCATCGAAATGATACTTCTCATCTGTTATCCAATCGGGATTCACTCTCCAGAGCATCCATTGGGATGTCATCTCGAAGAAGCCACTACCACCCCAGGCTTCGCCCGTTTTGTCTGCCATAATCTGAAGCTGGAAACTGTGTCCC